>AZIG01008362.1_pt1 | contig 25048 bp, 21 predicted proteins | sample 359071 | NCBI WGS metagenome assembly AZIG01 (sample SAMN02429714, study PRJNA222667) | marine sediment metagenome | biome: Sediment sample; isolation source: enrichment culture of sample MGS-AQ(UA) from oil contaminated terminal site... | place: Jordan: Aqaba | collected 2011-05-15 | depth 18 m m | reverse complement strand
GCTGCTGCGGATGCGGTTCGGGCAGGGCAGGACCGCCCGGGAGCGGGTGAGCGCCGCAGCCCGCCGCCGGCCAACTGAGGCTGATTGATGAAAGGTCTCTCGACGCCCTTTATTCTGCGCCCGGTAGCCACGTCGCTGCTGATGCTGGCGTTTCTGATCGCCGGCCTGGTTTCCTGGCGGCTGCTGCCGGTCGCTGCGCTGCCGCAGGTGGATTACCCGATCATTCAGGTGTTTACCTTTCAGCCGGGTGCTGGGCCGGAGGTAACGGCGCGCACCATTACTGCACCGCTGGAACGCTACCTCGGGCAGATTCCGGGCCTGAAGCAGATGTCCTCGACCAGCTCTGGCGGGGCGTCGGTCATTACCCTGCAGTTTGATCTTGGCGAGGATCTGGGCGTTGCCGAGCAGGAAGTGCAGGCGGCAATGAATACCGCCGACAGCCTGCTGCCGAATGACCTGCCAACGCCGCCGATCTACCGCAAGGTCAACCCGGCGGACGCGCCAATCCTGACCTTGGCGATTACCTCCGACAGCCTGCCGCTGCCGGAGGTGCATGATCTGGTCGACACCCGCATGGCGCAGAAACTGGCGCAGATTTCCGGTGTTGGCCTGGTCAGCCTGGCCGGTGGTCAGCGGCCGGCGGTGCGGGTGCTGGTCAACCCGATGGCGCTGGCGTCCTACGGGCTCAGTCTCGATCAGGTGCGCCAGAGCATTGCCGCCACCAACGTCAACCAGCCCAAGGGCAGTTTCGACGGCCCTACGCGCAGCACCATGCTCGATGCCAACGATCAGATTCGCTCGGTCGAGGATTACCGCAAGCTGATCCTCACCTGGCAGAACGGTGCACCGCTGCGGCTCGGTGACGTCGCAACCATCATCGACGGTGCCGAAGACCGCTTTCTCGCCGCCTGGGCCAACGGCCAGCCGGCGGTACTGCTGAATGTCCAGCGTCAGCCGGGTGCCAACGTCATCGAGGTCACTGACCGGGTGCGTGAGTTGCTGCCACAACTGGCCGGCACCTTGCCTTCGGCGGTGGATGTCACCGTGTTGACCGACCGTACCCACAGCATTCGCGCCTCGGTACGTGACACCCAGAAGGAACTGCTGTTTGCGGTCGCGCTGGTGGTATTGGTCACGTTCGTCTTCCTGCGCAGCATTCCGGCGACCATCATCCCTAGCATCGCGGTACCGCTGTCGCTGGTCGGCACCTTTGCCTTCATGTATCTGATGGACTTCTCGGTCAACAACCTGACCCTGATGGCGCTGACCATTGCCACCGGCTTTGTGGTGGATGACGCCATTGTCATGCTGGAGAACGTGGCGCGGCACCGGGAGATGGGCGAAACGCCAATGCAGGCGGCGCTCAAGGGCGCGGGCGAGATCGGTTTTACCCTGATGTCGCTGACCTTCTCGCTGGTTGCGGTGCTGATTCCGCTGCTGTTCATGCCGGATGTGGTGGGACGGCTGTTCCACGAGTTTGCCATCACCCTGGCGGTGGCCATCGTCATCTCGCTGGTGGTGTCGCTGACGCTGACGCCGATGATGTGCGCGCGCATGTTCAGCACGCCGCCGCAGGAGAAGTCCGACGGTTTGCTGCATGGGGTGATTGAACGCTACGGCCGCGCGCTGGACTGGGTGCTGGAGCGCCAGACCCCGGCGCTGCTGGTGATGCTCGGCACCATCGCCTTGACCGGGTTGCTGTACCTTGCGGTCGACAAGGACTTCTTTCCGGTCCAGGACAGCAACGTCATCCAGGTGGTGACTGAAGGCCCGCAGGACATTTCCTTCACCGCCATGGCCGAGCGTCAGCAGCTGTTGGCTCAGGCCCTTCTGCAGGACCCGGGCATCGAGAGTCTGTCGTCATTTATCGGTGTGGACGGCGTCAACGTGACGGTCAACAGCGGGCGCATCCTGGTCAACCTGCCGCCGCACGATCAGCGCGACGAGAGCCTGTTCGAGGTGATGGCGCGGCTGCGTGAGCGGGCGGCGAGCGTCGACGGTATCAGCGCCTGGTTCCAGCCGGTGCAGGAGCTGACCATTGAGGATCGGGTCAGCCGCACGCAATACCAATTCAGCCTGACCAGTCTCGACAGCGGCGCGCTGCATGAGTGGGTGCCGCAGATGGTCGCCGCGCTGAACGCCCGCCCGGAATTGGACGACGTGGCGGCCGATCTGCAGCAGCGCGGTATGCAGGCCTATGTCGAGATTGACCGTGACGCGGCAGCGCGGTTCGGCCTCGATGTAACGGATATAGCCAATACGCTCTACAACGCCTTCGGCCAGCGCCAGATCGCGACGCTTTTTACCCAGTCAAATCAGTACCGGGTGATCATGGAGGTCGACCCGCAATTTGCCGGTGACCCGGAGAGCCTGCAACGGCTGTTTATCACTACCGCAGACGGTAGCTCGGTGCCGCTGGCCAGTGTGGCGCGGGTGCAACAGCGGGCGGCGCCGCTGCTGATCAACCATCAGGGCCAGTTTCCTGCGACCACGGTATCGTTCAACCTGGCCGATGGCGCGTCGCTGGGCGATGCGGTTGAGGCGATTGAGCAGGTGCAGCAGGCGCTGGGCCTGCCGGCGACCATCGAACTGCGCTTTCAGGGCGCGGCCGAGGCGTTTCGGGCGTCGCTCGGTAACACCCTGTGGTTGATTCTGGCGGCGGTACTGACCATGTACATCGTGCTGGGCGTGCTCTATGAGAGCACCATTCACCCGGTCACCATCCTCTCTACCTTGCCGTCCGCCACGGTGGGCGCGCTGCTGGCGCTGCTGCTCACCGACCGGGCGCTGGACATGATCTCGGTGGTCGGCATCGTGCTGCTGATCGGTCTGGTCAAGAAGAACGGCATCATGATGGTCGACTTTGCGCTGGAGGCGCAGCGCAATCAGGGCATGAGCCCGCGTGAGGCGATCCATCGGGCAGCGATGTTGCGTTTCCGGCCGATCTTGATGACCACGCTGGCGGCCTTGTTTGGCGCACTGCCGCTGATGCTGGCCAGCGGCTCCGGCGCCGAACTGCGCCAGCCGCTGGGTGTGGTGATGGTGGGCGGTCTGCTGGTCAGTCAGGTGCTGACCCTGTTCACCACGCCGGTGGTCTATCTGTTCTTCGACCGTCTGGCCGGCAAGCCGACGGTGCAGCCGGTTGAGGCGCTTGAGTGAGCGGCGGATTTCTGCATCGCCCGATCGGGCTGGCGCTGGCTGCCGTGGCGCTGGTGCTGTCCGGCCTGCTGTGCTGGCGCCTGCTGCCGGTCGCGCCGCTGCCACAGCTGGATGTACCGATGATCGTCGTCACCGCCAGTTTGCCCGGGGCCAGCCCGGAAAGCATGGCAACCACGGTGGCAACGCCGCTGGAGCGCGCGTTGGGTGCCATCTCTGGGGTAACCGGTATCTCTTCCAACAGCAGTCAGGGTTCGGCGCAGATTGCGCTGACCTTCGAGCTGGGGCGCGACCTGAATGAAGCCGCCCGGGAGGTGCAAGCGGCCATCAATACGGTGCGCGGCGACTTGCCGGCAGGCATGCCCGGCAACCCGCAGTATCGCAAGATCGACCCGTCGCAGGCGCCGATCATGGGGCTGGCGTTGAGCTCGCCCAACCTGTCGCCAAGCGCGCTGTACGACATCGGATCGACCATTCTGGCGCAGAAGCTGGCGCAGATTTCCGGGGTGGGCGAGGTCAGCGTGGATGGCGCGTCTCTGCCGGCAGTGCGCGTGCAGCTCGATGCCGGCGCGTTGCAGCATTACGGTATTGCCCTGGACGAGGTACGCAGCGCCATCGCCAACAGCAATGCGTTGCGCCCGCTCGGGGTGATCGAGCAGGGCGAGCACCGTTGGCAGGTGCAGACCAGCGATTCGCTGCGCACCGCGGCGGCCTATCGGCTGCTGGTGATTCGTCATCAGGACGGTGCGGTGGTGCGCCTCGGTGATGTCGCCAGGGTCACCGACTCGGTTGAGGACCGCTACAGCAGCGGCTTTCATAACGAGCGTCAGGCGGTGGTGCTGAGCATCAGCCGGCAGAGCGGTGCCAATATCGTCGAGACCATCGACAACATCTATGCTCGGCTGCCGCAACTGATCAACCTGTTGCCCGAAGACGCGCAGCTGTCGGTGGTGATGGATCGCTCACCGGTGATTCGCGCCACCCTGCGCGAGGCGCAGATTTCCCTGCTGCTGGCGACGCTGCTGGTGGTCGCCGTGGTTTGGCTGTTCCTCGGCAATTTGCGTGCGGCGCTGATTCCGTCAACGGCGATTCCGGTCTCGCTGATCGGCAGCTTTGTGGTCATGTATTTCTTCGGCTTCTCGCTCAACAACCTGTCGCTGATGGCGCTGATCGTCGGTGCCGGCCTGGTGGTGGATGACGCCATTGTGGTGCTGGAGAACGTCCAGCGGCACATGGGCAACGGCCTGTCGCCGCTGGACGCCGCAGCGCGCAGTGCCCGAGAGCTGCGCTTTACCCTGATTGCCATGACGCTGGCACTGGCGGTGGTGTTTGCCTCGATCCTGTTGCTGGGCGGCCTGATCCGTCAGCTGTTCGAGGAGTTTTCCATCACCCTGGTGGCGGCCATGCTGATCTCGCTGCTGGTATCGCTGACGCTGACGCCCAGCCTGTGCGCGCTGTGGCTGAAACCCACGCCGGCCGGGCACAAGGAGGATGATAGGGACTCCCTGTTTGCCAGACTGCGCGGTGGCTACGACCGCTCGCTGCATTGGACGCTCAACCATAAACCGATCGCATTGCTGGTGCTGCTGGCGGCGATCGGCAGCAGTGTCTGGCTGGCGGCAACCCTGCCGGAAGAAGCGCTGCCGCAGCAGGATTCGGGGCAGATTCGCGGCTTCCTGCGCGGCGATGACGGCATGTCGTTCCAGATCATGCAGCCGAAGATCGAGGCCTACCGGCAGTACATTCTGGCCGATCCGGCGGTCGCCGACCTGACCGGCACCAGCGGCGGCAGCGGCGGTCTGACCAACGCCCAGCTGACCATTCGGCTCAAACCGCTGGCCGAACGCAAGGTCTCCGCCCAGGCGGTGGTCGATCGCCTGCGCGCCAACGCACCGGCGGTGCCGGGTGTAATGATGATGCTGATGGTCGATCAGGATCTGCAGTTCCGCCCGCCGTATCGGCGCAGTGAATACGAGGTACTGCTGCGCTCGGACTCGCTGGCGCAGCTCAAGGTGTGGTCGCGCAAGGTTGCCCAGGCGATGACGCAGAGCCCGCTGCTGGTGGATGTGGATTCGATGGACGGCGACGAGACTCGTCAGGTGGTGCTCGATATCGACCGCGAAGCCGCGCGGCGTCTCGGCGTCGATATGCAGACTATCGCCTCGACCCTGAACAACTCCTTCTCTCAACGTCAGGTTGCCACCCTGTACGACGAGCTGAACCAGTATCGGGTGGTGATGGAACTGGACTCGCGCTACACCGAGCGCCCTGAAGTGCTGGCCCAGCTCGAGGTTATGGGCTCGGAGGGGCAGCGGGTGCCACTCTCCAGCTTCGCTACCTGGGGTTACGGCATGGCCGAAGACCGCGTGCGCCACGAAGGGCAGTTTGCCTCGATGGGCGTGGGGTATGCGCTGGCGCCGGGCGTCACCGAAGCGCAGGCCAAGGAGGCCATCGCGCAGATTCTCAACGAGGTGATGTTGCCGAGCGATGTGCATGAGGCACCGCCGTCGGCCAACGATTTTGGCGCTGCGGTCGAGCCGTGGATCTTTGTTGCCGTGCTGCTGGCGGTGTATCTGGTGCTCGGTGTGCTCTACGAGAGTACGCTGCATCCGCTGACCATTCTCTCGACCCTGCCGCCGGCCGGGCTGGGCGCGCTGCTGGCGCTCAAGTTCGGCGGCCAGAGTCTGAGTCTGATCGCCATGCTGGGGCTGTTCCTGCTGATCGGTATCGTGATGAAGAACGCCATCATGATGATCGACTTCGCGCTGGAGCTGCAGCGCCGCGAAGGGCTCAATCCGCAGCAGAGCATTCAACGCGCCGCGCTGCTGCGCCTGCGACCGATTTTGATGACAAACCTCGCCGGCATGCTCGGCGCGGTGCCGTTGATTATGGGCTTTGGCGAAGGTGCCGAGATGCGCCGCCCGCTGGGGATCACCATTTTTGGTGGCTTGGCGCTAAGCCAATTGCTGACGCTGTACACCACGCCGGCGGTCTATCTGTATCTGGAAAACCTGCGTCAGCGCGTGTTGTGCCGTGGTGCAACCGAACCTTCCTCACCCTCAACCTGATCGGGGCTGTTACCGATGAAGCTCTCCCTGCTGTCTACCTCTGTTGTTCTGGCCACTGCGCTGATTGGCGGCTGTACGCTCGGCCCGGATTACCGGGTGCCGACCACGGTCGAGCCCTCAGCGCTGCGCTATGACCAGGGCTGGCAGCCGATGCCGGCACAGAGCTGGGCAAGCAGCGGGCGCTGGTGGGAAGTGTTTGGCGATACCGAGCTGAACGCGCTGATCGAGGAGGCCAACCAGCGCAACCAGACGCTGGCACAGGCTGAAGCCCGTTATCGCGCAGCATTGGCGCAGCGCAGACTGAGTACCGGCGAATACAGCCCGACCCTGAGCGCGGCGCTGGATACCGCACGCAGCGGCGGCAGTGAAGTCAGTACCGAGACTCGCAGCAGCGCGCAGCTGGGTATCAGTTGGGAGCTGGATCTGTGGGGGCGGGTGCGCCGTCAGGTCGAGTCCGATACCGCTGCGCTGGAAGCCAGTGCGGCGGATCTGGCCGCCGCCCGGCTGTCGATTCAGTCGGCCGTGATCAACAGCTACATCAATCTGCGCGCCCAGGACCTGCAGTACCGGCTGCTGGAGCAGACGCTGGCGTCCTCAGCCCGTTCGGCCCAGCTGACGCGCAACCAGTACGACGCCGGCATCGTCTCCCGCGCCGACGTGATTCAGGCCGAAACCCAGCTGCAGTCTCTGCGCAGTGACCTGTACGACCTGCAGAATCAGCGGGCCTTGGAGCAAAACACCATCGCCGCGCTGCTGGGCCGTGCACCGATCGATTTGCAGCTGGAGGTGGTCGAGGCGCTGCCCGCGGTGCCGCCGATTCCGGTGCAACTGCCAGCGGAGCTGATTGCCCGCCGCCCGGATGTGGTCTCTGCCGAGCGTGGCGTCGCTGCGGCCAACGCCGATATCGGCGTCGCCATCACCGCCTGGTTGCCCACCCTGACACTGGGCGGCAGCGCCGGTGTCAGCGGCGGCTCGATCAGCGATCTGTGGGATACCCCGGTACGGGTCTGGTCGGTTGGACCGAGTCTCGCGCAAACGCTGTTTGACGGCGGCCGGCGCAGTGCTGCCCGAGACGCTGCACTGGCCCGCTACGACGAGCAGGTCGCCGCCTACCGTCAGACCGTACTCGACGCGCTGGCCGATGTGGAAAATGCGCTGGCAACCACCGCCATCCTGCGCGAGAAAGCCGTACAGCAGGATCGGCTGGTTGAGCTGGCAGAGGAAAACGAACGGGTAATCACCAATCGCTACCAGTCCGGTCTGGTTTCCTATCTGGAGGTGTCGATTGCCCAGAACACCACGCTCAGCGCCAAACGCGGCCGCATCAGTGTCACCAGCGCCCGGCTTGCCGCAGCGGCCGAGTTGGCCTCGGCCATCGGCGGCGGCTGGCAGGTGGGTGACGATGTGGGGGATGCAGGAGTGCGGTCGGCGGAGTAAGCAGCGGCGGGCCTGTCAGATTCCGCCTTCAGTCAATTTCGCCGGGTCCAGCAGGCGGGTCAGTTCCTCCCGGCTGAGAACGGTGTTTTCCGCGGCGACATCAACTATCGGTCGACCTTCCTTGTAGGCCTGTTTGGCGATTTCGGCGGCCTTCTGGTAGCCGATGATCGGGTTCAGAGCGGTCACCAGTATCGGGTTGCGCGCCAGCGCTTGCTGCAGCCGATCCTCGCGCACGGTGAAGCTGGCTATGGCCTTGTCGGCCAGCAGGCGGGTGACGCTGCTCATCAGTTGGATGCTTTCCAGCAGGTTGCGGGCGACCAGCGGCAGCATGACGTTCAGCTCGAAATTGCCGGACTGGCCAGCGAGGGTGATGGTGGCGTCGTTGCCGATCACCTGGGCGGCGGCCATGGCGGCGGCCTCAGGAACCACCGGATTGACCTTGCCCGGCATGATCGAGGAACCGGGTTGCAGTGCCTCCAGCTCGATTTCGCCAAGCCCGGCCAGTGGCCCTGAGTTCATCCAGCGCAGGTCGTTGGCGATCTTGGTGATGCTGACGGCCAGGGTTTTCAGCTGCCCGGACAGGGCAACGGCGATGTCCTGCGAGCCGATGTGGGTGAAGAAGTTGGCCGCCGGGGCAAAGGTTATGCCGGTGCTGGCGCTCAGTGCGCGGCAGAAGTGCTCGGCGAACGCGGGGTGGGCGTTGACGCCGGTGCCGACTGCCGTGCCGCCCTGGGCAAGACTGTGCAGCATGGGTTGCAGCTGCTCCAGGCGCTGGCGGTTGCCTTCGATCTGATCGGCCCAGGTGTCGAGAGTCTGGCTCAGGCGCACCGGCATGGCATCCATCAGATGGGTGCGGCCGGTTTTGACATGGTGCTCAACGGTGCGTGCCTTGGCTCGGGTGACCTGCTCGAAGTGCTGCAGTGCAGGCAGCAGGTCTTCATGCAGGGCCAGTGCGGCGCTGATGTGGATGCTGGAGGGGATGGTGTCGTTGCTGCTTTGGCTGCAGTTGACGTGATCGTTCGGGTTGATGGTATGGCCGCTGTTGCGGCTGGCCAGGGTGGCGAGCACTTCATTGGCGTTCATGTTGGAGCTGGTGCCGGAGCCGGTCTGAAACACATCGACCGGAAAGTGCTGCATGTAATCATCGGCTTTCAGCAGCTCATCGACGGCATGACAGATGGCTTTGGCCATCGGCGCGGGCAACTGGTCCAGTTCGGCGTTGGCATTGGCCGCTGCGCGCTTGGCCAGCAGCAGGGCGCGAATAAAGCGCTTGGGCATCGGTTGGCCGCTGACCGGGAAGTTGTTGACGGCGCGCTGGGTTTGGGCGGCATAGAGGGCGTCGCCCGGTACCTGCAGCTCGCCCATGCTGTCTCGCTCAATGCGGCTGGTGCTCATTTGCGCTACTCCCTGATCGGCTGAAACGGCTGTCTGCTTCCATGGTCTGACCACGGAAGCAGACAGGTGTTCAGCATAGCGCGTGTACGCAGCCAATGGCCGAGGGTCGGCATAAGGCGCGCCTGCGGCGTCTTGCGATTGCCTCCCCCGGATGACCGGGGGAGGCAAGGACGGTCAGAAACGGTACTTGGCCGTCGCTGTCACGCTGCGCGGAGCACCGTAGGTCAATGCGCCATAGGCGTCGAAGATGTCGAAGTACTTTTCATCGGTAACATTGTTGGCGTTTAGCTGCGCCGACAGGTTGTCGGTGATGTCGTAGCGCGCCATCAGGTTGACCAGTGCGTAGGCGTCCTGCTCGATTTTCTCCAGTTGATCGTCGGGGTTGGTTGCATAGGTATAGATGCTGTCCTGCCAGTTGACGCCGCCGCCAACGGTCAAGCGATTCCAGTCACCCGAGAAGCGGTAAGTGGTGAAGGTGCGCAGCAATTTTGTCGGGTACAGGGTGTTGACGGCTTTGCCGTCAGCGTCTTCGACTTCAAACTGGGTATAGCCAGCACCGATGTTCCAGCCGGGCGTCAGTTCGCCAGACATCTCCAGTTCGAAACCCTTGCTGGTAGCGCCTTCGCTGGCTTCATAGGCAAGTTCGCCAGTCGGACTGCCCGGAATCACTACCCCGGTGCTGACAGCAAGGTTGTCCTGTTCGATCTTGAAGATGGCGGCGGAGGCGTTCAACCGGCCGTCGAACAGCTCGCTTTTCAAACCCAGCTCATAGCTCTTGCCCACAATCGGTTCGATCTGCTGGCCGTTGGCATCGCGCTCGGACTGGGGCAGGAAGATATCGGTGTAGCTGGCGTAGGCCGACACGCTGTCGGTCAGGTCGTAGACGACGCCGGCGTAGGGTGTCAGCTCGTGGTTGACGTCGGTTTTGCTGACAGCGGAATAGATATCGTCAGCTTCTTTCTCGTAGTTGCTGTCCCGTGCGCCCAGAATCACCTTCAGATCGTCGGTGATGTTCAGGCGGGTGGCTGCGTAAAGTCCGTGCTGAGTAACGTCACCGTAACCGTAGGTGATCAGGTTGCCCCAGACTGGTTCCGGGAAATCACCGTCATAGCTGTCAAAGTCGGCGACGCCGCCGTAACCGGTCAGGGCTTGTCGGGTGTCGGCGTCGAACTTCTGCTCACTGTGGATATAGCCGAAGGCAAGATCATGCTCGCGTTCAAACAGCGTGATCGGAACATCCAGACGAATACTGTAGTCATCCTGCACCGTCCGGGTTTCGTATATGGCGGGGAAGCTGCTCATCGGTTCGGCGCCTGTCCTGTCCGGGTTGCCGGAGAGGTACAGCAGGCGGGATTCGGCGTTGCGTTCACCCCGTGTATAGCTGAGATTCAGCTGCCAGTCATTACCGAAGCGGTGATCGAGATTGATGAAGCGGGTCTCGTAGCTGCTGTCCCACTTGCTCCAGTCGGCAGAGGTAGTTTTAGAGCGATTCCAGTCGGTGCGTGAGCCGTCTGCATACCATACCGGAAGGCCACCCCAGATGGGCGAGTCGGAATTATTTTCCTGGCGGCTCAGACCAAACCACAGTGTTGTGTTCTCGGTGAGGTCGATGTCCATGGTGCCGTAGAGGGTTTCGCGCTGGTTGCTGTGCAAGTCGATCCAGCTGTCACCATCGTTATATTCGCCGACCAGACGGGCGCGCACAGTGCCGGCCTCGTTTACTGCGAAGGACACATCTCCGAGGGTTCCCCAGGTATCCCAGGTACCGCCGCTGACTTCCACAGACCCTGTCAGATAGGTGCTGTTTGCGCGCTTTCGCGCCATATTCAGTGAGGCGGACGGATCGCCCACACCGGCCATCAGGCCGTTGGCACCGCGTACCACTTCGACGCGGTCATACATGGCCAGGCTGCTGAAGATCTCGCCGGAGCTCCACGGTTGCTCCCAGATGGTCGGTACGCCATCGATCATCAGGGCGTTGATGTCGAAACCGCGGGCGTTGAACTGGGCGCGACTGGTCTCGTAGCGGTTGACCGATACACCGACGGTGTTGTTTACGACATCCAGAATGGTTTGCAGATTCTGATCTTCAATCTGCTGCTGGGTGACCACGGTAACCGATTGGGGGGTCTCGCGCAGGGAGAGAGTCAAAGGTGTTGCGGTACGCGCAGCTTCTGCGGTGTAGGCGCCGGTGCCCTCGGTAGTTGTGCTGCGTTGCCCCTGGCCGGTGACGCTGATTGGTGCCAGCAGCACGTCTTCTTCGCTGGCGGTCTGCGCAGCGACCGGAAGAACAGTGACGGCTGAGCCGGCGACAAGAAGATGAATTGCCAGCGTCAGCGGGCGAATTCCCCGGGAGGTTTGCTGACATGGGGAGGTAGTGGTCGGCATGTAACGCGCTCCTTTTTATATGCTAGTGATTATGAGAATCGTTCGCATTGTATTTACATATTGAGCGGAACGCAAAGACTGGCTGCCTTGGGTTGCTGCGAAGTGGGGAGGGTTGGTCTGCGAGCGCCGCCAGGGCGCCCGCGGTCCGGGATTACTGCGCTTGATCTTGCCGCAGGGTGGCGCGGCTCCAGTCGAGCAGCTGCTGGGCAAGGGTATCGGCGGCACTGCTGAGGCCGTCGACCACGGCGGGCACGGCGGTGTCGGTCAGCGGTTGACTGACGCGGAAGTGACGGCTGGCAATGACGCCGCGCGAGCCGGGATCAACCAGCTTGGCATCCAGCTCGATGATGGCACTGACACTGTCGCCCCGGTATAGCGTCTGGAACTGGCGCAGGTCGCTGTAGAGCTGGATGTCGGTCTGCAGCGCATGAACCTCGGTGCTGACGCTTTTGAAGCTGCCACTTTGCTGGAACGCCTGCACCAGATGTTCACGCAGCAGAACGGGATTGGGGTCGGTCCAGCGCGCACCCTGGTAACTGGTCAGGGTATTGCCCTCAGGCGTCACCATGATCCTTGGGGTCTGCAGCGCGTAGCTGGCAGCCGGCGTAATGATGCGCAGCGAGTGGGGCAGCGGAGGCTGACTGCTCGTGGCCAGCTGAGGTGCAGGCAGTTGATAGGTGGTCAGCGGCTCGCTCTCGGGTAGCACCGAGCAGGCTGACATCAGCGTCAGGCCGAGCAGCCCGGCGGCCAGGCGGATACGGGTCATGGGGTGAACTCCTGTTGCGCTTCGCGGCCGAGCAGGAAGCGGGCTGGATCGTCCTGCAGGCGGCGGCTGAGTAATCTGAGGTCGGCCAGGGTATTGCGCAGATCGTTGAGCGCCGGGTCAAGCTGACCCAGGCCCTGGGCTCCGCTGCTCAGTGCGTTGCGGTTTTCGCTGAGGATCTGTTCAAGCTGGCTACTGGTTTCGGCTATGGAGTCCATGGCCTGACGGGCGCTTGCGAGGGTGGCGGCGCCATCCTTGCTGAGCAGCTGGTCGGTGCGCGCGATCATCTGGTTGCTTCGCTCCAGGGTTTCGGTCGCTGCCTTGCTGGTAGCGCGCAGTTCTGCCAGCAACTGCTGCACATTACCGTCGGGGTTGGCAATGCTGTGAGTTGCCTGATTGAGACCTTCAAGCGTCATGCTGAAACTGTTGACGTTTTCCTCGGACAGCACCTTGCGGGCGCTGACGATCAGCTTGTTGATATTGGTCATCAGGTCTTCGCCGTTGGCGAGCAGCGCGGAGATAGGGGACGGGATGGCTTCGATGATCGGGTCCTGCCCTTTCGCGGCTGTCAGCGGCGGGCTGCCAGGGTCGTTGTGCGTCAGTTCGATCACCGAGGTTCCGGTAATGCCGGTGAAGGACAGCCGTGCCTTGGTTGCCTGGGTGATCGGGACACTGGAGTCGATGCGGATGCGGGCGCGGACAATGCGCGGATCGTCGGCATCAAGCCCCAGCTCGGTGATCTCGCCAATACGGATACCGCTGAACTGCACCGCGCTGCCGCGTGACAGACCCGTGACCGACTGCTTGAAGACAACGGTGTAGTAACGCTGGTCATCCGCCGTGCTGGAGTTGCTCAGCCAGATCGCAAAGACGATGGCTGCCAGCGCCGAGAGCACGGTGAACAAACCGATCAACACATGGTTGGCACGTGTTTCCATGGCTCTTTACTCTCCTGCTGCAGGGTGTTGGTACGCGGCGGCACGTCCGCGCGGACCGTGGAAGTAGTCTTGTACCCAAGTGTCGTCGGTCTGGGCAACGCGCTCCAGGGTATCGGCGATCAGGACGCGCTTCTGGGACAGCACCGCGACCCGGTCACAGATGGCGTAGAGGGTATCGAGGTCGTGGGTAACCAGAAACACACTCAGCCCCAGCGCATCACACAGGGTGCGAATCAACTGGTCAAACGCGGCTGCACCAATGGGATCGAGACCCGCGGTGGGCTCGTCGAGAAACAGGATGTCGGGGTCCAGTGCCAGCGCACGGGCCAGTGCAGCACGCTTGACCATGCCGCCCGACAGCATGGATGGATATTTGTCGGCAGCCTCTGCTGGCAGCCCTGTCAGCAGCACCTTCATGCGAGCCAGGTGGTCGGCGTCGCGGCGGCTCAGGCCGATATGCTCCACCAGCGGCAGGGCGATATTTTCGGCCACGGTCAGCGAGGAAAACAGCGCGCCGGACTGGAACAGCACCCCGAAGCGCCGCTCCTGCAAGGAGCGCTGTTCCTCCGACAGGGTTTGCAGGTCCTGACCAAATACCTTGACCGAACCGGCGTTGGGACGGCGCAGGCCGACGATCGAGCGCAGCAATACCGACTTGCCGGTACCGGAGCCGCCGACTACGCCAAGTACTTCCCGCGGCATGATGTCGAGGTCGAGGTTGTCGTGCACGGTCTGCTTGCCGAAGCGATTGACCAGACCACGCACCTCGACGATGGGTTTGGCTGATTGAGTGCTCACCATCCCATCTCCATGTAGAACAGGGCAGCCAGGGCGTCGACCAGGATGACCACAAAGATGCATTGCACCACGCTGGAGGTGGTGTGTTCTCCGACCGACTCGGCGCTGCCCGAGACCTTGAAGCCCTCAAGACAGCCAATGATGGCGACCAGAAAGGCAAATATCGGCGCCTTGGCCATGCCCAGCAAAAAGTGTCGCACGCCGACATCGTCATGCAGCAGATTGATAAACATGACCGGCGAGATGTCCAGCGTGAAGGCGCAGACCATCGCGCCACCCAGCAGGCCCGATAGCATGGCGATGAAGGTCAGCGCCGGCAGGGTAATCAGCAGGGCGATGACCCGTGGCAACACCAGCAGTTCAAGCGGGTTGAGACCGAGGGCGCGAATCGCGTCGATCTCTTCATTGGATTTCATCGAGCCGATCTGTGCGGTGAACGCGCTGGCGGTGCGGCCTGCCATCAGTATCGCGGTCAGCAGCACGCCGAATTCGCGCAGGAAGGAAAATGCCACCAGGTCTACGGTGTAAATGCTGGCGCCGAAGGTCTGCAAGACGGTGGCGCCGAGGAAGGCGATGACCGCGCCGACCATGAACGTCAGCAGGGCGACGATTGGCACCGCATTTAGCCCGGTCTGTTCAATCTGTACCGCGATGGCGGTAGGACGCCAGCTGCGCGGACGGAACAGGCTGCTGAACAGTCCGCTCAGGGTTAGGCCGATAAACCCCAGCAGCTCGATGACGTGAGCCCAGTGCTGTCCCATGCTGACACCGATGCGCTCGAGCATTTCAATCAGCGGATTTGCGCCTGCCTGCTCCGGATCGGGGCCCCGTGGGCAGGTCGTTGCAATACGGGCAAGCAGTGTCTGACGTTCCCGGTTCAGGCCGGTATCCCCACTCAGCACCTGTTGCAGCCGGTCGACGCCAAGCATGTCGCAGATCAGCTGCGCGCCTGCGGTGTCGATGTGAGCGATGCCGCTGAGGTCAATCCGCGCCTGCTTTACCGCATCACCCGGCAGCTCGGCGGTCAGGCTGCGAAGCTCGGCGTAATTGGCCAGGGTCCAGTCGCCGCTCAGACAAAGGCTGTCGCGCTGGGCGTCCGGTAGGCGAATAAAGGGAGATGTATCGGGCATTGGGGATGCCTGCGCCGTTGGGGGGCGCAGCCTCGGGGGTCATGGCTTGCGCTTGATGCCGAAGTCTTCGGACAGGGTGCCCGGGCTGGCGGCGTCCTTGGGCGCATAGTCGCGCGGAGGCTCAAGGGTGTCGAATGCCGGTTCTGCCTGGGGGCGAGACGAGCTGTGCACGATGCCGGCATCCTGATCGAGCGCAGCCAGCAGACGCTGACGCGTCATGTCGTCCGGTGCCAGCTCAACGGCGCCATGGGTAAGGTGTTCCTGAATGTCCTGATAGCTGCGATTCAGGCGGCTGGCCAGGGTGGCGGTGGTCTTGAAGTGGGCTGCCACTTCCTGCTGATACTCTTCAAAACGCAGTTGCAGGCTCTCCAGCTGGGCCTGCGCGCTGCTGTTACTGCCGCCGCTGACGCGCCGGGATACCTGCGCCAGCACGATGCCGACGACGACGCCCACTGCCAGTGCAATGGCTGCTGCAATCCACAGGTTTTCGCTTGCTTCCACCTTGGGTCCCTCATCTTTAGGTTGGTGCTATCAGTCCAGCGGGTGCTGCCTGTCCGAACCATGTGGTTACGGTAACGACATTTGCCGGCCAAGGCTAGGGCATTTGCACCTAAACGATGGTGGGGGGCAGGCAACTTGTCAGTGTTGTCAGGCAGGGTTCAGAATACGGCGTTTGAGTGTCGCAGCACCCTCTGGTTCCGCTGATGCGACGCCCCAGCCCACGCAGTAGTCACGGAGTCGGTCATGTCCAGAGCGAGTGAAGAGTCAATTGTTATCGAAGGGCCGTGTGGTCCTCTTGAGGCGCTGCTGACCCGTGGCGATGTGCCCGGACTTCTGGCAGTGATCTGCCATCCCAACCCCGTGCAGGGCGGGACCATGCACAACAAGGTAGTGCACACCCTGATGCGCACGGCTCGGGATCTGGGGGCCAGTACCCTGCGTTTCAATTTTCGCGGCGTGGGCGCCAGTGCCGGGCAGCACGACTTTGGTATTGGCGAGGTGGATGACTGCCTGGCGGTGATTGACTGGGTCCTGCAGCATGAGGGCGTATCGCGTCTGTGGCTGATGGGGTTCTCCTTTGGCGGCTTCGTCGCCGCCGCGGCGGCGACGCGACTGGCCCAATGGCCCGAGCGTCTGGTGTTGGTCGCACCGTCGGTTGAAAAGCAGGATTTCGCCGCGCTCAAGCCGCTGGCAGGGCCGGTCAGCGTCATGATGGGCGAGGACGATGACGTGGTCGCGCCTGAGGCTGTTTACGCAGCCTTCGCCGACGAGCGCGGGGCTGAGGTTGTCCGCTTTGCCGGCACCGGGCACTTCTTTCACGGCAAGTTGGTGCCGCTTAAAGCCGAAGTGGAGCGGGTTCTGACGGATCAGGCTTGATTGCCAAGGGGCGATGCTGGCGTTAGAGTATCGCTCCCTTCGATGTCCCTACTGGTATTGCGTGCATGTCTCCCCTTGAACGATACAAGGCCGATCTTCAGCGCCCCGACTTCTTTCACGACCCTGCTCAGGAGCGTGCGGTTCAGCATCTGCAGCGGCTATTCGATGATCTGATTCGCAGCGAAAACGAGCGCACAGGGTTTTTCGGGCGGTTTCGCAAGCGCAAGCCGGAACCGGTCAAGGGCCTGTATTTCTGGGGTGGCGTAGGGCGCGGCAAGACCTATCTGGTCGATACCTTTTTTGATGCGCTGCCCTTCGAGCGCAAGATGCGCACGCATTTTCACCGTTTCATGCAGCGAGTGCATCACGAACTCAAGGGCTTGAAGGGCGAAAAGAATCCGCTGAAGCTGATCGCGGCGCAGTTTGCCAGCGAGGCGCGCGTCATCTGTTTTGACGAGTTCTTTGTTTCCGACATTACCGATGCCATGATTCTGGGCAGTTTGATGGAAGAGTTGTTCGCCCAGGGCGTGACTCTGGTGGCAACCTCCAACATCGTGCCCGACGGCTTGTACAAGGATGGCCTGCAGCGAGCGCGTTTTCTGCCTGCCATTGCCCTGCTCAATCGCCACACCGATGTGGTCAATGTGGACAACGGCGTCGACTACCGTCTGCGTGCACTTGAGCAGGCGGAGCTGTATCACTACCCGCTGGATTGCGACGCCTATGGCAGCCTGAAGCGCAGCTTCGACAGTCTGGTGCCCGATATCAATGAAGTTGTCGAGGCCGAGGAGTTGATCATCGAGAATCGCCCGATCAAGTCGGTGCGGGTCTGTGAGGATGTCGCCTGGTTCGAGTTTCGTGAGCTGTGCGATGGCCCGCGTAGCCAGAACGACTACATTGAGCTGGGCCGCATCTTCCACGCGGTGCTGATTTCCAATGTTGAACAGATGGGGGCTGCCAAGGATGACATGGCGCGTCGCTTCATCAACCTGGTCGACGAGTTCTATGACCGTAACGTCAAGCTGATTCTGTCTGCCGAAGTGCCGCTCAAGGATCTCTATTCCGGCGGACGTCTGGATTTCGAGTTCCAGCGCACGCTGAGCCGTCTGCTGGAAATGCAGTCACACGAGTTTCTTGCGCGTCCGCACAAACCCTGATTCAGGCAGCCGGTTCACGGCTGCCCTGCAGATAGGCTCGACGGTACTGGTTGGGTGACATGCCGGTGTGCTGCCTGAACAGGCGGGCGAAGAAGCTGGCGTCGTCGTAGCCGATTTCGTAGCTGATGGTCTTGATGCTCTGACTGCTGGTAATCAGCAGGGTTTTTGCCATTTCGATTCGCAGTCGCTGCAGGTAGTGCAGCGGCTTGTCCCCGGTAGCCTGGTGAAAGCGGCGCATGAAGTTGCGAATACTCATGCCGTGACGGCTGGCTACATCCTCGAAGCGAAACTTCTCCGCAAAGTGCTGTTCCAGCCACTGCTGAATTTGCAGGATCGGCAGATCGTGATGCATCTTCTGGCCGCCAAATCCGATTACGCCGGGCGTGTAGTTGCGCTGTACTTCGTAAAACGCGTCGCGGGCCAGGGTGCGCGATACCTCAGGGCTGCACAGTCGCTCCGCAAGGTGCACGAACAGGTCTCTTGCCGAGCTGATTCCGGCGGCGCAGAGTACGCCCCCTGCGTCGGTCAGGTGTTTGTCGCGCTGCAACTCCACCGCCGGGAAGCGCCGCCGGTATTCGTCGTGAAAGCGCCAGTAAGTGGTTGCCTCCCGACCGTCGAGCAGGCCGGCTGCGGCTGGCCAAAATGCACCCAGGGCAACGGCGCCGATCAGGGCTCCTGCCTGGCTTTGCTGTTGCAGCCAGGGGGCGACCTCGGGGTATTGCCCGTGCAGTTGGTCAAAATCGGCCCAGAACGAGGGCAGAATGATCAGCTGTGGCGTGACGTCATGGATGCTGGCTTCGGCATGGATCGGGTCGTGACTGAAGCCGGTAACCGGCTGACCGTCGGGTGTTACCGTCAGTACCTCAAATCCGGGTGTCAGCCCCTGACCAAGCTGGCGGCCGGTATTCAGGCTGGCCATGTAAAAGACATCCCGGGCCTGGGCCAGGGTCGAAGTAACGGTGAAGTCGGTCGCGAGAATGGCGACCTGGCGCAGTGTTGCCGCCGGTTGCTTTGGCATCTTGTTGTCGTTTTAGGCTGAATCGGACAGATATGGCCGAAATGGCCGTGCGTCGGCAGTGTCTACCGTTTGAGACGTTTGGGTCAAGTAGCGGCCGCCCCTTGCGGGCGGCTGCAACAGGATCAGGGTGCCGGGTTCGGCTGGCTCTGATGGATCTCGGAGATCGCCTTCAGTACGCTGTCGGTCAGGCCCATGTTGATGCTGCTCAGGTTGCGGTTGAGCTGATCCATATTGGTCGCGCCAATAATGTTGCTGGTCACGAACGGCTGGCGGGTGACGAAGGCAAGGGCCATTTGTGCCGGGTCCATACCGTGGTCGCGGGCAAGCTGAACATAGCGGGCGCAGGCTTTCTGGGCTTGCGGATTGCTGTAGCGCACAAAACGTTCGAACAGGGTGATGCGCGCCTTCTCCGGGCGCAGGCCGTTGAGGTACTTGCCGGTCAGCACGCCGAAGGCGAGCGGTGAGTAGGCGAGCAGGCCGATCTGCTCGCGTATGGACATCTCGGCCAGGCCGATTTCATAGGTGCGGTTGAGCAGGTTATAGGGGTTCTGGATCGAGACCATGCGCGGCCAGCCGCGGGATTCCGCCAGATGCAGGAAGCGACTGACGCCCCAGGGGGTTTCGTTCGACAGTCCTATATGACGCACCTTGCCGGCCTTGATCAGAGCGTCCAGCGCCTCCAGGGTGTCTTCAAAGGAGGTCAGCTCGTCGTCCGGATTATGGCGGTAGCCGAGCTGGCCGAAGAAGTTGGTCTGCCGGTCTGGCCAGTGCAGTTGATAAAGGTCGATGTAGTCTGTCTGCAGTCGCTTGAGGCTGCCCTCGATAGCCTGGTTGATATGCTCGCGGGTGAAGCGCGTGCGGCCTCCGCGAAGATGGCTGATGCCGTTGCCGGGGCCGGTAATCTTGCTGGCAAGGATCCATTTCTCGCGTTCACCGCGTTGCTGGAAGAAGTTGCCAATGATGGTTTCGGTTGCGCCGCTGGTTTCTGCCTTGGGCGGCACCGGGTACATTTCGGCAGTATCGATAAAGTTGACGCCAGCGTCGCGAGCCCGGTCAATCTGGGCAAAGGCTTCCTGCTGGGTGTTCTGTTCGCCCCAGGTCATGGTGCCTAAGCACAATGCGCTGACCTTGAGGTTGCTGCGGCCTAGAGGGCGGTATTGCATGAAGTGCTCCTTGATTGCCGAAAGGACGTTTCATTATTGATCATAAGGGTAAATAAGGGTTGTATTTTTTTTGCTGGTTGGCATAATGCCCGCCACTTTCGACAGGATGCCTAGCCTGTCGTTGTTGTTTACAGCACAGATGCCACCCAGACCCACGCAGCCCCCACTGAGTGTCTGTTCTAGGCTTTGTTGTCTTGTAAAAACACATTTCACTCTGTAAGATTTGCCGTCTTCTTTTGAAAGCGGCCTCTGAGGCTAGGATTAATGAAAACCTTCAGCGCAAAACCTGAAACCGTAAAACGTGATTGGTACGTCGTCGACGCCAGTGGTCTGACTCTGGGTCGCCTGGCAACCGAGGTTGCTTCACGTCTGCGCGGCAAGCACAAGCCCGAATACACCCCTCACGTTGATACCGGTGACTACATCGTCATCATCAATGCCGAGAAAGTTCACGTAACCGGTAACAAGGTTCAGGACAAGATGTACTACAGCCACTCCGGTTTCCCGGGTGGTATCAAGTCCATCAACTTTGAAAAGCTGATCCAGCGCGCTCCTGAGCGTGTTATCGAGTCTGCTGTCAAAGGCATGCTGCCCAAGAACCCCCTGGGTCGTGCAATGTACCGGAAGATGAAGGTCTACAAAGGCGCTTCTCATCCGCATGCTGCACAACAGCCCCAAGAACTGAAGATCTAAGGAGTTCACCATGTCGGCGACACAAAACTACGGCACTGGCCGTCGTAAAACTGCCACCGCTCGCGTATTCCTGCGTCCGGGTTCTGGCAATATCTCTATCAACAATCGCAGCCTGGAGAACTTCTTCGGTCGCGAAACCGCTCGCATGGTTGTTCGTCAGCCGCTCGAGCTGACCGAGAGCACCGAGAAGTTTGACATCTATGTGACTGTCAGCGGCGGCGGTATCTCCGGTCAGGCCGGTGCCATCCGTCACGGCATCACTCGTGCTCTGATGGAGTATGACGAAACCCTGCGCGGTGCGCTGCGCAAGGCGGGTTATGTTACCCGTGACGCTCGTGAAGTTGAGCGTAAGAAAGTCGGTCTGCGCAAGGCGCGCAAGCGTCCGCAGTACTCCAAGCGTTAATCTCGTATTGCGCTGCAAAACGCCCGGGCTCCGGAAGGAGTGCCGGGCGTTTTCGTATCTGCGGCAAGGTGTCGCGCCTGCTATGGTTAGATGCAAGTCCCTGATTGGGCGCGAATTCGGTATAGTGTCGGCCGTGCTGGGAGTGGATATCACCTTGTCAAAAAAGGGGTTTTTCATTACCATCGGTTTCATTTTGTGCAGGCTGTTCAACACTTCAAAAGGCCTTCTGAAAAGGTCCAGAAATTAGCTGATGGGAGACGACTGGATGAGTAATGACGGCGTGAATAATGGCCGGCGTCGCTTCCTGGTGGCCGCCACGAGTGTGGTTGGTGCCGCCGGAGCAGTAGGGGCCGCAGTCCCCTTCGTGGGGGCTTGGTTCCCCAGCGCCCGAGCCAAGGCGGCTGGTGCGCCGGTAAAGGTGAATATCAGCAAGATCGAGCTGGGTCAGCAGATCGTTGTCGAATGGCGCGGTCAGCCCGTGTTTGTTTCGCATCGGACCCCTGAGGCCATTGCGGTCCTGGACGAGATGGACTCGGTGGTTGCCGATCCCAACTCCCAGGCTTCCGTTCAGCCGGCCTATGTGGATGGCAAGACGCGCGCGATCAAGCCTGAGCTGCTGGTAGTGATGGGCGTATGTACCCACCTGGGTTGCTCCCCGCTGTTCAAGCCGGAAGTGGCCGCTGCCGACATGGGTGCCGACTGGAAAGGCGGGTACTTCTGCCCTTGCCACGGCTCTCACTACGACATGTCCGGTCGCGTCTTCAAGGGCCAGCCTGCGCCCCTGAATCTTCCGGTACCGCCCTATTCATATGAGTCTGATGACGTAATCGTGATCGGCGTGGATCAGGAGAGCGCCTGATGAATAAATTGATGCAATGGGTGAACGAGCGGATGTCCGTCAATCAGGTGATGGAAGATCACCTGACCAAGTACTACGCACCCAAGAACTTCAACTTCTTCTACTTTTTCGGCTCGCTGGCCATGCTGGTGCTGGTTAACCAGCTGGTTACCGGTATCTGGCTGACCATGAGCTACGAGCCCTCCGCCGACGGTGCCTTTGCCTCCGTTGAGTACATCATGCGTGATGTGGAATACGGCTGGCTGCTGCGTTACCTGCACTCGACCGGCGCATCTGCGTTCTTCGTGGTGGTGTATCTGCACATGCTGCGTGGCCTGATGTACGGCTCCTATCAGAAGCCGCGTGAGCTGATCTGGCTGTTCGGTATGCTGATCTATCTGGTGCTGATGGGTGAAGCCTTCATGGGTTACCTGCTGCCTTGGGGTCAGATGTCCTACTGGGGTGCTCAGGTGATCATCTCCCTGTTCGGTGCGATTCCGTTCATCGGTCCGGATCTGGCGCAATGGGTACGTGGCGACTTCCTGATCTCCGGTATCACCCTGAACCGCTTCTTCGCGCTGCACGTTATCGCGCTGCCGATCGTTCTGCTGGGCCTGGTTGTGCTGCACATCATCGCGCTGCACGAAGTGGGCTCCAACAACCCTGACGGTATCGATATCAAGAAGTTCAAGGACGAGAATGGCAAGCCGCTTGATGGCATCGCCTTCCACCCGTACTACACCGTTAAAGACATTGTCGGTGTTGTGGTCTTCCTGTTCGTGTTCTGTGCCATTGTGTTCTTCTTCCCGGAGATGGGTGGCTATTTCCTCGAGAAGCCGAACTTTGAAATCGCCAACCAGCTGAAGACGCCTGCCCACATTGCGCCGGTCTGGTACTTCACGCCGTTCTACGCGATTCTGCGTGCGGTTCCCTCGATTGCCGGCTCTGCCTTCCCGGGTGTTCTGGCGATGGGCGCTGCCATTGCAATCCTGTTTGTACTGCCCTGGCTGGACCGTAGCCCGGTTCGCTCCATTCGCTATAAAGGCTGGATGAGCAAGCTGTGGCTGGTCATCTTCTGCGTGTGCTTCGTCATCTTGGGTGTGCTGGGCGCGATTCCGTCCACTCCCGGTCGCACATTGCTGTCGCAGATTTGTACCGTTCTGTATTTCGCCTTCTTCATCCTGATGCCGTTCTACACCCGGATGGAGAAGACCAAACCGGTTCCGGAGAGGGTTACTGGCTAATGAAAAAACAACTTATTGCCCTGATGTTCGCTCTGGTGCCGACCGTAGCCTTCGCGGCTGGCGGTAGTGGTTACCACCTGGATGAAGCCAACATCGATCTGACCGACAAGGCAGCGCTGCAGGATGGCGCACGTACCTTCGCCAACTACTGCATGGGTTGTCACTCGGCGCAGTATCAGCGTTACGAGCGCGTTGCTACCGACTTGGGTATTCCTGAGCAGCTGATGCTCGATAATCTGGTGTTCACCGAAGGTGCTCTGATCGGTGACCATATGAAGAACGCCATGCGTCCTGCGGATGCCAAGATATGGTTCGGTGCTGCGCCGCCGGATCTGACGCTGGTTGCCCGTGTTCGTGGTAATGACTGGCTGTACACCTACCTGCGTACCTTCTATGAAGACCCGGCTCGTCCGCTGGGTGCCAATAACAAGGTATTCCCGAATGTCGGTATGCCGAACGTGCTGGCTGAGCTGCAGGGTCGTCAGGTGATCGGCTGCAAGGCCATGCCGGTCAAGGACGACAGCGGCAAGGTCATGCGCGACACCCTCAGTGGTGAGATCATGAAGCAGGAGCAGTGTGACGTTCTGACGGTGGTTCCGGGTACCGGTACCCAGACGGAAGAAGAGTTCGATACCACTGTGCGCAACCTGGTCACCTTCCTGGCTTATTCGGCAGACCCGATCAAGCTGGAGCGTCACCGCATCGGTGTGTACGTGCTGCTGTATCTGGCCTTCCTGTTCGTGTTTGCGTATCTGCTGAAACGCGAATACTGGCGAGATGTCCATTGATCTTCTGAGGTCTGGATGATCTGTGCGCGCCCCTTGAGGGCGCGCACTTGTTTCTGGGGTATAATGGCGCTCTGCGCGCGCAGCCAGACTGCGCGCTTTGTGCTTTTGGGTGTCAGTTTGACGCCTGCCGCAGTCCGAATAAGGATGAGGGTTTACATATGGGCGTAACCGCCAACAAGCGTTCCTCCATGGCATTTTTCTCTGACCCCCGGGATCACTACTGCCACCGGGTCAGGATTGTGCTGGCAGAAAAGGGGGTTACCGTTGACGTGATTAACGTTGAGCCTGGCGATCATCCGCAGGAGCTTGCCGAGAATAATCCCTATAACAATGTACCCACGTTGCTTGATCGTGATCTGGTGCTGTATGAGCCCAATATCATGATGGAGTACCTGGACGAGCGTTTCCCGCACCCGCCATTGTTGCCGGTTTATCCTGTCGCGCGTGCCAATAGTCGCCTGCTGATGTATCGCGTGCAGCGTGACTGGTGCCGTCTGGTTGATGTCATCGTTGATCCGAAGAGCGCTGCTGCAGAGGTAACGCGTGCCCGCAAGGAATTGCGCGAGAGTCTGATCGGAGTCGCTCCGGTATTTGCCGAAATGCCTTTCTTCATGAGTGAAGAGTTCAGTCTGGTGGACTGCTGCATTGCCCCGATTCTCTGGCGTTTGCCGGAGCTGGGTGTCGAGTTGCCCAAGCAGGCCAAGCCGTTGCTCGACTACATGGAGCGGATCTTCCAGCGTGAGGGATTTATCGCCAGTCTGTCGGCGGCCGAGCGGGATATGAAGACCAACTGATTGGAGGACGCGCCTGTGGTTGCAATGAGTTCCAGTCGCCCCTATCTGGTGCGCGCCCTGTATGAGTGGATTCTGGATAACCAGTGCACTCCGTATATGCTGGTCAATGCAGAGTACCCGGATACGGCTGTACCGACCGCGTTTGTCGAGGATGGGCAGATCGTGCTGAATCTGTCGCCAAGTGCCGTGCGTGAATTGCACATGGATAACGAGCTGATCAGCTTTGACGGTCGTTTTGGCGGGGTCGCTCAGCAAGTATGGATTCCGCTGGGCGCGGTTATGGCCATCTACGCCCGGGAGAATGGTCAGGGTATGGTGTTCGAACTGGAGCCCAGTACCCCGCCGCCGGATGAGGCTGACGGTGATGATCAGCCGCCGCAGCCGCCGCGGCCAGAGGGTGGCGGTCGTCCGTCGCTGAAGGTCGTCAAGTAGCCACAAAAAAACCCGCTTTGCGGGTTTCAGACTGCTGACAAAGCCCCTAGCCGAAAGGCGGGGGCTTT
>AZIG01007006.1_pt1 | contig 25126 bp, 21 predicted proteins | sample 359071 | NCBI WGS metagenome assembly AZIG01 (sample SAMN02429714, study PRJNA222667) | marine sediment metagenome | biome: Sediment sample; isolation source: enrichment culture of sample MGS-AQ(UA) from oil contaminated terminal site... | place: Jordan: Aqaba | collected 2011-05-15 | depth 18 m m | reverse complement strand
TCTTGGGTGTCTCTGTCCTGTATAGGGTGCTGTATTGGTATCGGCTTGATTAGTATTAGTAATGAAATAGTAAGAATCTATAGGGTATATAAATAAATCCCGATTCAAGCTGCCGGCTGATGCCCAGCGTGGCAAGGACTTCCAGGAGAAACATTACAGCGAGGATTGGCAAAAAGCACTGGACGACCGCTGTAAGGTTAGCTGATGTGAAGGTGAGACCATCAAAACGGCATAGGAGCACCACGACCTTGCGCCGTGGTACTCCGGTTAGGTCAGGTCATACTTCTGATTTCGTGCTTCGATTCGCTGAGATATCCACTCACCCACTTCTGCCTCGATCCAGCCACAGCTTCGCGGCCCTAGTTCGATTGCCCTCGGAAATTGCTTCTTGGTCATGAGGCGGTAGATAGTCGCGCGCGACAACCCTGTCACAGCCAGGACCGTCGGAAGTCTGATGATTTTCATGATGCACCCTCTGAATGGCTCAGAGGATGGGCGCGCTAGGTAATTTATTACGTTTTGTAGCCAGTCACTCGCTTGGAGGGCGGGGACAACAAGCCGGCGCGGAGCCGTATCTCACAGTCAAATTCTTGCTCTTGAGCTAAGGGGAGTACATCACATTCGCCCTTTTTGTATGCACTAACCATCGTACAGTCTGTACACCCACCTGGTGCCTTGCTCAACAATACCGTGATCACTTCATTGAAGACGTTTTTCTTGACAGGCAGGAAGCACAGGCTCAATCCCTTGAAGGACGCAGTTTCCAGCAGCATCAAGCGGTCACGCGAATCGTTCGCTATCTTAATAATGACGCCTGAAAAATGGGCAAGAACCCCGAGCCATTCGACACTATCCCGAACATCCCCAGTACTGGGCACATGCTGAAGCTCAGACTTGAGAAGCCCGCTCAGATATGAAGTGGTCTCCACATCATGGGTAACCACTTCGAACCCACTTGACATCAGCAATTGGGCCGCGCCCCGATAAAAAATCTCGCGCAAGGCAGACATCGCACTGGGCCCTGCCCTGACCAAATAGCGAAGAACACCCTCAGGCGTAGCGTAGTTTTTAAAAGCCAGCTCAGGGCGCTTCAGGAGCGCGTGGGAGCGTTTACGCACACGCCTGACATCCTGTTCCAGCAAATCAAACGGACCTCGTGGCGGATCACCTGGCCAGAAAGAAATAAAGACCGCGTTATGCGCAATCCCCGCGTAGCCGGGATGATTCAGGTTCAGGTAGTAGCTGCTGGATCGCTTTGAGGTCTGGAAAATGGAACTGCTACATCCCGGCAACACGCAACGAATGAGTCCAAGAGCCACTAGACGCTGGATGCGGTGCTTTAGGCTATTAGCATCAAACCCCGTAAGGGCCTGGAGATCTTTGCTATCAAGACCAGACACATAACCAAACTCGTCGGCATGAGCCAGCAAGACGCCGAGAAGAACTCGATTGAGGAAACTCAACCGACCCTTTGGAGTGATCGGGGACACCCTCTTGTCGGAATCTGGCGACGATGCTCGCTCCCTTTGGGCAGGCAAGCCAGTCACCTCGACCAGAAACTCGGCTCCTGAAAACAACACCATCCGACGCTCAACGTGATTCCCGAGCGGGATCGAGCCTGATTGCAAATCAGCTAGCACCTGCGGCGATAACCTGTGCACTGAGCTAATGCCTTTTCCTTCCGGCAGTCTGACCTTCAAAACCTCCACAAGGTCGTGAACGACCAACTCACGCACCCCTGACCGAACATCACGCGCCTGCATTCGCAGACGCTTCGTGAGCCCCTGGATCGTGAGCTGGTCGTCAGCTAGCGGCTGTCCCTGCTCACTCAGAGCAAAGAACTCGAACATGAATATGGCCTTCGGTGAAAGGCTCGGCGAAATAGATTTTCTCATCAGTTCAGTATCGAAGGTTGGGCGCGCACTGGCAAGTAGCTGATTTTTACATACTGTATAATTCCACACTCTGTGACAGTAACATAACGCGTAACGAACTTATGTTTAAATAAAGACTGTCAACTAATTCGCCGTGGGGAGAGACCAGTAATGGGAGAAATACCAACCAAACTTGACTGGCTGCACAGTCAAGAGACCGAGCTGAAGTGGGTGCTTCAATACATCGAAAAGACAGCATCAACAGAGCTGCGCAGAAGGTTCGAACACGAGCAAACTGATCGAGAACGCAACAGGTACCAAAACATCATTGCCGGCATTCACGCCATGGAAAGCACACGGGCAGGGCCGGCATATATCAGCCGCCTGAGGAACGCTCTCAGGCAGCGCAAGTACCGCACTGCCAGCAACGGCCGGAAAGCCTATACGTTCGCCCTACCCACCGAGCTGGGAAGACACCTGGATCAGCTCGCAAAAGGAGCTGGGTGGCGAAAGGGGGAGGTCGTTGAAGATATGATGGGTGAGCACGCTCGCCTTCAAGCTGAGCATCGGAGGACCATCGCCCTGCTCGGCCAACGCCACAAAACTGATCTCGTTAATGCCGAAACAATCAGTCTCACCTGGCAAGAGCGCTACAAAGAAGCGATGAAACAGATTGAGCAGCTTGCCTACGAGGTAGCGAGACTTAGCCTACGCCAGAAATCATCGCCACCTAGTGACGTGGAAACGGAAGATGCCCTAGTTAGCAAGGCAGCAAAGAAAATCGTCAATAAGTCAAAACGAGCGATCCAAGAGGGAACGCAACTGCTGGCATTCACTTCGGGCATTGCGCCCGCGACTTTCGACCCATCCGAGCCACTCGATGACTTGCCTCAGCCTGACGAGCAGGAGCAGGAGCAGGAGCAGGAGCAGGAGCAGGAGCAGGAGCAGCCAGAGTATGGGCCAGAGTATGGGCCAGAAGACTCTGAAAACAACAAAGCCCCGTAGAACGGGGCTTTGAGGTCGAATAGTGGCGGAGGGACAGGGATTCGAACCCTGGGAAGGCTTTCACCTTCGCCGGTTTTCAAGACCGGTGCATTCAACCGCTCTGCCATCCCTCCACGGCCGGCAATGTTACTGGAAATCCCTGCTGAGTCAATGGGGTAGACGCACAGAGTTCAGATAATTCCATTGCCCGCCCGGCGCTTACAGCGCTGCCAGTGCGGCTTCGTAGTCTGGCTCCTGGCCAATTTCGCTGACCAGCTCGCTGTACAGTACGTTGTCGTCTTCATCCAGAACCACAACAGCGCGCGCGGTCAGGCCGGCCAGCGGACCATTTTCGATGTCGACGCCGTAGTTGCGGATAAACTCGCGACCACGCAGGGTGGACAGGTTGATGACGTTGTCCAGACCTTCGGCGCCGCAGAAACGCGCCTGCGCAAACGGCAGGTCAGCTGAGATGCACAGCACAACGGTGTTTTCCAGGCTGCTGGCCTTGGCGTTGAAGGTGCGGATGGAGGTCGCGCAAACCGGGGTGTCGACGCTGGGAAAGATGTTGAGGATCTTGCGCTTGCCGGTCAGGCTGGACAGGCTGACGTCGGACAGGTCCTTGGCAACCAGCGTAAAGGCCGGAGCCTTGTCGCCCTTGACCGGGAAGGTGCCGCCGATGGAGATGGGATTACCGCGCAGAGTAACGCTGGACATAATGACTCCTTCAATGTGCCGTGGCACAGCATGGGTGTTCAAATGAACGGGCCGCTGAGCGCCACCCGCCCGGAAATCAGAAGTCGATACGATAGAAGAAATCCAGCGAGCTGGCAAAGCCGCTGACCGCTTCAAGGTATAACCGTCGTGACAGCTCATAGCGCAGCGCCAGATTGTTGGACGGCTCAAACACGCCCACACCATAGCGCACACTGAGCTTGTCGGTGAGACTGCCGCTGGCAACGACCTGGGTATCAACGCCCTGCCCTTCGGACTCGACAACAAAATCCTCCAGCCCCAGAGCGTCACCGATATGCCGGGTGATCGGCGCCGCGCCTGCAAGCCCAAGACCCAGAGCTGCCTGCCCCAGCATGTTGCTGTCCCCTTCCTGCCCCAATGGACGCCCCAGCATCAGATATGCCATGGCTTCCTGCTGTGACATGCCGGGCTCCGAGAATACCCGAGTGGTGGGCGCCCGGGCGTTACCAGTCACGCGCAGGCCGGCGATGACGTCGTCCACCCGGCGAATCGCTTCGATATTCAGATAGGGCTGACTGAGTGGCCCGGAGAACAGCAACAGTGCGCGACGCAGCCTGAGGTCCTGACCCAGGCGACGGAACTCGCCATCCAGTATCTGCAGATCACCATTGGCATTCAGGTTTTCCTGTACTTCCAGCTGACCTTTCAGACGACCCTTGAGGCCGAAGGCATTGAGCCTGAGCTGATCACCAATGATCAACCTGACCCTGGCGGTAATACCCAGCTCCTCGGTGACGGCGGGCGCTTGCTGGCCAACAATAACCGTATCAGGTGAAACCCGCACCGCGCTGGCTGGCAACTCGCGCACCACAATATCCCCCTCCGGAACCGCCAGCTCGCCGCCAACATGCAGATTGCCGCCACTCAGGCTGATGTCGAGCGCAGGAGCCACCAGCACGCGGGCATAGGGCTCAACGGTGACCGGCAGATCGTGCCCGTTCAACTGCAGGGCAACGTCCAGCGGTGCCCAGCCGACGGTCCCTTGCAGTGCCCCTTCGCCCTTCTCACCGCTGCGCCAGCGCCCGTCGATATTCAGCCGTTGCCCATCAATGGCTATGTCGGCCTCAAGCTGCTCCAGACTGATGGGCAGGTTCGGCCCGCTTACCAGCCCATCGCGCAGTGTCAGCAGACCAGTCGCCACCGGAGCGCGCAACACGCCGGACAGTTGGCCGTCACCATTGAGGGTCGCCCGCAATTGCTCGACATTCGGCAGGAAGGGGCGCAGAAAGTCGAGCTTCAGACCTTCTAGCTGATAGCGACCGCTCAACTGCTGGTTGCCCGCAGGGTCGCGCACGTCAGCGTCGATCGCCAGCCGGCCGATCACATCGCTGCGCAATTCGAATTGTGCAGTGGCAGTTTTTGCTTGCAGTTCGCTGGTCAGCTGCAGACGCTGGTAAGGAAAGGCCAGGGTCTCACGGCCATCATCAACGGTAATAACGCCGTCGTCCGAACCCAACCGAATATCCGCCACGGGCGCTCTGCCCGCGTTCTGCTGCAGCGTAAGCTGGCCGTCAAGCAGGCCCTCCCAGTCAAAGTCCTCCGGCAGCCAGGCGGCAAGATCCGCCAGATTGAACGCGCTCAACTCAACGTCCAGCTGGCGATCCGGCATCAGCGTCTGCTCGCCTCTGAAACAGAGCTCTGCATCGGACTGACGCCAGCAGTGCCCGGCCAGCTGAAGCCGCCCTGCGGCCAGTTGGTAGCGAAGCGCTGCTGGTGTTGCCTGCAACAGCTCAAGATGCTCGAAACGCAGCACACCCCGGCTCAACTCCCCCCGCCAGGCGACATCCGACAGGCTGCCCGACACTGACAGTTCAGCCTCGGCGACGCCGCCCAGCAGGCGTAGCTGCAACTCATGCCCGGCCCGCTCGCCACTCGCGGTCAGTTGCAGATTGCCGAGCGCAGTATCCGCGCTGCGCAGTTGATCCGCCGACAGGTTCAGGGACAGCGGCAGGCGCTCGCTCAAGGTAGTGTCAGCCTGTACGGCAAGCCTGTCGACACGAAGGTCGTCATAGCCCAGCTGCTCGCCATTGACGGCTACTGTGATCTGCGGAGCATCACGACTGCCGGCAAGCTGCAACTCGCCCTTGGCCATGCCTCTCAGACCGGGCCAAAGTGTTTTCATCTCGTTGAGCTGCAGACTCAGCTGGCCATTGACCTCAGGGCCCCACTGTCCCTGGCCGGCTATCCGGTTGCTGCCCTGCGATAGACGCAGCCCGGAGATCGACCACACCTCCGCACGCTTGTTCAGGGCGCCGGCAAATTGCAGCGGCTCATTTCGCACCTCGCCCTGCACGCTCCAGTCTGACGCCAGTTGCAGCTGCTGGTTCTCAAGGGTGCCAGTGCTATTCAGTTGGCCGTTCAAGCGCCCTGGCAAGGCGGCAACAAAGATACCCGGGTCGATACCATCCAGCTCGAACCGACCGTTCCACCTGAGCACGGGCTGCAACCCCAGCTGCAGAGTCCCGGTAGCGTTGCCTGCTGCCGTCGACAGACTGAGCGGACTGATCTGCAGAGCCTGCTGATCCCCGCTGACCTGCGCCCCAACCATGACCTGCTGCCCGGCGACTCCGGTCAGCTCGCCGTCCAGCCGGGCATCAATTTTCCCCGAGCGCAGGCTGGCGGCAGCAGCCAACTGCTGAAGTACCACCTCGCCGGTGTCGACCGGGTAAAGCGATTGCCAGGGAAACCGGTCCAGCGCCAGCTTGACGTCTGCCTCAAGTTCATCGCGCCAGTTCGCTGTGCCGCCGAGGGAGAGTTGACGGGCCGGCTCGTCGGCAACCGCCAGCACCAGCGCCAGTTGATCGATACCGACGGTTGTCGCCAGTGCGCTCAGGGTCAGGTCAACCTCGCCGTTCGCGGCGGGCAAGCGGGCATCGGCCTGCAGCGCGTAACCGTTTTCCAGGTTGCCCTCCAGCTCAAGCGTGAGCCCCTGAAGCGTCAGCGTCTCCGGAAAGCTGCGCAGCGGCAGGAAGTCCTCGCCACGCCAGTGCAAGCGGACCGGATAACCTGCCTCAAACAGGTTTGCCTCGAGATTCAACTGACCCGCGAGATAGCCACGGCTATCGGCCTGCAACTGCAACTCACGCAGATCGCCGCCCGCCCTGAGCCGCATACGCCAGTCACGCTCATCGACCGCAGGCAGCGTCAGCTCCGCATTCAGCTCAAGCGGCCAGTCATCCTGCATCCGCACATACCCGTCCAGTCGCCAGCGCAGATCCGGCCCTTGACCGCTGAACGTCTGCACGACCAATTTGTCATCGCGTGCAAAGGCAACCAGGTCGAGATCCCGCAACAAGGCCGTCTCGCCATCCAGCGACAGGGTGCCCAGATGGAGCCGACCGACCTCCAGCGCGACAGGCAGCTGCACCTCGGGCAGGGTCAGAACGGACGCCCCCTCGGTCGCTTCACTGGCACGGGTTATGATGCTGACCTTGTCTGCAGACAGACTATCAATACACAGCGTCGCACCGAACAGGCAGGAGGGGCTCCATTGCATTGCCAGCCGATCAATGCCGATGTCGAGGCTATCGTCCTGCCAGCGCATGCTGCCGAACGACCAGCCACGCCAGAGGTTGCCCTGCTCGAAGGCCAGTGACAACTGTGGCAGCTGGTTGTCTGCCTGCTCGAACAGCCAGCGGTTTACCGAGTCACTGGCCAGCAGCAGGCCCAGCAGCAACGGCAGCGCCAGCAGGATAACCAGCCCACGCAGCAAGGGCTTAAGCAGAAACCGCATCACAACTCAGGCCCCATCGAAAAGTGAATCTTGAAACCCACGTCCGGGTCCGACAGTGAGCGTGCCAGATCAAAGCGGATGGGACCGATGGGCGACGCCCAGCGGATGCCGACACCCACGCTGGTTTTCAGCGGATCTGTCAGCGAATCGACCGCGTTGCCGTGGTCGACAAAGGTTGCCGCGCGCCAATTGTGGATGAACTCATACTGGTACTCGGCGCTGGAAGCCATCAGATAGCGCGCACCAATGGTTTCACCGGTGCTGTCGACCGGCGACAGGCTCTGGTAGTCATAGCCGCGAATGCTCTGGTCACCGCCGGCAAAAAATCGCAGTGACGGCGGGATACTGGCAAAGTCATTGGTAGCAACAGCCCCAAGCGCGATCCGGCCCAGAAAGCGATGCCGCTCAAACACCGTATGGAGCCCCTTGAGCTGGCCCATGACACGGGCGAAGTCCACGGTCGACAGCACCCCCTCCTTGGCCCCCTGAACATCCAGTAACATGCTGTAGCCGCTCTGCGGGTCCATCCCGCCGGTGGAGTGCGTGCGCTGCAGCACCAGACTGGGAATCAGCATCGTGGCGGTTCCGCTGTCATCACCTAGCGAGAAGACCTCCTGCTGCAAGCGCAGGCCGACACTGCGCTGCCAGCCGCTTTTAAGACGCTTGTTGACCTCGGCACCGAGCGCAAAGCTGTGGGTCTGAACGTCGTCAATATCTTCCTTCTGCCAGCCGACGAAATAGCGCAGCTGGTGGGTGATCGGGTCATCCAGCGGCACCTGGTAGAAGGCACTGAGCTCCTGACGCGGCAGCGACAGCTCCATGCTGGCCCCGCGACTGTGGCCCTGCGGGTTGATCCAGTGCTGGTCCCAGGTCATTCGCGCCCGGGCGCCGACATCCGTGGAATAACCGCCACCAAAGCCGAGCGAGTTGGGATCACGCTCGGTGATTTCCACCTCGACCGGTACCTGCTCGCCAACCGCCCGGTCGGCCGGGGCGGTCACCAGCACGCCCCTGAAGTAACCGCTGGAGAGCAAATCCTGATTCAGCTTGCCGACCAGATCCGCGTCATAAGGTGCGCCGGCCTCGAAGGGCACCATGCGCGCCAGCAGGTCGTCACTGAACTGGGTTTCGGAAAAGTGAACAGGCCCGAAGCTGTAACGCGGGCCAGTGTCGTAACGGATATCGACGTCTGCCTTGCCCTGCTCTGGGTCGACGCGAAGCTCGTGCTTGAGGTACTGCCCCTTGAAGTAACCGTAGCGCAGTGCACGATTGCTTATGCGTGTCTTGAGTGTTTCGTATTGCCCATGATTGAGCACCTGCCCTTCGCGCAGCAGATCACTGACACCCAGCGCAAAGGCCGGCGTTGAAGCACCAGCGCCGAGCACCTGAACATCCACCCGGTCCAGCCGCACCGGCTCGCCCGATTCGACGCGCACATTCAGCACGGGGTCGTCTTCGGGGCCGCTGATAGTCAACTCGTTACGGGTCTGATAGTAGCCCAGCGCCTGGGCTGCGAGTGTTGCCTGCTGATCGAGATAACGTAACTGGCGCGCCATTTCGGCATGGCTGTCGGCTTCAACCGGACCGATATAGGCTTCGATATTTTCACGCAGGGCCCTTTTTGCAGGCTCGACTGTGACCTTGACCCCGGCCTGCGCTGCAGACACGGCAAAGACAAGAGACAACAGTGAAAAGGCGCGACGCATGAGCTCCATCCCGGCAGGTTTTCGCAACCCGAATGCTAACATGCCAGACCTATAGGCGGGTCCCAAATCCGCTCTGTTTAGGCTACCCTAGCGGCCACTGACTGCTCTGAAACCGAGCAGCCGATTACCGACTTGCCAGGACACGCCCATGAAGATCGTCTCGTTCAACATCAATGGCCTGCGGGCTCGACCGCACCAATTGCAGGAACTGGTGAGCCGCCACAACCCGGATGTCATCGGGCTGCAGGAAACCAAGGTTGACGATCCGCAGTTTCCGCTGGCCGATGTCGAAGCGCTGGGTTACCACGTTGCCTTTCACGGCCAGAAGGGGCACTACGGTGTTGCCCTGCTGACCCGCCAGAAACCGCTGTGGGTGCGCAAGGGGTTTCCAACTGATCAAGATGATGCCCAGCGCCGGATGATCAGCGCCGCCATCCCCTGCGCCGATGGCGAGCCACTGATTGTGCTCAATGGCTACTTCCCGCAAGGGGAAAGCCGCGATCATCCAGTCAAGTTTCCGGCCAAGGAGAAGTTCTACGCCGATCTGCAGAGCCACCTGGAGGGCGAGTTCACGCCGGATCAACGCATTGCCATCATCGGCGACATGAACATTTCCGATACCGACGCCGATATCGGCATTGGCCCGGACAACGCCAAGCGTTGGCTGCGTACCGGCAAATGCAGCTTCCTGCCGGAAGAGCGCGACTGGATGGCGCGCCTCAAGGGCTGGGGGCTGATCGACACCTTCCGCCACCTGAATCCCGAGTCGGATCGCTACAGCTGGTTCGACTATCGCAGCCGCGGCTTTGAAGACACGCCCAAGCGCGGCTTGCGCATTGATATGGTGCTGGCAAGCCGGGCGCTGGCCGAGCACTGCGTGGAAAGCGACATCGACTACGACATACGCGGCATGGAAAAACCCTCCGACCACGCACCAATCTGGGCCCGCTTCAGCGTCTGATCGAGACAAAAAAAGACCGGCACATGCCGGTCTTTTTCATAGCGGATGCCTTCAGGCGACTTCCGCCTCCGGCACCTCGATTTCCAGCTCGCCGTCGCGCAGCGTGACATGCACCGTACCGCCCTGCTCGGCCAGTTCGCCAAACAGAATCTGCTCGGCCAGCGGACGCTTGATCTTGTCCTGAATCAAACGTGCCATCGGCCGCGCGCCCATCAGCGGGTCATAGCCATGCTCGGCCAGCCAGTTGCGGGCATCTTCGTCCACATCCAGCAGTACGTGCTTGTCTTCCAGCTGGGCCTGCAGTTCGGTGAGGAACTTGTCGACCACGAACTTGATACTTTCGTGGGTCAGGCGGCCAAACTGGATGATGGCATCCAGACGGTTACGAAACTCCGGTGTAAAGGCTTTCTTGATGATCTCCATGCCATCGGTGCTGTGATCCTGCTTGGTAAAGCCGATCGAGGCGCGCGACATGGTTTCGGCACCGGCGTTGGTGGTCATCACGATGATCACATTGCGGAAATCCGCCTTGCGCCCGTTGTTGTCGGTCAAGGTGCCGTGGTCCATCACCTGCAAAAGCAGGTTGAAGACTTCAGGATGCGCCTTCTCGATTTCATCAAGCAGCAATACGCAATGCGGGCTCTTGGTAACCGCTTCGGTCAGCAGACCGCCCTGATCGAAACCGACGTAGCCCGGAGGCGCGCCGATCAGACGGGAGACGGTATGCCGCTCCATGTACTCGGACATGTCAAAGCGCAGCAGTTCTACTCCAAGGCTCTTGGCCAGCTGACGGGTCACCTCGGTCTTGCCCACCCCGGTTGGACCAGCAAACAGGAAGGACCCGATCGGCTTGTCCGCCGACTTGAGCCCTGCCCGCGACAGCTTGATCGCGGTCGCCAGAGCATCGATAGCGCTGTCCTGACCGAATACCACCAGCTTGAGGTCGCGCTCCAGATTCTTCAGCAGTTCCTTGTCATTGGAAGACACATGCTTGGGTGGAATCCGCGCGATCTTGGCAACAATCGCCTCGACCTCGGCAACGTCGATGAACTCCGGACGATTTTCCGGCAGCTGCAGGCGCTGATAGGCGCCAGCCTCGTCGATAACGTCAATCGCCTTGTCCGGCATGTGGCGGTCATTGATATAGCGACTGGCTAATTCAGCTGCCGCTTTCAACGCCTCATCGGTATAGCGAATACCGTGGTGCTCCTCGAAGCGGCTCTTGAGCCCCTTGAGAATCTGAATGGTGTCAGTGACCGACGGCTCGACCACGTCAACTTTCTGGAAGCGGCGCGCCAGCGCACGATCCTTCTCGAAAATGCCGCGAAATTCCTGGAACGTGGTCGACCCGATGCAGCGAATCTCACCGGACGACAGCAGCGGCTTGAGCAGGTTTGAGGCATCCATCACGCCACCTGAAGCGGCGCCAGCACCGACGATGGTGTGGATTTCATCGATAAACAAAATCGCATGCGGGCGTTTTTTCAGCGCTTTGAGCAGCGCCTTAAAACGCTTCTCAAAGTCACCGCGATATTTGGTACCGGCCAACAGCGCCCCCAGGTCCAGCGAGTAGACCACTGCTTCGGAAAGCGTATCCGGCACTTCGCCGTCAACGATACGCTTGGCGAGCCCTTCAGCGATCGCCGTCTTGCCGACACCTGCCTCACCAACCAGCAGCGGGTTATTCTTGCGGCGACGCATGAGAATCTGCGCAACGCGCTCGACTTCCGAGGCACGCCCAACCAGCGGATCGATCCGGCCCTTGCGCGCCATCTCATTCAGATTGCTGGCGTAGGCCTCCAGCGGATTGCTGGCGGTAGCGCCCTCTGCAGTTTCTTCATCCATGGACTCCTGCTCGTCACCGAGCTGCTCGGCATCACTCTGAACCTTGGAAATGCCGTGCGAGATGAAGTTGACGATGTCGATACGCGCAATCTGCTGCTGCTTGAGGAAAAACACAGCCTGACTTTCCTGCTCGCTGAAAATCGCGACCAGAACATTTGCTCCGCTCACCTCGCCCTTGCCGGAGCTCTGTACGTGGAATACCGCGCGCTGCAGCACGCGCTGAAAGCCCAGCGTTGGCTGGGTCTCACGCTCCTGATCCTGCTTCGGGATCAGCGGCGTGGTGGAGTCAATAAATTCGGTTAGCTCTCGCCGCAGGCGTTCCAGATCCGCACCACAGGCGTTGAGCACTTCGATCGCGGCCTGGTTGTCCAGCAGCGCCAGCAACAGGTGTTCAACGGTCATGAATTCATGCCGTTTGTTGCGCGCATCCTTGAACGCCAGGTTCAGGGTGATCTCGAGATCTCTATTGAGCATGTTGCCACCTCGTATGCGATGCAATTCGCCTTGTTACGCTTCCCGTTCAATCTGACACATCAACGGGTGCTGGCATTCCCTCGCGTAGTCGTTGACGTCCGCGGCCTTGGTTTCGGCTATATCCCGGGTATAGATGCCGCAGACCGCTCTACCTTCAGTATGCACCTTGAGCATGATCTGTGTGGCACTTTCCCGGTTATGGGCAAAAAAACGCTCCAGAACCTCCACAACAAAATCCATCGGTGTGTAGTCATCGTTCAGCATGATGACCTTATAGCGGGACGGGGGCTTGAGCTGAGGCTTGCTGGTCTCGACCGCCAGGCCGTGATCATCCTCATGTTCGGGCTCACCCGACCCGTGATTTAAGGTTAGTTGAAAATCTGTCATTGAAAACATTTGCCGTATCACCGCTGGAAGCCAGAAAAGATGCCGCTCATCGCAAAACTGCGTACTGGTACACAGCTTACTTTGGGGGCTGCTTGACTTGCCCCGATTCGATGTTAAAAGTGTAATAGTGCTTGACTGACCAGTCACCATTTACATCCCGAACACCCAGTTGGTCAGCAAGAACCACACCACTCACATGATGTGACAAGCTATCAGAGGGACGTAGTATGGAGAACGGTAAGGTCAAATGGTTCAACAATGCCAAGGGCTACGGATTTATCGTAGCGAACGGGCGGGACGAAGACCTCTTTGCGCACTATTCCGCCATCCACATGGACGGCTACAAAACGCTCAAGGCCGGTCAGCCGGTTCAGTTTGACATTATCCAGGGCCCCAAGGGCTTGCACGCCATCAACATCCAGTCCACCGTTGAGCAACCTAGCAAGAAACAGGTGGAAAATGAAGGCGCAACGAGCCTCATGCATGACTGAGTGACCATTCAGATCACGCAAACAACAAAGCCGGCTTTCGCCGGCTTTGTTGTTTTCAGCCAATGCGGATCGCTCAACACGACCCGCATCTTTGCGCTTACATGGCGCCGATGACGTCGTCACCAAACTCGGAGCACTTGCGCAGCTTCGCACCGTCCATCAGACGCTCGAAGTCGTAAGTCACTGTTTTGTTGGCGATGGCACCGTTAACGCCCTTGATGATCAGGTCGGCCGCTTCAACCCAGCCCATGTGGCGGAGCATCATTTCAGCAGACAGGATCACCGAACCCGGGTTGACCTTGTCCTGACCAGCGTACTTCGGCGCAGTGCCGTGGGTCGCTTCGAACATGGCAACGGAGTCGGACAGGTTGGCACCCGGAGCAATACCGATACCGCCCACTTCAGCGGCCAGCGCGTCGGACAGGTAGTCACCGTTCAGGTTCAGGGTAGCGATAACGTCGTACTCGGCCGGACGCAGCAGGATCTGCTGCAGCATGGCGTCAGCGATGACGTCCTTGACTACGATGTTCTTACCGGTGTTCGGGTTCTTGAACTGCATCCACGGACCGCCGTCCAGCAGCTCGGCGCCGAATTCATCGCGAGCAACTTCGTAACCCCAGTCCTTGAAGGCACCTTCGGTGAACTTCATGATGTTGCCCTTGTGAACCAGGGTCAGGGAGTCACGGTCGTTGTCGACGGTGTATTGCAGAGCCTGGCGAACCAGACGCTTGGTGCCTGCTTCGGAAACCGGCTTGATACCGATACCGCACATGTCGGTGAAGCGGATCTTCTTGACGCCCATTTCTTCGGTCAGGAACTTGATGATCTTTTCAGCTTCCGGGCTGCCGGCCTTCCACTCGACACCGGCGTAGATGTCTTCGGAGTTCTCGCGGAAGATGACCATGTCAACATCACCCGGCTTCTTGACCGGGCTCGGCACACCTTCGAACCAGCGAACAGGACGCTGGCAGACATAGAGGTCGAGTTCCTGACGCAGGGCAACGTTCAGGGAGCGGATACCACCGCCTACCGGAGTAGTCAGCGGGCCTTTGATGGAAACAACATACTCTTTGATGGCGTCCAGCGTTTCAGCCGGCAGCCAGGTGTCCTGATCATAGACTTGAGTGGCTTTCTCGCCCGCATAGACTTCCATCCAGGAAATCTTGCGCTTGCCGGCGTACGCTTTTTCAACAGCAGCGTCGACGACCTTGATCATGACAGGGGAAATATCGAAACCGATGCCGTCACCCTCGATGAAGGGGATGATCGGGTTGTCGGGTACGTTCAGGGAAAGGTCGGCGTTAACGGTAATTTTGTCGCCGCTGGCCGGCACCTTGATCTTTTGGTATCCCATCTTTGACTCCGTTTATGTTGTCGTTGCCACAGGCGATGCCGGCAGGCGGGTAACCCCCAACATCCCATGAATACGGATTTTCAGCCGCACTATTGTTGTAGTTTTCCTACAGAATGTCACGCACTTTTGTCTACAATCTCGTGACCTGCCGCCCTCCACCGCCATTTGAGCTATCAATGAGGGATGATCAGTCGACAATATGTAGTAACACTACAACCACACTACAAAACACGACCACTCAGAATCCTAGCCGTTTTCCTCCGCTTTACCAAAGCCGGCAGCGGAGGTTCACCGAATCGGTGGTTTGCGCTACCCTATCGCACCTGTCGAGGAGCCGCGATGCGATTTCTACCCCACGTCACCGTCGCCACCATTATCGAACATCAGTCGCGTTTTTTGATGGTCGAGGAAAAGCGCGATGGGCGTATTGTCCTGAATCAACCCGCTGGCCACCTTGAGGCCGACGAAACCCTGCTCCAGGCCGCCCTGAGGGAAACCCTGGAAGAAACGGGCTGGCACGTCGAGCTTACCACTGTCGTCGGCATCTATCTGTTCCAGGCGGCCAACGGCGAGACCTATCAGCGCGTTTGTTTCAGTGCCAAGCCTATCAGTCATGACGCCGGACGAACGCTGGACGAAGGTATTATTCGCGCGCGCTGGATGTCGCTCGACGAACTTGTCGACAATACTGAACATCTGCGCAGCCATCTGGTTCTGGGCTGCGTGCAGGATTATCTGAATAAACCGCACTATTCACTGGATTTGATTCGCTGACATGTCTACCCAGCCAAGCACGCCCAACTCCGAAACTCGCGTCATCGTCGGCATGTCCGGCGGTGTCGACTCGTCCGTTTCAGCCGCACTGCTGCTGGAACAGGGCTATCAGGTCGAAGGCCTGTTCATGAAAAACTGGGACGAAGACGACGGCACCGAGTACTGCACTGCGATGGAAGACCTGGCAGACGCCCAGGCTGTAAGCGACAAACTGGGCATCAAGCTGCATACCGCCAACTTTGCCGCAGAGTACTGGGATAACGTCTTCGAGCACTTCCTGGAAGAATACAAGGCCGGCCGCACTCCCAACCCGGACATCCTCTGCAACCGCGAGATCAAGTTCAAGGCGTTTCTGGACTATGCCCTGTCGCTGGGCGCCGACCTGATCGCAACCGGTCATTACGTGCGCCGTGCAGAGCGCGATGGTCAGACCGTTCTGCTGCGCGGGATCGACAACAACAAGGACCAAAGCTACTTCCTGCATGCCGTCGGTGCCGAGCAGATTGCCCGCACCCTGTTCCCGGTTGGCGAACTGGAAAAGCCCGAAGTGCGTCGCATCGCCGAACGCTACGAGCTGGCCACCGCCCGCAAGAAAGACTCGACGGGCATCTGCTTTATCGGCGAGCGCCGCTTCAGCGACTTCCTCAAGCAATATCTGCCAGCGCAGCCGGGCGATATCGAAACCACCGACGGCACCGTGATCGGTCGGCATCACGGGTTGATGTACCACACCATCGGCCAGCGTCAGGGACTGGGCATTGGCGGCCTTCAGGGTGCCAGTGATGAACCCTGGTACGTGCTGCGCAAGGATCTGACCAACAACGTGCTGATTGTCGGCCAGGGCAACAACCACCCATGGCTGTTCTCCGACGCCCTCACCTGCTCCTCAATCTACTGGGTAAACCCGATCGAGATCACCGAACCTCTGCGCCTGACTGCCAAGGTCCGCTACCGGCAGGCCGACCAGGCCTGCACACTGGAGAAGACCCAAGACGGCTATCTGGTTCGCTTTGACGAACCACAACGCGCGGTAACGCCCGGCCAGTCGCTGGTCTTGTACAGCGGCGACATCTGCCTGGGTGGTGGCGTGATCGAGACCGCCATTGCCAGCGGAGAAGCACCGTGAGCCGCGCCACCGATCAGGTCATTGCGTTAGGCGCCACCTTTGAGGCCGGCATTCAGGTCGACCGCCTGGCGCGCAGCGGAAAGCTGGCTGAGGGCCCGGGCTCCTGCCTGGTAGCCAGCATCCTCAAGCGCTCACCGGATAACGTCATTGATGTCTACGGCGGCAGCCCGCACCAGATTCGCAGCGGCCTGCAAGCACTGGAGGCCATGCTCGAGCGCGATACCGGAGCCCTCCAGCGCGATGCCCTGCGCTACGTCATGAACCTGCTCTCCCTTGAGCGTCAGCTGGCCAAGCGCGAGGACATGTTGCAGGTACTCGGCCAGCGTATTGCCCAGGCCGAAAACCAGGTCGAGCACTTTGGCCTGCTGCACGACAACGTCATGGCGTCGCTCGGAAGCACCTACCAGGACACCATCAGCACGCTGCGCCTGCGCATTCAGGTCCATGGTGACATGCGTTTTTTGCAGCAGCCGGAGGTCGCCAACCGGGTGCGCACGCTGCTGCTGGCCGGCATTCGCTCTGCGACGCTCTGGCGCCAGGTTGGCGGCCATCGCTGGCAGTTGCTGTTTCAACGCAAGAAGCTGCTGGACGCCACTCGCGCGGTGCTGCGTGGTTGAACTGGTCCGCCAGGACCAGCCCCGCGCCGGCGCCATGCTGCTGGCGCTGTCGGCTCTGCTGTTCGCCTGCATGGGGGTGCTGATCCGCGAAGTGTCAGAGGGCGTCAATAACGAAACCGTCGTCTTCGCCCGCAACCTGATTGGCGTACTGTTCTTCATCCCCATCATTCTGGTGCGCGGCTTTGGCCCTTTTCGTACCAGCCGCCTTGGTAACCACTTCCTGCGTACCTTCTATGGCCTGGGGGCGATGTACTGCTTCTTCTACGCCATTGCCCATCTGCCGCTGGCAGATGCCATGGTGTTCACCTACGCAGCACCGGTCTTTACTCCCGTACTGGCCTGGTGGTGGCTGAAAGAAAGCCTGACCGGGCGCATGCTGCTGGCGGTGTCCATCGGCTTCGTTGGCGTTATCCTGGTCGCCAAGCCCAGCGGCGCGCTGTTTGACCCCAAGGCCCTCGCCGGCGTCGCCGCCAGCCTGCTTGCGGCCTGCGCATTCGTCTCCATCAGGGCGATGAGCAACAGTGAACCTGCGACCCGTATCGTGTTTTATTTTTCGACGTTTTCGGCGCTGCTGTCCGCCATCCCGATGACCTGGGCCTGGCAACCGCTGACGCTGAAACAAGTCGGCCTGCTGATTGCTGTCGGGCTGGTTGCGACCGTCAGCCAGTTGGTGATGTCCAAGGCCTACGCCCTCGCTCCGCCCGGCAAAATCGGGCCATTGAGCTACCTGGCTATCGTGTTTTCCGGTCTGTTTGCCTGGGCACTGTGGGGTGAGGTGCCGGGCTGGTCATCATGGGCCGGTGCCGGCCTGATCTTCGCCGCCAGCCTGATCAGCGTGTATCTGCCCTCCAAGTCGGGCAAAACCCGCCCGGCTGGTGTATGATTTGGCCCTTTTCCGCCAGCAGCTCGACGAGAGAACTATGCAACTTTCTTCCCTGACCGCCGTATCCCCGGTTGATGGCCGCTATGGCAGCAAGACCGCCAGCCTGCGTTCTATTTTCAGCGAATATGGTCTGATTCGCTTCCGTGTACAGGTCGAAGTGCGCTGGCTGCAGTGCCTCGCCGCTCACCCGGGCATCAGCGAAGTCGCGCCCTTCTCCGCCGAAGCCAATGCGATCCTGAATCGCCTGGCTGAAGACTTCGACATGGCCCACGCCGAACGCGTCAAGGAGTTTGAGCGCACCACCAACCACGACGTGAAAGCCGTTGAGTACCTGCTCAAGGAGCAGGCCAAGCAGCTTCCGGAGCTGGAAAAAGTCAGCGAATTCATTCACTTCGCCTGCACTTCTGAGGACATCAACAACCTGTCCCACGCACTGATGCTGCGTGCCGGCCGCGATGAAGTGCTGCTGCCGCTGATGCGCCAGATTGCCGCCGCCATTCGCGCCCTGGCCGTTGAGCATGCCGCCGTACCGATGCTGTCGCGCACCCACGGCCAGCCTGCCTCCCCGACCACGCTCGGCAAGGAACTGGCCAACGTGGTTTACCGTCTGGAGCGCCAGATCGCCCAAATCGAGAGCATCCCGCTGCTGGGCAAGATCAATGGTGCCGTCGGCAACTACAACGCTCATCTGTCGGCTTACCCCGAGCTGGACTGGGAAGCCAACGCCAAGCAATTCATCGAGCAGACGCTGGGCCTGCAGTTCAACCCCTATACCACCCAGATCGAGCCGCACGATTACATCGCCGAGCTGTTCGACGCGGTCGCTCGCTTCAACACCATCCTGATCGACTTCGACCGCGACATCTGGGGCTACATCTCGCTGGGCTACTTCAAGCAGAAGACCGTTGCCGGCGAAATCGGCTCCTCGACCATGCCGCACAAGGTCAACCCGATCGACTTCGAAAACTCCGAAGGCAACCTGGGCATCGCCAACGCCATCATGCAGCATCTGGCAAGCAAACTGCCGATCTCCCGCTGGCAGCGCGACCTGACCGACTCGACCGTACTGCGTAACCTGGGCGTCGGCTTTGCCCACAGCGTCATCGCCTATGAATCGTCACTCAAGGGCATCGGCAAGCTGGAGCTGAACGAGGCCCGCCTGGCTGAGGATCTGAACAACTGCTGGGAAGTCCTGGCCGAGCCGATTCAGACCGTCATGCGCCGTTTCGGCGTTGAAAACGCCTATGAAAAACTCAAGGACCTGACCCGCGGCAAAGGCATTACCCCCGACGCCCTGCTAGCCTTCGTTGATAGCCTGGAGATTCCGGAGCAAGCCAAGGTCGAGCTCAAGGCGATGACCCCGGCCAGCTACATCGGCAATGCCGTGGCACAAGCAAAACGCATCTGATCTGCCAGCCCCGTGGGGGCCGGCAAACCTTCCTCAGCGCCCGGATTGACCGGGCGTTGTCTATTCTGGAGCCAGAATGATGACAACTGAATTCGACTCGCTGTTTGGTGACATTGGCGTAGAACGCTTCCTCGCCGAGTATTGGCAACGCAAACCGCTGCTGATCCGCCAGGCCTTCCCCAACTTTGAAAGCCCCATTGAGCCAAACGAACTTGCTGGCCTGTCGCTGGAAGAGGAAGTTGAGTCCAGGCTGATCATCAAGGACGGTGCTCACCCGTGGGAACTGCAGCGCGGCCCCTTCCCTGATGACACCTACTCCAGGCTGCCTGAACGGGATTGGACACTGCTGGTCCAGGCCGTGGATCAGTTCGTTCCGGAGGTCGCGGACCTGCTCGACCGGTTCCGCTTCCTGCCGACCTGGCGGATTGACGACATCATGATCAGCTACGCCGCACCCGGCGGTGGCGTGGGCCCGCACTACGACAACTACGATGTGTTCCTGCTGCAAGGGTACGGCAAGCGCCGCTGGCGGGTTGGTCAGCACTGCACCGTCGACAGCCCGCTGCTCGACCACCCGGATCTGCGCATCCTCGCCGACTTCGACTGCCAGGACGAGTGGGTGCTGGAACCCGGTGACATGCTCTATATTCCCCCGGGGATTGCCCACGACGGCATCGCCGAAACCGACTGCATGACTATCTCCGTCGGCTTCCGCGCCCCGAGCCATCAGGAAGTGCTGGTGCACTTCACGGATTATCTTGCCCACCTGCTCAGTGACGACGAGCGCTACACCGATGCTGGTATCAGCCAGCCCCAGGACCCGGCCGCCATCGATCAGGCAGCGATCGACCGCTTGCAACAAAGCGTACTGGAACTGGTCTCAGATAAAGAGGCACTGGCAACCTGGTTCGGTCGACACATGACCGAAGCAAAGTATCCGGAGCTGGCCCAGGCCTATGCTGGAGAGCCGGAACCATTGATGGACGCGCTCAATGACGGCATTGGCCTGTGCACCAACCCTGCAGTCCGCCTGGCTTACTGGCAGGCCAACGATGGCAGCCTGCGACTGTTTGCCAACGGCGAACACTGCGTCGTTGGCAGCTCGCTGCTTCCGCTGGTTCAGCTAATCTGTAATCAGCGTTCACTGCCGGCCGAGTTACTGCTCGGCTGGACCAGCGAGGAAGACGCCCAGGAGCTGCTTGAACAGCTGGTGGAGAAAGGCTTTTTGCTAATGGAGAGGCAGGATGAGTGATGTCGTCGTGACAACCGTTGACTGGCAGGCAGGCAAGGCCCTGCGCGACATTCGTCAACGGGTATTCATCGATGAGCAACAGGTCCCGGAAGACCTGGAGTGGGACGCGCAGGATGAAGGCGCAACCCACTTCCTGCTGCTGCGTGCCGGCCACCCGGTCGGCACCGGCAGACTGCTGAAGGACGGCCATATTGGCCGTATCGCCATTTTGCCGCAACACCGGGGCCTTGGCCTCGGCGAGCGCCTGATGCGGGCCATCATGGCGCACGCCATCGACAAGGGCATGCACACGCTGCTCCTGTCAGCGCAAACCCACGCCGTTCCCTTTTATCAGCGCCTGGGCTTTGAAGTCTGCTCGGACATCTATCTTGATGCCGGCATCGAACATCAGGACATGCGCTGGAGCGATGACACACAGAAATCCGACCACCTGCCCCACATCGAGTTTGTATCGCCGGGTCGCTTCACCATCCACAATCCAGACGAAGAGCCCCCAGCGAAACCGGACTACAGCGATCCGGATATGATCCCGATCACCGAGCAGAACGCGCAGGAGCAACTGATCGAACTGCTTGACGGCTGCCTGCAGAGCGTGCGCATCTTCGCTCCCGAGCAGGCGCTGTGGCTGTTCAACCGCAAGGCCATACTGCAGGCCTGCGAGCGTCTGATTGCCCGCAATCCCAAGGCACGCATTCAGGTCTTGCTGCAGGAAGTCAGTAACGACTTCCTCAGCGGTCATACCCTGCTGAGCCTTGCCCGTCGCTTCCCGAGCCTCTGCCAGGTACGCAAGCAGCATCCTGACCTGCCCAGACAAAGCTATGCGCAGGCCATGATTGACCAACAGGGGTTTCTGATGCTGCCCGTAGCACGCCAGCGCGAGGGCTTTGTCCGCCAGACGTCACGGGATCAGGTCAAGCGCTGGAGCGATACCTTTGATGAGCGCTGGAACAGCAGCCAGACCGATCCGGCCATCAGGAGTTTTCTGCTATGAAACATCGCATCCTGGCAACCTTGCTCTGCCTGCTTTGTCTGGCAGCCAGCCCGCTGCAGGCGGCCCCCACGACCGAGATCGTTCCGCTGGGATACAACCTTGCGGAAAACCTCATCCCTGTCCTGCAGCCGATGCTGCAATCCAATGAGCGCGTTTCGGCCTACGGCAACCAGCTCCTGATAAGAGCCGAGCCAAATCGCATCAGCGAGATCAAAGCGCTGATCGCCCAGCTGGACAAGCAACCCTCCCGCCTGCTGATCAGCGTTGCCAGCAGCGGCAGCAGCAGTGGCAGCCAGCGCGGTTACCGCGTCGACGGCAGTGCAGATACCGGACCGGTCGGGATCATTGTCGGCCAGCCGGATGGCAACGGTAATACCGCCCGTATCATCAACCGTCGCACCACAAGCGCTAACGACGGTGTACGCCAGATCACCGCCAATGAAGGCTACCCGGTTCTGATTCAGGGCGGCCAGAGCGTACCGATCACAACCACGACCACCAACGTCTACGGCCAGCTAGTTCAACAGACCCAGTACCGCGACGTGACGCAGGGCTTCTATGCCACCGTTCGCCTCAGCGGCGACCTCGCGACCATCACCATCAGCGCCAACAATAATCGGCTCAATCCGCAGCACAGCGGCGTAATAGACGTGCAGCAAGCCGATACCGTAGTCACCGCCCCGCTGGGAGAGTGGGTATCCATTGGCGGAATCGACGAGTCGAACGGTGGCAATGACAGTGACCTCGGCCGCCGGATCAGCTCCCAGCGAGTGGAGAGCGGTGCACTGCGTCTGAAAGTAGACCGCCTTGACTGACGCGTCACGCCCTGAACCTTGTAGTGCCGATTAAAAATCACTACAAACGGCATTGACTTATCAGGTTCGAAGTCCCATCATTGCGTCGCTCCCGCTAGCCAGAGACCTCAAGGTCTCCGCTTCGCACCCATACCAACGGTTCGATGCGTGTCTTTACAGCCCACAAGGCCGAATGACGAGGTGGCGACTGGAACCAAGTTGTCCTGAGGGACGGGGAAGCAATTAAAGCTGAACAGTTTACGCCAGCAGGCAAACGCCATTATCGATGGCTTAGCGCTCGCAAGACTGTCACCTCCTCTCCTCTTGGCACCATGCCAGTCTCCTCCTTTTCATACTGTCCTTTGAGCGTAACCGCAGCAGCGGAGCATTGGGTCGACAAATCGTGCTGAACCTAACGCAAACTTTGAAGGATTGACCATGTCAGCTTATCAAAACGACATCAAAGCAGCTGCCGAGCTGAAAGAAAAAGCAGGTAGTGGCTGGAGCGCTATCAACCCTGAGTCCGTCGCTCGCATGCGCGCGCAGAACCGTTTCAAGACCGGTCTGGACGTCGCCAAGTACACCGCGGCCATCATGCGCAAAGACATGGCTGAGTACGACGCCGACTCTTCTGTCTACACCCAGTCCCTGGGTTGCTGGCACGGCTTCATCGGTCAGCAGAAGCTGATCTCCATCAAGAAGCACCTGAAGACCACCAACAAGCGCTACCTGTACCTGTCCGGCTGGATGGTTGCTGCCCTGCGTTCCGAGTTCGGCCCGCTGCCTGACCAGTCCATGCACGAGAAGACTTCCGTTGCCGCTCTGATCGAAGAGCTGTACACCTTCCTGCGTCAAGCTGATGCCCGTGAACTGGACCTGCTGTTCACCGCTCTGGACGCTGCTCGCGAAGCTGGCGACCAGGCCAAGGCTGCTGAAATCCAGTCCCAGATCGACAACTACGAAACTCACGTAGTGCCGATCATCGCCGACATCGACGCTGGTTTCGGTAACGCCGAAGCGACCTACCTGCTGGCCAAGAAGATGATCGAAGCTGGTGCCTGCTGCATCCAGATCGAAAACCAGGTTTCCGACGAGAAGCAGTGCGGTCACCAGGACGGCAAAGTAACCGTTCCGCACTCCGACTTCCTCGCCAAGATCAACGCTGTTCGCTACGCCTTCCTCGAGCTGGGCGTTGACGACGGTGTCATCGTTGCCCGTACCGACTCCCTGGGCGCCGGCCTGACCAAGCAGATCGCCGTCACCAACGAGCCGGGCGACCTGGGCGACCAGTACAACAGCTTCCTGGACGGTGACTACATCACCAGCGCTGACGACATCCAGAACGGCGACGTTGTAATCAAGTCCAATGGCAAACTGCTCAAGCCCAAGCGTCTGGCTTCCGGCCTGTTCCAGTTCCGCAAGGACACCGGTGTTGACCGCGTTGTTCTGGACTGTATCACCAGCCTGCAAAACGGTGCCGACCTGCTGTGGATCGAAACCGAGAAGCCGCACGTTGGTCAGATCGCCGAAATGGTTAACCGTATCCGCGAAGTCGTACCGAACGCCAAGCTGGTTTACAACAACAGCCCGTCCTTCAACTGGACTCTGAACTTCCGCCAGCAGGTATTCGATGCCATGGTTGAAGAAGGCAAGGACGTTTCTGCATACGACCGCGCCAAGCTGATGAGCGTTGAGTACGATGAGACCGAACTGGCTCAACTGGCTGACGAGAAGATCCGTACCTTCCAGGCCGATGCGTCCCGTGAAGCAGGTATCTTCCACCACCTGATCACCCTGCCGACTTACCACACTGCTGCGCTGTCCACCGACAACCTGGCAAAAGGCTACTTCGACAAGGAAGGCATGCTGGCTTACGTCAAGGGCGTTCAGCGTCAGGAAATCCGTCAGGGTATCGCCTGCGTCAAGCACCAGAACATGGCTGGCTCCGACATCGGCGACAACCATAAAGAGTACTTCGCTGGTGAAGCTGCTCTGAAAGCCGGCGGTAAAGACAACACCATGAACCAGTTCGGCTGATAGGCCACTGATTCAGAGTCGCAAGACTCCGGTGTGAGAAAGGGGCTGCCATGGGCAGCCCCTTTTTTCTATCAAGCAGCAACCCTCTCAGGTAGAATGCGCACCACTTCTGCCCTATGGTTCACGCAACAAGGCTTTATCAGTTATGGCACGTCTGCAACTCGACTTTCCCGAGAACCAGTTTTACTTCACCACGCAGCTCACAGTTCGTATCACCGACATCAACGGCGCCAACCACCTGGCCAATGATTCGATGATCTCGATGATCTCCGAGGCCAGAGCGCGGTTTCTGTATCAGTTCGGTATCGAAGAAGTGAGCGAGAAAGGCGTTGGCATTATCGTTACCGACCTTGCCACCACCTATCTTCGTGAAGCCTTCGCCCGCGACGCACTGATTTTTGAAGTCGGCCTGATGGACCTGAACAAGTACGGCGGCGACATCATCTTTCGCATCAGCAAGGCCAGCAACGGCGAACTCGTTGCACTGGCAAAATCCGGTTTTGTGTTTTTCCATTTTGCGACCGGCAAGGTTCGTCCAATGCCGGAAGATTTCCGTCTGCGCTTCCCCGGCGTCAATTCAATCGAACCGGAAAGCAGCGAAACCTGATATTTCAGACAATAAAAAACCCGGCCGATGGCCGGGTTCAGACTGCTGACAAAGCCCCTAGCCGAAAGGCGG
>AZIG01007401.1_pt1 | contig 25586 bp, 28 predicted proteins | sample 359071 | NCBI WGS metagenome assembly AZIG01 (sample SAMN02429714, study PRJNA222667) | marine sediment metagenome | biome: Sediment sample; isolation source: enrichment culture of sample MGS-AQ(UA) from oil contaminated terminal site... | place: Jordan: Aqaba | collected 2011-05-15 | depth 18 m m | reverse complement strand
CCGCTGGCCGGCCGCAAACTCGCCACCGTGATGCCCTGGCGAATCAGCCCGGCGCGCACATAAGCCGGGCTGCGCCCGGGTGTTTGGCCGCTGACCGGCGTGCCATTGGCGTCGGTGCCGTGCCAGCGGTAAAGAAGTGAAGATGAAGTCATGCAAAGGTCCTTGTTCAGCCCCGGCGACAAGCCTGGAAACAGCTTGCCGCGTCCATGCAAGGGCACGCGTCCGTGATGCTCACTAGAGTAGTTCAGCGAAGATGACGCCCGTGCGGGCAGGGGTGACAAAAGGTGTCTGTTCAGGCCTACTGCGCCGCTGCCGGTTGGGGCGCAACTGACCTCAATGTGTAAGCGAATCAAAAAGGAACTACGTTCATGAAAGGGCAACGCGGTATCACCCTGATCGAACTGATGATCGTCGTCGCGATCATCGGCATTCTGGCGACCATCGCCTTACCGATGTACACCAACCACCAGGCACGCTCCAAGGCCGCGGCCGGGTTGCTGGAGATCAGCGCGCTGAAGACGGCGATGGATCTGCGGCTGAATGATGGAAAGGATGTAGCGGATGTAGCCGCCCTGGGTGGCCAGCCGGCGACGGCGCATTGTGCGATCACGGCGAGCGGCAAGGCCGCGGATGGTAGCGGCAGCATTGTCTGCACCCTGGTGGATGCGCCGGCCAACGTGCTGGGCAAGGCCCTGACCCTGACGCGTTCGGCCAGCGGCTGGGCGTGCACGACCGACATCGAGGAAGACCTCGCGCCCAAAGGGTGCAAGGGGGCTTGAGGGCAGGGCAATAAACCAGCGGAAACAGGGGTTTGCGTTACGGGTGTGAGCAGTGGTACGTTGCGCTACACGCCGGTGTAGCTCAGTCGGTAGAGCAGCGCACTCGTAACGCGAAGGTCGCAGGTTCGATTCCTGTCTCCGGCACCACATCCAGCTCCACTGCATTCCGCTGAATGCTTTGGAAGCCCTCTAAACCGGCCTTATGGCCGGTTTTTCGTTTCCACGACCCTCCGTCGGGAACCAACAAAATCCCCAATAACCGGGGGTATTTTTGGGGTACAGCGTCTTTCCTGAATGGAGAACGTACCCCTATGCCACGCCTAGCCACTCCGCTCAGCGACCTCAAATGCCGCACGGCCAAACCGCGTGATCGGGCCTACAAACTGTTCGACGGCGGGAGCATGTACCTGTACGTCGCACCCAGTGGTTCGAAGACTTGGCGGCTGCGGTATTTCAAACCCAACGGCAAGGAAGGCACGCTGATCATCGGCAAGTACCCAATCGTTTCGTTGGCCGTCGCGAGGACCAAGCGCGATGAGGCCAAGGCTCTGTTGCTCGACAACCTTGATCCGATGGAAGAAAAGCAGAAGGCCAAGATCGCAGCCCAGCGGGCGAGCCTTCTCTTTGAAACCGTTGCCCTGGAGTGGCACGTCGAAATGGCTCGGCGTTGGACTGAGGGCCATGCCAAGACGGTGCTGAGCAGGTTGCGCACCCATGTGTTTCCACTGATTGGTCAGCGGCCTATCGCTGAGCTCGACACCCACGATCTGCTTGAGGTCACCCAGCGGATCAAGGATCGCGGCACAATGGATGTCGCGCTGCGTGTGCAGAACTATCTATCCACGATCATGCGGGGCGCGAAGCGGGCGCGGCAGATCACTCAGAATCCGGCGCTCGATCTGGCAGGCTCGATTCAAGCGCCACGTACCGTGCACCGTCCAGCACTCTCGCTGAACCGCCTTCCTGAACTGTTGAGCCGAATCGACAACTACACCGGTCGCGAGCTGACCCGGCTCGCGGTGCTACTGACGCTGCACGTGTTCGTGCGCTCCAGCGAACTGCGGTTTGCTCGGTGGGATGAATTCGACCTGCAACGGGCGATGTGGGAGATCCCCGATACTCGTAAGCCGATTGAAGGCGTCCGCTATTCCACACGCGGGACCAAGATGAGTGGTGACATTCAGATAGTGCCGCTGTCGCCTCAAGTCATCGAGATCCTTGAACGGCTGCGCAGCTTGAATCGCTTCTCTGAAATGGTGTTGCCTGGTGACCACAGGTACTGGAAACCCTTGTCGGAGAACACGGTTAACCAGGTGCTGCGCAATATGGGGTACGACACCACCAAGGACGTGTGTGGGCATGGTTTCAGGACCATGGCTTGTAGTGCCTTGCTCGAATCAGGGCTGTGGACGGACGCGGCGATTGAGCGGCAGATGAGCCATCAGGAGCGCAACCGCGTGCGCGCCGCGTACATTCACAAGGCCCAATTTCTGGAGCAGCGCCGATTGATCATGGCGTGGTGGAGTAACTACATCGATGCGAACAGATCGGGCCATGTCACCCCTCATGAGTTTGCCCATCCGGTAGGCGATAACGTCACCGCCTTGCCAAATGGCCATGGCGCATTCAATCGCGGGTGAGCCTGCAAGATTGGCGCTGGCTGCTCTTTCAGGCGGGTCCATCCAAACAGGGCTGCAAAGCCGCCCTGTTTGGATGGACCTTATTTTGAAGAGCTAAAAGCCACGAGTTTGTCCGGGGTTTACCACGGAATGCCACCGATGGATAACCGCTTTTTACGTCCCAAGCAGCGGTGAGTTTCGACCCTTGACCGGGTTTATCCACAGGCGTAGAACTGGCCGTGCAAGCGCTGTCGACGACAGCATCCCAGGTGGCCCGAACCTTCAAGGCCATGCCGCTCTCGCGGTGGTTCTACCCAAGGGCGATTAGCATTCGGCAGCTCGCCCGGTCACTACCCAAGTGATGAATGCTCTTACACATATAGCGCTCGTGCGCCAGATACTCCGTACCTCGCTGCCCTGCGGCAACTTATCCGATTGGCCGAATCCTGCGCCAACCTGTGCCCGTCTCTTTCTTCAGGAAAGAGACGGGCACTTCTTACACTGCTGCAGCCCTGATCGCACATGGCTTTGCGGCATTCCCCCTCGTGACAATCGGCGTGACAAACGCCGATGTCACCAGCAACAGCCATGTAGATGATGGTGCCGCAGACCAAGGAATGGACTGCACCTGACTGACAGTCAGGCATGCCCCGGTCATCGCATTGCTGCTTGCACATGGCTCAGGATCTCGCGGCACTGGCCTCGTCAACCAATGCAGCCTCCACCCGCCCACCGGCAACGGTGCTCAGGAGGCCAGATCATGAGATGCCCTTGCTCCCGGACGTAAGGAGCCGCCAGTCCCGCGTAGAGGACATTCCCCACAGGTCGCAGGGGCCTTGATCCCTGATAACACTCAGCATTCTTGGCGGGATGACGTGGGGCGAGGATCGGAGAGCGAACGATGAGGTGACCGACATGGCATTGGTGGGTAGGCGCGACAGCCGCAATTTTGGCTACGGCAGGCAATTGACCTATGCAGGGCCGCAGGCACTCAAAGACATGTTCGGCGGCGGTCATTACGGCACGGTCAAAGCGCACTGTGACCGGTGGTTGGCTTTCGTTAAGTGGTGCCGCTCCGAACAGGGGCCCGGTATCAATGATGCGCGGCAGATTGATCGAAAGGTGTTGGTCGACTACGCGGCGTATCTGCGCGACATGGTTAGGCTCGGTCACCTAGCCGTCAGCACCGCACAAAATCGGCTATCCAGCGTTAACAGGACCATGGCGGCGCTTCGCGGTGATCAGTGCGTGAAATTGCCCAGCCCGAGCAAGGCGTTGGGTATGCAGCCCACCGGAGTTCGGCACTCGGTGCCGCAGGGCCAAGACCGCGAGCAGGTTAAGCAGATCGTCGATGCGCTTTGCCGCGATCATCAGCAACGGGCTGCCGCGATCATCCTTTTGGCACGAGCCACTGGCATGCGCTTGCGTGAGGCCATCTTGGCTGATCTGCCACGGCTAAACCGTGAGGCTAACGACCTAGGCAGGATTAACATTCATGATGGCACCAAGGGCGGTCGGGCTGGCGCCTCGGCCCCCCGCTGGATTACGGTGGACGACCATGTTCGAGGTGCACTTGGGTTTGCGCGGCAGGTGTCGCCTGCGGGTAGCCGCAACCTGATTGCGCCACATGAAAGCTACCTGAATATTCTGCAAGATATCATCCGCCCTGCGCGGGCCATCCTGCATGCACACAACTTCAAGGGCTTCCATGAGCTACGAGCGGCGTACGCATGTGAGCGCTACGAGCAGATCACCCAACACTCCGTGCCAATCAATGGTGGCAAATGTTGCCAGCTAGATAGGAACCTTGATCGCGAGGCCCGGAGACGAATCAGTTACGAGCTTGGGCACGGTCGAATCGACGTGGTCGCTACCTACATTGGAGGACGGACATGAGCAAGCCATTCGATATGGAGTTGTTCTTGGCTGGTGTGCTGACCGGGTCGCACGCGACGCGGCAACGCCACTTGCGGCAGGCAACGCTTATCCAAGTTGAAATTGCAAATCGCTGGCAGCGAGAGACGCCTTGGGCCTGGCAGAGAAAGCATTTGGCTTGGTTTCTAAAGCATCGCCAAGATCGACACAGCAGGATGACGCGGTACTACTATTTTCTTACCGTGCGGTTACTCGTTCGTCGTTTACAAAAAACATGGGTGTTCAACCTCTGAGCGAGGATCTGATTTTGATAGGCAGGACTGACAGCAATTGACCCATAGCTGCCCTTCATGGAGGGCAGCTTGCGGCCAGAAGGAGACATTAGTTTGCGTCGGGATGCCCCCCTATCCAGTCGTCAGGCCAAGCGCTGTTGAGCGCGGTCGCATATGAACTCGAAGAGATGGTGATCATGAACTGGGAGCCTGCCGACGTAGGAAGGTTGTTTTGGAGCTTTACCGCATCGTGAAGTCTCCCGTCACCCCATGTCGCAAGCTAGGCTGAAGTACTTTGGCATGCCGTGAGGCGGTAGTTTGACCTTGCTCGCTTTGGAAAAGTTTGCTCTACTCAATATCAGATATTTAGAATTTTGCGCAACCGGAATAACTAAGATGATTGAGCGTTTTCAAGGGGAAGATGGTCGGCGTTTGCGAGTGTCTGTATTGCTTGCCCAGAAAATGGTTGGTGGAAATAGGGCGCTAGCAGAAGAACTGGCTGATATCGTTGAATTCATTGAACTTGCTCCAGGCCAGGTATTGATTACGCAAGGGGATAGCGATAACTGTATCTATTTTGTTATCGTTGGCTCATTGAAAGTTATCGTGAATGGACGAGTAGTGGCGAGTCGTACCATTAATGATCATGTAGGCGAGATTGCAGCTATTGATCCTGGGCAGAAACGCTCTGCTACTGTTATGACCGAAGAGGAATGTTTGGTAGCAAAGCTTGAAGAGCCTAGATTTGAGTCAGTTGCCAGTCGGTATACTGAGATGTACAGAAGCATTGCGATGGAGCTTCTAAAGAGGCTTGTCGAAAGAAATAGTTTGGTAAAAGCTGTTCACGAAAAAATTCGGGTTTTCATAATTTGTTCTGCGGAAGCGCTGCCTGTTGCTCGGTTGGTTCAGAATGCCCTTGAACATGACCCTTTTGATGTTGTTCTTTGGAGTGACGGAGTGTTTAAAGTTACAAACTATACACTTCAGACTTTGGAGGAGGAAGTGGATCAGGCTGATTTTGCAGTTGCAATTGCTCATGGTGACGATGTGGTTGAGTTTCGAGAGCAGGAGTGGCCTGCTCCACGTGATAATGTAATTTTCGAGTTAGGGCTTTTCATGGGTAGACTCGGAAGGCAACGAGCTATTCTCATGGAGCCTCGCGCCGAGCGAGTGAAATTGCCAAGCGATATGTCTGGAGTAACTACGATTCCTTATCAGTACGAAGCCGGTAAAGATGCGCAGAGTAAAATTGCACCTGCTTGCAATACCCTTCGTGAACACATTGCCCGTCTTGGTCCGATAGCATAAGGTGATTTATGTCTCTCAAGGATGATCTTTCAGTAGAAGTTAAAAGGCTTTTTGTTACGCGTTGGGATGTAATCACCGGGCGAGTAGTTCCGGCACCGACGGACGTCGGCTTAGGTAGTAAGGCCGTCCTCCTAGAAAAGGCAGTTGTACTATATGCGGACATGGCAGGCTCGACTAAAATGGTCGACGGATATAAGTGGTGGTTTTCAGCGGAAATTTATAAGGCCTATCTCTATTGTGCGGCTAAAATAGTAAAGTCTCAAAACGGCACAATAACAGCTTATGACGGCGATCGAGTTATGGCTGTATTCATTGGCGAAGATAAGTGTGATAGAGCTGCCAAGACCGGATTGCAGCTACAGTGGGCGGTAAAAAACATAATAGCTACTGAGTTGAAGAATAGGTATCCAAGCGTCAACTTTATTGTTAGTCATTCAATTGGCATAGATATTTCTGATGTCCACGTAGCAAGAACTGGGGTGCGGGGAGACAATGACTTGGTTTGGGTGGGTAGAGCAGCAAATTATGCGGCAAAGCTTACCGATCTAGACGCGGATCTTCCCACTACTTGGATCACAAAGGACGTGCACGACGGTTTATCTGATAGTGTCCGTAAATCTTCGAGCGGCGAAAGCATGTGGAGAAAATGGCTCTGGACGAAAATGGATAACAAGGATATCTATAGCTCCAATTGGACGTGGTCTTTTTCATGATTTTGTCCGGCAGAGTGTCCATAGACCATTGTTGTGAAACGAGAGCTCGGCGCTATAGCGCGATCATGCGTAGGTGCGGCCTGCTTCGGGTCGCAAGTGGACTCAGACGCAAGCCCGCTCCTGGCCGAAGGCGGACAGACGTAAACGGCTGCAATTGGCCGATTGCCGTCATTCACAATACACTTCCGAAGGCTTACTGCCACTGAATTTTGAGGTGCTTTCCATTCAAATCGCAATTGGCGAACCTTCGTTACTGTGCTCTATAGCAGCCATCGGCAACGGTAACATCAAAGCCGATGGGCGCTCCGCATCCCAATCGACCCTGACCATTGGCTACCTGACATTGTTCCTGGCAAAGTCAGGCGCAGCCGAAACCTACGAGCATTTTTGCCGCTACGCCGATAGTCCGGGTAGCCTCCTACCCCCCACCCGCACATCAACCTCTCACGCAATTTCTGCGCCCTTTGAAATCTTCAATAGATGTGAGCAAGCGGATCTGTCTCAAAATATTTCCACCGCACTTCGTCGAAGCCATCCGGATCATTCAAAAATCGCTGAATCAAGCCGTGATCAGTGGGTTCAAAATCCTCTTCCCTAATGATCCATAGTACCTGCCTTGCAGTTTGGATAGACATCCTCGCCCTCTGATCTTTTGCGAGCAAACGGCGTATCAGACCACCTAATACATTAGCCTTACCCTGAGCGTGCTGCTCAAGATGCCAAAGCCTGCTGCCAACCTCAAACTCTATGTGCCTCATGGCTGAAGCAAACTGGCCTATATTAGTGAAAGAGAACATGTCCTCCCCGGTTATCAGCTTATACAATAGCAAACCCATTGCCCAAGAATCGTATTTCAGCACCTCGTCCCCCCAGTTGTCCCAGTCTAGGAAGGTCTCAGGCGGCAAGTTATAAAATGAATTGGTAATCTCGCGACCTATTCCATTCCTGATAGTTTCCATGTCATCATTTGGTTCTTCATAATAAACATCCGAAGTAGTGCAGGACTGACCCCAGTCCAGAATAATGGCTTTGTAATCGGGAACGCGTGATCGCATATCAACGGGCTCGTCCAGTAGCATGACGTTGCCCGGATGAAGGTCACGGTGGGTAGTATACAGTCCATAATATTCAGACGCTCCAAACACTCGGTACGCTATCAAAAGACGATCGGACAAGCTGCTTTGCATCCAATGATTTTCAATCCAGTCGGATAGCAGTATGCCCTGAATCCTTTCTGTAACCAGATACAAAACCTGGCCATCAAAGACTTCGCCATGAGACAGGTACTCGGCTGTTTTCTTTATGATTGTATTCAATCCAGCCCGCGCCTTGAGAAATCTCGCCTCATTGCGAAACCTAGCCTTCTCTAACTCAGATCGAGGAAAAATGGCCATCTTGATGAACACCTGTTTACCGGTCTGTTCATCGACGCCAAAGAAAGCTGTAGAACTTTTCCCTCCGGATACTTCTTCAAGTAGCCGATATCTTCCTCCTAAAAGATCAAGTCCGGTCACGACAAAGAAATTATTAATTTTGACACTGGCTTCCGGCTTCGATATCATGCTCAGTTTTCACGAATTGAATAATGCCTAAAATATTTCGCGGTTATTCGCACCTGCTTGCCAAGCAAGCGCAACAAAACATCTTTTACCACAATCCACGCACCCCAAGAAATACCGACACTAGAATTCATGACATCTCGGACCAGTGGTTTTTGAGAAATTTTGGCGTGCTCGCGCGTAGTAGATCTCTGATTTGTACAACCGATTTTACCCAGGCACGCTCCTATGGTGAGCTGTACCAAATATTGCCCGACAATCCAGCAACCATTATTTATAGCCCGTTAGTCAAGGATTTCTACGAGCATCATCACGAACTAGATGATCACACTGAGCCAAGCATCATCAGATGGTTGGAAGATAAAAAATTTGTTCAAGCAAGAAATACTGATGAGATTGACTCTAAGTTTCTTGGCGAAGTCATGGTTATTTGCGAAACGTACAGAGCATTTCGTACAGCCTAAACCTAAAAAAGCCTTGAAAAAGCTGATCGAGCATCGACACTAGGTGTTCTTTAGCCACGAAGCGTTACGCATCAGGCCTTACGGGTATTGGCAGGTCAAGGTCGCTTCCGAGCCGCTGAAACGGACTAAAGCAACCCGCCGCGACTGACCGCTATCGACCCATTGCGGCCCCTCAGTATCGGCAGAAATCGGTCAGAATCGGCCGGCTCTGCAAAACTTTAAAGGTCGTCGATTTGAGGCTTGAAGGTATCTACGAAACCGGGGGCGAATGATTACGCTTCCTTCTCTCGGCGGTCAAGCCAGCGACATCAGTCACGCCCAACCACTGATGAACGAAGTCAGCACTCCATCGAGCCAGCGCGGCCGCCCGCGTAAACGCTGTAAATGGTGCTTGCCGACAAGGGCTAAGCCGCCGAAGCTCTACGCCGCTACTGCGACCATCATCGAATGTAACCCGTCATCCCTATGCGCTCGAGGAAGCCCAAGCTTGGCTTATCAAGACTGCCTGATCGGCCCAAGTACCGACAGCGCAACATCATTGAGCGCATGTTTGGCTGACTGAAAGAGAAGCGCAGGATCGTGACACGTTTCGACAAGCTCGCGAAAAGCTATGACGCCATGGTCTCGTTGGCTTGTTCCATGCGGTGTTTGCAACCTTCTTTTTCATACAGAGCCTAGCGTTACGCGCACCATTACGCACTTAGCATTCTTAGGCCCTGGCAACTCATCGGAGTGGCGATGGAGGTTAGCTTTGTCCGGTAGTCGTCTAGCCACACAGGTTTACAGACATCTATTTTTCAATGTTATTTGATTTTGATCGTTAAAGGCTCTTCGTAAACGGCATATTGATCAAGACGCATATCGATAGATTCATTCAGTAATTCTAGAAATTTACTCAATTCTGTTGGCTCTTCAGTTCCTGTGATTTCTTGGTGCTCTTTTATTGAGTTAATAGCCTCGGCCATGGATGGAATATTGCTGTAGAGGTTTTCTCTCGCGGCTACAATAAATAGAATTTTCTCGCATAGATGTCGCCCCTGAGTCGTGTGGCCAGTATACGTAATTCTACAAAAATCGTCTCTCTCGATTCGTTCATAGCTAACATGCTCGATGTAACGATGGATTCTCGGGTGAAAAAAATCAGTGAACTTGTCAGAAGGAGGGTATTCAAGAGTGGAGGTCTTGATATTTCCCCACTTAGCATCTCCTTTGAGTTGGTTGCAGTCAAAACATGCTATCGCAAGGTTAAAGAATTCGATGCTGAATTGAGGGTAGTCCGCGCGACTCAAAATGTGCTCGATCGGCTTTGCATGAGCAATATTTAAGAGCCAGCGTCGACAATAGCAACAGCGATTTCCTTGTAGGTCGCCAAGGAAAGTTCTCAAGGCGTCCTTGATATAATATCCTGTTACTCCGCTTGCATGGCTTTGCCTATAGCTTGTTAGCTCATCCCAAACATCAGATTTTGTGAGTTTGGCTTTTGCCTCTAGCGTGTCAATGTATTCTAGGGCTTCAGAATTGTGCTTGGGAACTTTATGAGCCTGCGACCTGTAAGCTTGGCGCAGCCGGTCTCGCTCATTTTTGTTCACGAATTGTCTCCCTTGCATTAACGCCGCTAAGTATCTCGGTGACGGCTTTCCTTGCTTGCTTAACTAGGTTTAAGTCTTTTGCGTAGCTTGCATTCTTTTTGTCGCTAGTGCTTGATTTCAAACTAGCGCTCAGGTTTTTTAGAGATTCGAGAAGTTTCGATTTTAAGTGAGGATCAGTGTCGCCAGGCTGGTTCCTGGCCTGAATTGCTCTTGATACCAACACAGCACACCTATCATTGATTTCGCGGCTATCAGGAGTGTACGTGTTGAAGCCGTCCAAAAGAATGGACTCTACAGAGTGTCTTTTGTACGGAGGTATTTGCGTAAGGATTTTATTGCTCGCCAAGTAGCAGGTATCTTTGGCGCGAGCATTTGCAATAACCAACGGTGAGTGGGTCGCAACTACGAAGGAACATTCATGCTCGTCAGATATAGAGGCCAGAAGTTGAGGTATCTGCTGTTGCCAACGCACGTGCATACTGATTTCGGGCTCATCTATTAGGAATGTCGTATAGTGATCTGCATGCGCACAAATCTTTATTAGCAAAGACAAAAGTTGTTGCTCCCCAGAACTTAGAGAGCTAAACCGTATTATTGGTCCATTTTCTTGGTGTTGGACTCCTGGTTCAAATTTAGAATTGGTTTCGATGCTGGAGTAATTTTCATCCAGCGATACTGTAGCCAACATTACCTCCCAGTCTGAAGCAGAGTGGTCCGGAATGGCTATCGGGATGAGAAAAAGGCGGTGGTTAAAGTTCAGAACTTTGAGCAGTTTTTTAAATGAAGCCAATCTATAGGAGTCTGCAAAGATACCTATGAGTAACTGGGCAAGCGTTGAATGGGGGTGTTCTGCTGTTGAACAGCGTGTCTCTTTTACTCCTTGGTATGTGAAGAGGGAATTGGGGGGTGGCTCGTTGGGGAACCGATCTATAGCACTAAATGCTATGCCTACAGAGTCGATACCCCCCTTGTCCAGTACCGCGATTAAGTTGCATAGCAATAGACTTTTACCTGCACCATTGTCACCGATTATATACGTGCATGTGGGAAGTTCAGAGTCAATGATTCTTTCTACTAGGTCTGCATTTTCTAGTTTAAAAAGATCAGCGCTACTTGTGTGCTTGGTTATCACGCTATTCGCGGTTAATTTGTTTTTATTTATTGCGCTGGAGCTGCTAAGGGTAGCAATAAATCCTGGGAGCTCACGAAAATTTTCTTCGAGGTAATTCGAGAACAAGTTTTTGAGTCTATCGTCAAAATGCCGAAAGTGTTGTTTCGACTTAAATCGGAATCGAGAGCTTCTCCAGCGTTCAATTACTGCGGAGGCAAACCAAATTGCTCTGATGCTTCCTGAGTCGATGAGCGGCTCCACGTCGATAAATAGCGTTTCGCGCTCCTGTTCTTTGCTCTTGTTGAGAATCCAAGCGGTTAGAGGTAGCTGATTTCCATTGTGATCTATACTGCAAAAATCAACAACGGCTTCTAGGAGATCACCTGATTCAATCTTATTTAGAATTCTTTGAGGTATGTCCTTGCATTGATCTCGATCGAGGACCACCAACGTTAAATCGGTCATCTCATCCATTTCCATCAGTTCTTGAAGAACTGCAATTGAAGAGTGACTTTTTTTGTATCCAACCAAATTTTCTGAGCGATCGATAAGTGTTAAATTTTTTTGTGGATCACCGTCTAGCTGGCTAAATCTATAAGCTTCCCAATTTATTTTATGAAGCTTTATTCGCAGCGAGACAATTCCTTGGAACGAAAATGGATAACCGAAAATGTCCCAGAAATAAATATCTCTTTTTGTTCCAATTTCTCGTGCTGCGATGCCGATCTCACCGCTATAAGGGAAAGCATCAACGACTGAGGACCAATCTTTTATAAGGGAGTTAGCAAATGCAGAAACGATTCTTGAGTGATCGAGCGATATGCCGTGAGCTGCTAAAAGTCGCTCAAATATCAAGTCAAATACAATGAGGGCGAAACCCTTCCTTTTTGTTATTCTGGGTTCCAAAGGTTCAGTGTGTGTCATTAGTTTTTCGACTAAGTTATAGTCAAAGCTATCCAGTAGGCGTCTTCCGGAGTCCGGTTCGTTCTCCCTTATTAAGTGGGACATCAGCGCTTCTATTTCGCCAGGGTCTCGCTTTACAAAGATATACTCGTCATTTTCAGAAGGGAAATGAGAGGATTTCGTGATTAGCGAAGCGACTAGATATAATAAGATGGTTGTAAATTCAATTTCATCATCTAATGTGTCGCATGTTTTCATCGCCATGAAAAAATGCTGCGCATGAAGATGTCTCTCGTCAATATACTCTTTGTGTTCAAGCATTTCGGAGCCTTGCGTGGTGGCAAAATGATGCATTCTAACAGTTAATGGTTGGATGTGCAGCCAGTCACCCCCAGGATGAGGCCGCTTTGAAGCCTACATCTGCGATGCACAACGAGTCATCAAATGAACCTTTGTGCGAATCGACGAGTGTTAGAGCAACTATTTTATGAGCCTACCGCCGATGCACCTTGCAGAATTGATAACGGGACAAACTCATGAGAGGCGTTTGCAACAGGCAGGTAAGCTACGATTAGCTATTCGCCTTAAATGTGTTGGCGATGCACATGCCAAACTCTGAACTAAAACTCATCCTCAGAAAGCGCGTAGGTCGCTGCGTTCCCATTCGCTACTTTATAGAGGGTGAGTGTTGTCACGGCGTATTCAGTACCGCGATACGTAGTCTTTTCAGTTAATTGCATGGGTTCCGACCGAGATAATCCACCGGAGTTGAGATCTCGGTAGCGAACGTCATAGCGGCCCGGCGTGAGGTTTTTGATCGTGAATTGACTGTGCGCTGGGATGAATACCTGCCGTGCCGGACGAGCCACGGTCCCTTGTAGCGCCACGAGTTTCAAAAAGACATCCGAACTGTTTCGCCCATTATCGATTGTGATTTCTGAATGACCGGAGGTGTGGGTTTGAGGTTCGCCTGCCAGATAGCCTGCGTTTTTCGGCCATGGCCTGCCATTCGGAGTTGCTTTAGGCCTGACATAGGCCTGCCTGGCGACTGCTTTCGTTGACACTGCGGCAGGGCTATTCTGAGTTGATTTACCGTTAGAGTCGGTTGGTAATTGTACAGCTATAGGCTGAGCTGAGTAGGGTATTGGTCCTCGCGGCGGAGTGTAATGAGATGCTGGTGCATTGATCACAGCAACGGCAATCCCTAAGCCTACGGCGACGACTGCGCCCAAATGAATGAAGAAGCGCTTATGGATCAGCCCCCAGCTGCTTTTTAGCTGCTTGGCCTCGGTATGGCCTCCTAGCTCCCGTATAAAAAATTCAAGGTTGCCGGTTAGGCTCTCTTTCTCTTTTACTGATGCCCCTCCAGGGCTCGATTCGCTTGGTATTTTCTTGCAGTACTTCATCGCGCTTTGAGCAAGTGACTGTGCCAAGTCGGGCCGACCAGTCGCATAGAAATAGTAAGCCTGGTAGCCCAGCATCCGAGCATTCTCAAGAGGTGGCTGGGTGCCTCCGAACATGTTCGTCACTAGTGCCTGTAGCGTATAGATCGGCCCCCACGGAACGCCCCACCAACCCAGCAGCCAAGTGATTGCAGACGCTTTCAACGACTGCTTCTGAGCACAGTCACTACAGTAGACACCAGCTATAGGCTTCCGCAGAGTGACCAAAAGGAAGCTTTTCACGGAGCGGAAAACCACTACCCTAGGCTGGGCTGACACCTTTGCGCAGATCGTACAGATGACAGGGTCCGGGATCGCAGGCGCTGTTGGTTCGGCGCTTGTATTGTCGGGCTCCCCTTTATCGTACTCGGCTCTCAATTCCGAGTTTGAGAGCACTGCGTAAGCCTCATTCAAGAATTGAAATTGCTTAGTGGTGTCTTTCGCGGGGTTACGGTCAGGGTGCAGGCCCATTGCACGCCTGCGAAATGCTGCCTTGATCTGCTCATCAGTAGCGGCGCGGGTCACGCCCAGGATTGCATAGAAACCATTAGGGTCGGTTTTGTCGCTTTGCATGAAACGATCCTTGTCATGCCAGTTGGCTAGCAGGCACGTGTGGCTCAGATCGAAAGGGCGCCCTCAATCGCAAGCCAGTGGCTTGAAAATACTGAAGTAACGATCCGGAAAATGCCGATTCGCGGGTATGCCCTATGGTAGCTAATTGCTATTTTGGCAGTCCACTTTAACCGCTAGGAGGCCATGCCTGTGTCGAGGCGTGTATCGACATAACGTGCACTCTGGAGCTTCTAAGCGAGCACAGGTTTAGTCACGAGATATATCGACTCCAATGTCGTGTTCGTATTGTTATCGATGTCGATTCCAAGCTGGCTGCGGGCAGCACTTTTAGCATTTTGCTGCCCACGGATTAATCGCTGGCAAGCCAAAGCTGGCCGCTGTGAGTGTCCGCTATGGGGCGTTTTCTGTCGTTCCTAACCTAGCATTTGAAGCAGGTGGGCGTAGCTCTCACTGGATCTTCCGCAATACCTGATTCGATTCCACTGAAAGCCATAACAAGCTGATTTTTTTATAGATACCCTATGAGGTACATCAAAAAATCCACCCAATTCCAGACCAGCGAAAACCGGGCCCTCACGGCCAACAACCGTCCGTCTGTCTCCGCACCAGAATCAGTTGGCCTATGGCGATTTCTCGCTACCTGGCACCAATAGAAGCCCGCCTTGTGCGGGCTTTTTTGTTCTCGCTTTTTTCCCCACGGATTTGCGTGTTTTTGACTTTATGGTTCGCAGTTTTCCACTTAGGGTTGCGCGTATTTTTAGATAGTGGTTAGCTGTCGATCAGGTTCTGGCCAGTGTTTACGGGGTGAGAGCCGAAATTTTTCTAGATAATGATTTTCCCGTTTAGAGATAATTTTGAGATGCCCCAGTTTTCTCACCACGACCTGCAGCTACTGAACCCGTCCTTCGACTCGCCGCTGGTTGACGTTCTGGCCGAGCTCGAATTTCTGCGCAGGCCGAGGCTGGAAGGGGGCGACGGCTTTTTCAGACAGAGTCTAGTTCTCAAACCGCTAAGTCCTGCCTAGTCCTAAATCCGCGTTGCTCGTAGGAATCGTCTCGTTAGCTGCTCGAGGCCTTATTTGCCCCTTCTTAGCTGTTAGGTTCTTTCGCTCCTACAGTTCGCAAGGGACTCTGAAATGCGCGTCAGTCTGGATGGGCTTGGCCAAGCAGTAGACGGTGATGTAACCACCACAGGTGCGATTTGCATCGCCACCGGGGAAGGTTACCTCGACGAGGGACGAATGGTCCTGAGAATGGGGGATCCCACCACACCTTGTCCACTTTGCGGGCTGGAAGGAAAGGTCGTCGAAGGGGTGTGGCACTTCATCTCGGATGGCCAGCCAGTCGCGATGGATGGCGCGTTAGTTGATTGCGGTTGCCCAGAGGGTAGCAACCGGGTGGTGGCGCCTTTAGGGGAAATGCCCCCGCCGCGGCTGCCGGTTGCCGGTTGCCGTACGCACTAGCCTCACACCCGCTGGCCCTGGGAGCTCTAGCGCTTTGGCAGGGGCTTCGCACGCCATGGTTGGCGGGTTGCCTGGGCAGATGCAGCCGGGATTCTATGTGGTGCCCCGGAGCATGTCGTTCCCGCAGATTCTGTTGGAGCTGGCTAGCCATGATTCGACCTTGCCCATTTCGTACCTGCAACGCCTGAACCCGACTTTCGAGCAGGGGTTCAAGGCAGGGGAAATCTTCGTCATCGGCGATCCGGATAACGGTTATGCCTGCACCCAGGAGGAGGGCCAACTCATGGCGGCCGCCGAGCGCGCGCGACGTTCCTTGGCTGTACTCGATTTTGCCGAGTCAGATTTCATGATGGAGTATCAGGCTGAAATTGCCGGACTGCTTAGTGACGCCAGTCTCTCCATGGGTGTGGGTAAGGACATGATGGACCACGGCCTCCGGCAGCTTCGCAGCACACTTGGCAACATCGAGCGTTTGCATCAGCAAGAATTTCTGCGCCATGGCCATCTGAATAGTCCATCGTTCTTCGCCGAACGACGGCTGTTATTGGAACAGCTAGATGGTCAGCTGAAGGCGACTTTTCTAAATAAACATCTGAATCTAGGGGCCTACGAGCGGCTGAAGAAAAGCTTGAATATCTCGACCAAGAGCCTTGTGCATCATTGGTCAAAAGCCGGTGGGCCAGGGCAGATTCCTGGGTACGCCACATACTTGGACAAAGTGGCGAAGCTTAGCAAGTACCTTCGGTATGGTGGGCATGTCGGAATTGGCTTAGGTGGTACATCTTCCTATCTGAAAGTCCAAGAGGCCTGCCGTGCAGGGGAAACCGAAGGCTGCAAAAAAATTCGTTTGTCTGAGGCAGGTGCTTTCGCTGGGGGGCTGGCGGGAGGGATAGTGGGTGGCAAGATTGCTGGGATCACTGCGCTCGCTGTATGTGGGGTGTTCTCTGCTGGTACCGCGGGTTTCGGGGCGCCGGTATGTGGCATTGCGCTGGTCGGGGGAGGGGCTTTTGCTGGGAGCATCGCCGGTGCGGAGGGCGGTGAGCAAATGGGCGAGCTGATCTACGAATCACATTATGACTGAGTTCGAGAGTTGGCCCGTGTGGCTGAAGTGGCTAATGCTGGCGTGTCCGTTCGTGATCGCGTTGGCCGGTTGCGCGGTCAGTGCATTCATCGCGGGTACAAGAAATTTCACTGTTGCAACCTCGGCTATCCAAAGTCATCCCGGCCTGGAGCAAATGAAACTGTTTTTGGGCACGCGGCGCTTTGGCGCTCGGTGGCTGCTGATAACGTTTCTTTGTGGAATACTCATTTGGCCTGGCGTACATATGCGCCGAGGGCATCTGGACATCGAAGAACTAGAAAACTTCCCTGCAAAACTTAAGTTGGCTCTACAGGTATCCACGTGGCTGACGGCCTTTGGCTTCGCTTGGATGTGGGTGACCTATGGATTCATCAAGGCGTGAACGTTGATGCCACGGCGGTCGTAGCTCTCACTGGATCCTTCGCAAGTCCCGATTCGATTCCACTGAAAGCCATAAATAGCTGATTTTTTTATAGATACCCTATGAGGTACGTCTATAAATCCACCAAATTCCAGCCCCGTGAAAACCGGGCCCTGACGCCCTACAACCGTCCGTCTGTCTCCGCACCAGACAATTTGGCCGATGGTGATTTTTGCTATCGGGCCATCAATGTAAGCCAGCCTAATGCGGGCTCTCTTATGCCTGTCTTTTCTCATCAGGCCTGCAAACCTCGGACTTAGCCGTTCCCCCCCCCCCTGTAGGAGCGGGTTTACCCGCGAACACGGGCGAAGCCCGTGCCATCCACCATCTACCCAGCGCAATTAAACATAGTCCTATAACCCAAAGGCCGAGTCACATGCAGTTCCTGCTTCCCAGGCGCAGTAACGACCTGTAGCACCCACCGGCGCGCTGTGAATGCATAATCGGTAGTGTGGTGCCGGTTTTGCCCGTGCTTAAGCTTTTAATCGGCAAAATATTGCCGATTCCAGTCGTGCGCACTAGTTTAATCGGCATTCAAATGCTGATTAATGGTGTCGCGATGCCGCTCAGACTCACGATCCGGGCTTCTCCGATGGTGCATGGCGCGAGGTAGCGACACTCTCGGTTGAGAACCCTGAGCGTGTTGCTGATGGAAGCTGCCTTGTCGCCTACGACGACTACATCATCTCGATCTGCTGAACCGCATTCTAGGGAACACCGACAACCACGGCCGCAACACCTGCATCATGCGTGTGGGTGGGAGGTTTCGTTTGGCGCCAATCTATGACCTCGCGCCAATGATCCGGGATGAAGAGGGCATCACACGGACGACGAACTGGGCGGCGGAGCGCAAGGGGTCTTCCAATTGGCACGACAACTGCGCTGAGCTTGTTGGTTACACTGATCCCGATGTCCTGCTGCAACGGTTGATGCATGCGGCTGAGGCATTCAGGGCGTTGCCCGATCTGTTGACCGATGCGCCTGAATCGATGCGCAATGCAGCCTCTCTACCTGTGAATAACCTGGATAAACGACTCGTGGAGTGGGGACTGCGATGAAAAAACTACAGCCTGAAGAGCGCGCCCAGCTCGTAGAGGATATCGTCAAGCGCAACGCGGCGGGGTTCGATCCAATTGGGACATCCATCCGCCGTCTGCGGCTTGAAGTCACCGGGCTTGATCAAAAGACCTTCGCGGCCATGTGCAAGATGTCCACGAAAAGCCTGTACGAACTGGAAAGCGGGAAGTCGAATCCGAAGCTCAGCACTTTGGAGGGCGTGCTGCGTCTCTTTGGTGTGCGGATGGGGATGGTGATGACTGCCAAAGATAGACCCACTGCAACGCTCATCGGCAACACTGTCGGCCAGTTGAAGGCTGGTGGGGCAATCGCTGTGGCCGCGCCGCTGGCCAGTTCCTGCGTGGTGGCCGGACCGAAACGAGGGAAAAGCCCTCCGGCAGCCAAAGCGAAGAAGACAGTGTCGAGACCGGCATCGCCACGGGCACGGAAAAGCAGTCAGGAACAGTGAGATTGATGTGGTATGCAAATAAAGTCTCATACCATTTTTCTCTAACTCATTGGTTACGGCATTAAGTCTGGTTCAGTTACACCACTTCCCGGGAGGCAATCATAGTGTCAGGCTAAAGTACATAGATTTGGGCCTTTGTCTCGTGGATATCCAGGTTGCCTTCTCAGGCCAGGGAAACGTTATGACTGATGAAAAAAAGGATGATCGCCCTGTTTACCAAGCAGCCTGCCATTGCGGGACTGTACGGTTTGAACTGCGTTTGACCGATGGTCTGCGTACCGCGCGCAGGTGCAACTGTTCGCTCTGCCGCATGCGCGGGGCCGTGGCCGTGTCAGCCAATCTAGGCGATATCACTGTGACGCAAGGGGAGGAGGCACTGACCCTTTATCAGTTCCATACACGGGAAGCTAAGCATTACTTCTGCTCTAGGTGCGGCATCTATACCTTCCACCAGCGGCGTTCTGCGCCGAATCAGTATGGTGTGAATGTTGCGTGTATTGAGGGGATGAGTCCGTTTGATTTTGCAGATGTGCCGGTTACTGAAGGGCGTGTTCATCCTAAGGATCGGGTAGGTGGGGGAGTGGGGGTTGCGGGGTGGCTGCGGTATGAAGGTAACCCGGAGTGGGGTCAAGGGTGAGGTCAAGATGAAGGCGGGCTCATCGGTCCCCTTTTTGGCTTTCTTGATCAAAATCCTCCGAGACGGGCGATCATTGAGGGCTAAACAGCCTACTACCAGTCAGTCACCGGCCTTGTGCTTGTGAATAGGAAGAGTTGGGTGTCTTCTGTCGTTTGGCGGGTTTACGTGGCGTCTGCGGTCGTCATTTCCATCTTCACGCAGATTAGCGATTAACCCCTAGCAGATCGCTATAGGCCTAGAAATCGAAGGTTGTCAGTTAGAGGACGGTAAACACACCTTGCGAATCTTTCGTCCACTCCGATTTCGATGGCAGCTTGCTTCGCTTATGCTTCCCAACTCACGTGTAAGGATCGGAGGTGTGACGGCATGGAAGCAGAAAAATCTTGTCCTGTAGTTCTGCGAGGCCGGGAAACGCTGGAAATTTTAGCGTTCGAGCATCCATTAGCAGGCTTTCAGCTGGTCAAAGGCAGTGTCGAGCCAGGAGAGGCAACCGACCTGGCTGCGGTTCGAGAGCTGAAAGAAGAAGCAGGTATTCCGTCGACAGTTGGGCGACATTTGGGGGAGCGGCGTTTCATCGTAACTGGACACACATGGGCATTTCATGAATGTCATGTTGCCCAAGACCTTCCTGATACTTGGGTGCATTTTGCAGAAGATGATGGAGGCCATGAATTCAGATTCTTTTGGCATCCTCTCATGAGCGAGCCCTCTGAAAATTGGCATCAGGTTTTCAAGGATGCTTTGAGCTTTATTCGGAAAAGGCTCACTGAAGCCTAAGTGCGCTTCAACTAGATCTTGATACCAATCCGTTTTGGCCGACGTTTCCTACAACTCCCAGCGTCCATTCACATCCCCCCAAACCTTGCATTGCAGCCCCCACGACGCTACCGTGCTCCAGTCGCGGCCAACTCCGCGACCGGGTTTGGCGACCCGAACGAAAAGGCGCATCGGCGCCCCCGACCACGATTGCAGGCGCTTTTTTTTGCGTCCGCAGTTTCGTGTAATGGCGGCTGTGCGTGGGAGACCTTCGGGTCTGCCGAGTTCCTTTTCCTCGGTTCGCCAACCTGCGTACAGCTGCCACCCTAATCGTTTGGCGACGGTCAGCGTGGTGCTTCAATCGAAAAGGACCGCATGCATGCTCATCTCAAGTCCATCCAGGATCCTCGCATCCGTTCTCCTCCGCCGTTCCGCAACGGCCCTGCGCTACTTCACCTTCAGCAAGCCCCGCTTCGTCTCCACCCAACCGGAGGCCCGCCATGTCTGACCAAGAACGCCTCTCCACCATCCAAAGCTACGCCTGGACCCTCGAACTGCTAGGCGAGGCCCTGGTCCAGCACGACGAAATGCTGGAATGCGAACACAACCCGCGGCTGAGTTTTCGCAACACGGCCGGTATCCATCAGGCGATCCGGATCATCAGCCGGTTGGCCAGCGAGCAGTGTGGGAAGGTAATGGAACGAAGCGAGCAGGATCTGCAGCGTTAGACCAGATCGTTGCTCGAGGGTGTGGCCAGATTGGGGCTGCTGCGCAGCCCCCGTTGACTCGAGTTCAACCTATGGTGACAGCCGCATTCAACATCAACACTACCATCAGCCCAACCACCGCCACGATGGACTGCACCACCGAAATGGTCTTGGTGGCTTCGCCCATGGTCATGCCAAAGGATTCTTTCACCATCCAGAAGCCAGCATGGTTCGCATAGTTGAAGAACAGCGAACCGCAGCCGATGGACAAGGCCAGCAAAGGCAGGTTGAGGCTGGGGTCTGCACCTGCCAGCGGCGCCAGCAGGCCGGCAGCCCCTACGATACCGACCGTGGCAGAACCGGTAGACACCGAGAGCAACATCGCGATCAGCCACCCCAGAATCAGGGGAGGGAAGGCAGATTGCTGGGTCAGGTGCACAATGGCATCGCCAACCTTGGCGCTGGTCAGCATCTCCTGGAAGGCACCGCCACCGGCAATAATCATGATGATCGAGGCGATCGGCTTGAGGCTTTTGCCCAGTGCATCGCGCAACTGTTCGGCGTCGCCGCCGCGCGCAAGCACCAGGCTGGCGCCAGCGAATAGCACGCCCAGCAGCATGGCGATCAGCGGGTTGCCCAGGAAACTGGCCATCTCCAGCAGCGCATTGCCTTTGGGCAGCAGCATCTCGGCGACGGCATGTACCAGCATCAGGATGGCCGGCAGCAATGCGGCCAGCATGCCGACCATTACTCCGGGGCGGGGTTGGCCATCGGCTTTTTCAGCCAGTGTGAACTGGTCCAGCAATGCCTGATCGGGCCGCGTGTTCATGCGCGGTGAAATGAACATGCCGTACAGCGGGCCGCCCAGGATCATTGCCGGAATGGCGGCAAGGAAGCCATAGAGCATGGTGGGCCCAACCGAGGTCTTGAGCACGGCGATGGCGGTCAGGGGGCCTGGGTGCGGCGGTACCATGCCGTGCATGGCGGCAAGCGCCGAAATGACCGGCACACCTACATACACATACGCCGAGCCTTTGAAGCGCGCCTTGCTTTCCAGTTTGCGCGCCACGCTGAATATCAGCGGCAGCATGATCACCAGGCCGACTTCGAAAAACATGGGGATGCCAATGACAAAGGCAACCAGCATCATGGCCCAAGGGATCATGCGGTCGGAGGTGCGCTTGAGGATGACATCCGCGACCTGTTCCGTGACGCCAGCGTCAGCCAGGATCTTGCCGAGCATCGCACCCAGCGCGATCACCACCCCCACTGCGCCCAGTGTCTTGCCGGCGCCGGTGAGCAGGTGGGCGACGATGCTGCCTGGCGCCATATGCGTTGCGAAGCCCACACCAATGGACACCACCAGCAAGGCCAGCAGCGGGTGCATTTTCAGGCGCGAAACGATGAGCGCCACCAGCACCAGAACACTGGCCAATGCCGTCAGTAATAGCTGTATATCTAAGGGAGTCATTCAAGGAGTCTCGGTTGGGCTGGCGCTCGAGCTGCACTCAGGGTTTGAAGGCGTGACGGGCGTTTCCACGGGGCATGCCAGGTGGCTGCCGTTGCGGCTGCTGCTGCGGTTTCGAGGAAGGGAACGCGGCTTTGCGCTAGCTGCCGCTCACAGGCGGGCGCCTGGTAACGGAGGATGGGCAGCAGGGAGGCGTGGCGCTGAGGCCGGCGGGCGGCGCTGTGGCGACGGGGCACTTGGGCAACATGATCATCGATTGATTCACCTTGTTGTATGGTCATCTATATGAATCTGGCCAAAGTATTCGCGCTGCCGAGGAATACTGTCAAGTGAAGGTAGTCGCATCATCTTGGGTGGCCATTTGGCCCCGGCAGGCAATACTTCTCTCTATACGCAGGCGTGTTCCTGGTGGCGCGCGCCGCTGGGAGGTGTCTGGTGAACAAATTAACGATTGTGGGTGCCGGCCTGGTCGGCGAGGCGGCGGCGCAGATCATCGCCCGGGATGAGTTGTGCCGTGAGCTGGTGTTGATGGACGTGCAGGGTGAACTGGCGCAGGGCAAGGCGCTGGACGTTTGGCAGGCGGCTGTGGATTCAGGTTCCGATACCCATGTTCACGGCGGGGCCAAAGCCGAGATGCTGGAGGGTTCCGAGCTGGTGGTGATCACGGCGGGCGTGCCGCGCAAGCCCGGCCAGTCGCGTCAGGATGTATTGAGTACCAACCTGCCAATCCTCGACAGCATCATGGCGGATATCAAGCACCACGCGCCGACAGCGACGGTGCTGGTGGTGTCCAACCCGGTCGATGTGCTCACCTACCGCGCCTGGAGCGTCAGCGGGCAGGGGCGCGACAAGGTGTTCGGGCAGGCGGGGGTGCTGGATACCGCGCGCATGAAGTGCTTCATCGCCGAGCAAACCGGGTTTTCTGCACGGGATATCACGGCGTTGGTGCTGGGCGGGCATGGCGACAGCATGGTGCCGCTGATGCGCTACTGCCAGATTGGCTCGGTGCCGCTGTCGCACTTCCTGTCCAGCGAGCAGATCGAACAGATTGTCGAGCGCACCCGTAAGGGCGGCGGCGAGATTCTGGGGTTGAAGAAGATGGGGAGCGCCTGCGATGCGCCGGGCGTGGCCATTGCGCAGATGGTCGATGCGATCGCCAATGGGCGGAACCGTATTTTGCCGGCGGTGGCGATTCTTGAGGGCGAGTATGGGCGAACGGATATCGCCATGGGGGTGCCCTGCGTACTGGCCGAGAAGGGGCTTGCGCGGGTGATCGAGTTGCCGCTGGATGCGCAGGAACAGGCGATGTTCGACCACTCTGCCGACCAGGTAGCGCGGGATATTGCCGAGATGAAAGCTTTGTGAGCGGCAAAGCGGCTTCAGTTGACGCGTTCGATGCAGGAGCGCCCTGGTGGCGCTCCTGCACGTCGTGCCTGCATAGATGATTCTGCAAGGGCCGTGTGGCAGCCCTCAGCGCTGATAAGCCTTGCCAAAATGCCGTTCCAGCCGCGCTTGCAGCAGTTCCAGCAGTATCGACAGCACCCAGTAGATCACGGCTGCGGTGGTCAGCATTTCCAGGTAGCGATAGCTCGAACGCCCATACGACTGCGCCAGAAACATCACCTCCCAAACCCCCATCACGGAAATCAGCGACGAGTCCTTGAGCATCGAGATGAACTGGTTGGCGGTGGGCGGAATGATCACCCGCATGGCCTGGGGCAGGATGATGTGGCAGAAGATCTGCGGCGTGCGCATGCCCAGCGCCAATGCTGCTTCACGTTGCCCACGGGCCACGCCGAGGATGCCGGCGCGGAAGATTTCGCTCAGGTAGGCCCCGTAGTTCAGCGACAAGGCAATGATGCCGGCGCTGATGGCGCCGGGTACCAGGCCCACCTGCGGCAGCCCCAGGTAGATCAGCAGAATCTGGATCAGCAGCGGTGTGCCACGGAAGAACGAGGTGTAGAAGCTGGCCACACCCACCAGCACCGCACTGTTGGATAACCTTGCCAGCGCGGCGGCAAAGCCGAGCAGCACGGATACCACCATCGAGCACAGGCACAGGAACAGGGTCAGTGCGGCGCCTTGCAGAAAACCATTGGGCCCCAGCTTGAAACCGGCCAGGTTGGGAAACTTCTCCAGAATGATGGCGAACTTCAGGTCAAAGCTGAGGAAGAAGGCGACAAACAGCCCGAAAAGCGCCAGCCAGGTCAGCAGTAACCGGGTGCGAAAACCAAAAAGGCCGGCGCCCGCAGGCTTTGCCACGGGCTTGGGGGAGGGGGGGAAGGTGCTCATTTGCTGATGTCGGCGCCAATCCATTTCTGCGACAGCTTGGCCAGGGTGCCATCAGCCTTCAGCTCGGTGAACACCTGGCGTACCTTGGCATCCCACTCGGGGTCGCCTTTTTCGATGGCCACCGCGTTGGGCTCTTCATACAGCGGCGCGCCGGCCAGCTTGAAGCGCTTGTCCTGCTGCAGGCGCGGCTGCGCGGTCACCAGGTTGGTAATGATGGCGTCCAGGCGCACGCCAGTGCCCAGGCCCAAGTCCTGGAAGGCAACGTTTTCAGTGTCGTAGGGCGCAGCCTGCACGAAGTCGAACGGGTAATCGATCTTCTGGTCTTCCTTGCCTTCAATGACCAGGTTCTTGTTCAGGTAGCTTTCGTAGCTCGATGCACTGATCGAACCCACCTTGCGGCCTTCCAGGTCTTTGGCGCCATGGATGCGCTCATCCGAGGCATTGACCACGATCACGGCGGGCGATGCGTAGTACTCCACGGGGAAGTCGAACACCTCAGCGCGCGCCTTGCTCGGGGTCATCGAGCAAATGCAGATGTCGTAGCGCCCGCTCCAGCGGCCAGCGGCAATCACGTCCCAGGACGGTGTTTCCAGGCGCAGTTTGACGCCGAGCTTGTCGGCCACTGCCTTGGCCACGTCCACGTCGTAACCGTCGAGCTGGTTGTGGTCATTGAGGAAGGAAAACGGCGGGTAGCTTTCCATCAGCACGTTGACCATTTCCTTGCGCGATTCAACCCGCTCCAACGTGGCGCCAGCAAAGGCTTGGGTGGCAGTTGCGAGCAGTACAAGGCCCGCACCCAGCAGAGAAGAAAATCGCATGTACATACCTGATATGTTGGGCAAATGGGTGATAGGGTATTTAATAGTTATAACCCCAATACCCATAATGAATTTTATTCATAAGAACCTTCAGAGAAGTTATATGGCAGAGCGAACGATGGTAATTCTGGACGGTGGCATGGGCCGAGAGCTGCAGCGCAGCGGTGCACCGTTTCGCCAGCCCGAGTGGTCGGCGCTGGCGCTGAGCGAGG
>AZIG01007111.1_pt1 | contig 25643 bp, 31 predicted proteins | sample 359071 | NCBI WGS metagenome assembly AZIG01 (sample SAMN02429714, study PRJNA222667) | marine sediment metagenome | biome: Sediment sample; isolation source: enrichment culture of sample MGS-AQ(UA) from oil contaminated terminal site... | place: Jordan: Aqaba | collected 2011-05-15 | depth 18 m m | reverse complement strand
TCGAGCACCGGCTTTGTCGCGCTGGGCCGTGGCGAAGCGGACCTGGCCGCTGCCTCGCGGCCGATCAACGACAGTGAAGTCCGCCAGTTGCAGGCGCTGGGTGACCTGCGCGCAGCTGGCGCCGAACACGTGATCGGCCTCGACGGCGTCGCAGTCTTCGTCCACCCCGACAACCCAATACCCCAACTGAACACCCGGCAACTGGCGCAAATTTTCTCCGGGCAGATCCAGCGCTGGGAACAACTGGGCATACCTGGCGGGGCCATTCACCTGTATGCCCGAGACGACCGTTCCGGGACTTTCGAGACCTTCAAGGCACTGGTGCTGGAACCTCAGCACGCCGAAATTTCGGCCAAGGCCAGGCGCTTCGAGTCCAGCGACAAACTGGCGGAACGCGTGGGTACCGACCGCCAGGCCATCGGTTTCAGCAGCCTGGCCGCCGTACACGGGGCCAAGGTGCTGGCGGTGGCCGAGGGCGACGCACCGGCCATGCTGCCGGAGCGCGCGCGGGTGGCCAGTGAGGACTACCCGCTCTCGCGGCGTCTGTATTTTTACCTGCCAGCCAACCCCAAGCCTCAGGCCAAGGCCCTGGCCGATTTCGCTCAGAGCCCGGCCGGCCAAGCGATCATCGCCCGGCAGGGTTTCGTTTCGCAGCAGATCAAGGCCCTGTCTGTCGCCCCCCAACGCGACATGCCACCGCGTTATCGCACCCTGGCCCAGCAGGCGCAGCGCCTGAGTGTGAACTTCCGTTTCCAGGAAGGAAGCGCCAGCCTGGACAACAAGGCCCTGCGCGACGTGCAGCGGGTGGCAGAGTACCTGCGCCTGGCCGGAAAGCTGCAGGGCAAGGCAGTGCTGGTGGGGTTCAGCGACCCCAAGGAAACCCCCGGGCGCGCAGCCCTGCTCTCCCGCCTGCGCGCGCAAGCGGTGCGCCGCGAACTGGCACGCGGTGGAGTGGAGGTGCTTCAGGTGATCGGGATGGGCGATGAGTTGCCAGTGGCCGGGAATGAACTGGAGCAAGGCCGGCTGCGCAACCGGCGGGTCGAGGTGTGGGTGTATTGATCCGACCCCGTACACATCCCTGTAACAGCCTTTTTGCTGCAAAGAGGCCCGAACAAGGGCCCCATCGCAGCACAAGGCTGCTTCTACAGGCTGTACAGCAGGCTCCGCGTTATCAGCGGGTGACTGTGCGCATGGTCACGAACTCTTCAGCCGCCGTCGGGTGCACGCCGATGGTTTCGTCGAACTGCTGCTTGGTCGCACCGGCTTTAAGCGCAATGCCCAGGCCCTGAATGATCTCGCCAGCGTCAGGACCGACCATGTGGCAGCCCAGCACCTTGTCGGTCTCGGCATCGACCACCAACTTCATCAGGGTCTTTTCCTGAATGTCGGTCAGGGTCAGCTTCATGGCTCGGAAGCGGCTTTCGAATACCTGCACCTTGTGCCCGGCCTCCAGCGCCTGCTCTTCGGTCAGGCCCACGGTACCGATTGGCGGCTGGCTGAACACCGCAGTGGGGATGTTCTGGTAATCCACCGGGCGATATTGCTCGGGTTTGAACAGGCGCCGCGCCACGGCCATGCCTTCAGCCAAGGCCACTGGGGTCAACTGCACACGGCCGATCACATCGCCAATGGCAAGTATCGAGGGCGCGGTGGTTTGGTACTGCTCATCAACCCGGATGTAGCCGCGCGCATCCAGCTCGACGCCGGTGTTTTCCAGGCCCAGATTGTCCAGCATCGGGCGCCGGCCAGTGGCATAGAACACACAGTCGGCTACCAGCTCGCGACCGTCCTTGAGCGTGGCCTTGAGGCGACCATCTTCAAGCTTGTCGATGCGCTGGATGTCGGCGTTGAACTGCAAGTCGAGGCCGCGCTTTTCCAGCTCTTCCTTCAGGTGGGTGCGCACCGAGCCATCGAAGCCGCGCAGGAACAGGTCGCCACGGTACAGCAGTGAGGTGTCGGCACCCAGGCCCTGGAAGATGCCGGCAAACTCGACGGCGATATAACCCCCACCCACCACCAGCACGCGGCGCGGCAGGCCCTTGAGATAGAAGGCTTCGTTGGAGGTGATGGCCAGCTCCTTGCCGGGGATGTCCGGTACCTGCGGCCAGCCACCGGTAGCGATGAGGATGTGCTCGGCGGTGTAGCGCTGACCGTCCACTTCCACTTCATTGGCACCCGTCAGACGCGCGTGGCCCTGCAACAGGGTCACCCCGCTGTTGACCAGCAGGTTACGGTAGATACCGTTAAGGCGCTCGATTTCCCGATTCTTGTTGGCAATCAGGGTGCCCCAGTCGAAATGCCCCTCTTCCAACGTCCAGCCGTAACCTGCGGCCTGCTCCAGTTCATCGGCAACGTGCGCGCCGTACACCAGCAGCTTTTTCGGCACACAACCGACGTTGACGCAGGTCCCCCCCAGGTAGCGGCTTTCAGCCACTGCCACTTTTGCGCCAAAACCGGCAGCAAAACGCGCTGCGCGCACACCACCGGACCCGGCGCCAATCACGAACAGATCAAAATCGAAGGCCATGTATTCACTCTCCTAGGCAGGCGTCCAGCATACCGCCGTTGGCCGCAGCAAACAAAAAAGCCACCCCGAAGGATGGCTTTGATGCCAGCAGGGCTTGTCAGTAAGCCTTGCCAGTCTTGTAGTAGTTCTCGAAGCAGAAGTTGGTCGCGTCGATGTAGCCTTCGGCACCACCGCAGTCGAAACGCTTGCCTTTGAACTTATAGGCAATCACGCAGCCATCTTTGGCCTGCTGCAGCAGGGCATCGGTGATCTGGATTTCACCGCCTTTGCCTGGCTTGGTATTGGCGATGATGTCGAAGATATCCGGGGTCAGGATGTAACGGCCGATGATCGCCAGGTTCGAAGGCGCGTCTTCCGGAGCCGGTTTTTCGACCATGTTGGTCACACGGAAAATGTCGTCGCGGATCATCTCACCGGCGATCACACCATACTTGTTGGTTTCCTGCGGGTCGACTTCCTGGATGGCGACGATCGAGCAGCGGTACTGTTTGTACAGCTTGACCATCTGCGTCAGCACGCCGTCACCTTCAGGGTTGACACACAGGTCGTCCGCCAGCACCACCGCGAACGGCTCGTCGCCGATCAGTGGGCGGCCAGTGAGGATGGCGTGGCCGAGGCCTTTCATTTCGGTTTGGCGCGTGTACGAGAACGAGCACTCGTCGAGCAGACGACGAATACCGACCAGGTATTTTTCCTTGTCGGTGCCCTTGATCTGGTTCTCCAGCTCGTAGCTGATGTCGAAGTGGTCTTCCAGGGCCCGCTTGCCGCGCCCGGTAACGATGGAGATCTCGTTCAGACCAGCATCCAATGCTTCTTCAACGCCGTACTGGATCAGTGGCTTGTTGACCACCGGCAGCATTTCCTTGGGCATGGCTTTGGTAGCAGGCAGGAAGCGAGTGCCGTAGCCGGCTGCCGGGAACAAGCATTTCTTGATCATATACGTCCTTACAAAAGGCTAGGCCTGTGGAATTCGGCGCAGTCTAATCAGGCGGCAGTCACCTTACAATGCCCCCGATAACGACCGATGCCATCATAGAGATATCCCAGTGTAGATAGTTCCGGGGGATCGTAAATATTGCTGTCATACATGACCGTTGGATGACAGGCAAATCAGCGTGCCTGAGGCGGCCTCGTCGAAGGGTTCATCCCCAAAGAGGCCGCCTAAGACTTACTTCAACTCCCCGTCCCTTGTCCGATCAGCACTCCATCGACCTGCTGACCATACAGGTTCACCCCATCATTGGCATGAAACTTCACCCGCGTTTTCTCGATGGATCCTTCCACCAGCCGCGGGTCCTGTGGCCGCTCGTGGCGGTTGATCCACGCCGCCACGTCCCAGGCCTGCTGGTCGCTGAGGCTGCCTGGCTTGCCCAGCGGCATGTTGTACTTGATGAACGACGCAGCGGTGTTGATGCGGTGCATGCCAGCCCCCCAGTTGTAGGAGTCCTTGCCCCACAGCGGTGGCATGACGTACTCGCCTGCGACCTTTTGCCCTTCACCGTTATCGCCATGGCAAATCGCGCATTGCTCACGGTAAACCTGCTGGCCGCGCTTGAAGTCATAACCGCCCTTGGGTTGTGCCACCTCCGGATAACCACGTCCGGCAATCTCCACACCGGTCGGAGCCTTGGTCGACAGCCAGTATGAATACACTGCCAACGCGGTCATCTGCGGGCTGTCAGCGGCCGGCGGCTTGCCGTTCATGCTGAACTGAAAACACCCCTGGATACGCTCGGCGAAGGTGTTGACCTTGTCATTTTTCTTGCGGTAAGCCGGGTACATCGGGTAGGCCCCCCACAGCGGCGCCGAATGCGCCAATCGCCCCTGATCGAGGTGGCAGTTACTGCAGTTCATGCCGTTGCCCACAGCCTCGGGCATCAATCGGCGGGTGTCGACGAACAAGGCATGGCCTTCACGCACCATCTTGCCAAAGGCATTATCGGGCAACTCACGCTCAGCGGGCGGCACGAACTGCGGTGCCGCCTGCACACCGGGAACCTTCAACTGCGACTGGTCTTCCATGGCGATCGGCGTGGCCTGGGCGCTGCCCACGGTCAGCAGCAACAAGGCTGGAATCATGGTTTTCATGGCGTGACCTCCTGGCTGGCGGGGCGAGCGAAGAACTCGGCAACGGCCTTGACCTCCTCATCGGTCATGGCCTTGGCCACGCCGACCATCAGATGATTGGGGTCATTGCTGCGGCTGCCGTCGCGCCAGGCATTGAGCTGTGCCACCAGGTAACTGGCGGGCTGGCCGGCCAAGGGCGGGAAGTGTTCGCCCACCCCGCCGCCACCCGGCCCGTGGCATTGCACGCAGCCAGGAATCTGCCGGCTCCAGTCGCCGTACAGGGCCATGCGGGTGGTAGGGTCATTGGCAATCTGCTGCCGGCGCAGGTCGCCAGCGGGCGCTGCCGGCAGGCTGGCCAGGTAGGTACTGACGGCCTTGATTTCATCGTCGCTCAAGGCCTTGGCCAAGGGCTCCATCACTGGCTGCTTGCGGCTGCCGTTGCGCCAGTCGTGCAACTGCTTGGCAAGGTAACCGGCCGGAAGCCCGGCCAAACGTGGAAAGCCGGCAGCGGCAATGCCCTTGCCGTCCGGGCCATGGCAACCTAGGCAGGCCATGGCAGCAGGGTTGGCCCCCCCTTGGGTGAACACCTTCTGACCGTCAGCGGCATGTGCCGTGGGCCAGGCCAGGACCAGCAGGCTGCCGATCATCACGCGTCTCAACGGCGTCATCACGAATCTCCTTTTCTTTTGTTATATGTTTAGGCTTAAAACATATAAGCAGAGAAAGGACGACCCGTTGCTTCAGATCAACTTCCTGAGATGCATTCGGTGGCGGCAGTGCGCACATCCCCTAGGCGCAGCGGGAAGTTATTCAGCCGCTCGTGCAGTTTGATGCTGCTGCCGCTGCCACGCTTGTCGATATCCACCAGCGCTGCCGGGCCAGCACCTGAGGTGATTTTCTGCGGTACGATCAGCCGCAGGCCGTCGCCACGCGGCTCTTCGGTCAGCGGGTCGCGCGTATCGGCCAGCTTCTCCTTTACGCAATCGGCATAGGCGCGCGGGCTCTTGCCAGAGATCACATCCAGCGTTTCGCGCGATTGCTCAAGCTCCGCGACGCTCACGCAGCCACCGAGCGCCAGCGACAACGCCGCCACCATCCACTTCATTTGCAGCACCTCTGCCTTCAAGAATTTGCTTCGACCACATTCAGGCGGATTTGCTCCCTGCTTTGGCAGAATTATCTACGCCTGGCGATCAGCGCGGCAGTGTAACGGCACATCGTGGTATCTTTTGCTTTTGCAGATCCAAACCTTGCGGAGCATCACATGAAATTCGTACACCAGCGCGAGCACCTCAACGAGGACGATATCGTCGTCATCGAGTGCTCCCAGCGCTGCAATATCCGCCTGATGAACGACGCCAACTTCCGCAGCTTCAAGAACGGCGGCCGTCATACTTACCATGGCGGCCATTTCGAGAAGTTTCCGGCGAAGATCACCGTACCCAGCACCGGCTTCTGGAACATCACCATCGATACCGTGACCACTCGCCCGATCTCGGTCACCCGCAAGCCAACCCTGACCCACAAGATCAAGATCATCCGTCGCTCGTCGTCGAAACTCAGATAAGGCCACCATGACCCAGACCATCAAGTACGTCATCAAATACAAGCTCGACGGCCAGCGTCGCTGGGATTTCGCGTTGATGCCCGATGCCTCGCAAGAGCAAGCCCTCGAGGCCCTGCGCAAGATCCACGGCGAAGACGCCGACAAAATCAGCGACATCCAGGTCAGCAAGGCCCTGTAAGACTCGCCGCACCGCTCGCCCCACGCAAGGAGAATCGCATGAGCCATTGGCCCGACCGCCGTATCCTCGACCTGCTGGGCATCGAGCTGCCCATTCTGCAGGCCCCCATGGCGGGGGCCACCGGCTCGGCCATGGCCATTGCGGTGGGCCTGGCAGGTGGCTTGGGCGCCCTGCCCTGCGCAATGCTCAGCGGCGAACAGGTGCGCGCCGAGATCGCCGCATTCCGCGCCGGCTGCCCGGGGCGCCCGCTGAACCTGAACTTCTTCTGCCACCAGCCACCAGCGCCCGATGCCGAACGCGATGCGCGCTGGAAGCAGGCACTTGAGCCCTATTACAGCGAAGTGGGCGCCGATTTCGCAGCGCCAACGCCAGTGTCCAACCGCGCGCCTTTCGACGAGCAGAGCTGCCAGCTGGTTGAAGCCTTGCGCCCTGAGGTGGTGAGCTTCCACTTCGGCCTGCCCAAGCCCGAGCTGCTGCAGCGGGTAAAAGCCAGCGGTGCCAAGGTACTGTCCAGCGCCACGACCGTGGAAGAAGCGGTCTGGCTGGAGCGCAATGGCTGCGACGCGATCATCGCCATGGGTTATGAAGCCGGTGGCCATCGTGGCATGTTCCTCAGCGATGACATCACCAGCCAGATAGGCACCTTCGCTCTGGTACCGCAGGTGGCCGATGCCGTCAGCGTGCCGGTGATTGCCGCCGGTGGTATCGGCGACCACCGTGGGCTGTTGGCGGCAATGGCCCTGGGTGCCTCGGCAGTGCAGATCGGCACGGCTTACCTGTTCTGCCCCGAGGCCAAGGTGTCGCCAGCGCATCGCCGGGCGCTGGACAGCGCGCCTGCCAGCGACACCGCGCTGACCAACCTTTTTACCGGCCGCCCGGCACGTGGCATCAACAACCGCATCATGCGCGAGCTAGGGCCGATGAGCGAACTTGCACCGCGCTTTCCGCTGGCGGGTGGGGCATTGATGCCTTTACGGGCGATCACCGATCCGCAGGGTAATAGTGACTTCAGTAATCTTTGGTCGGGGCAGGCATTGCGGCTGGGGCGGCACATGCCAGCAGGTGAGCTGACCCGGGAGATCGCCGGGAAGGCACTGGCAGTGATCGGTCACCGGGCATTCTGACAGGCAGGCCAGGCCTCTTCACGGCAACTGGTTTATCGCTATATAGTTATGGCTATAACGATAACCTCAAGGATCTGTCTTCATGCGCTTGCCCTCGCCCCAGGTGACCTTCACAGCCCTGCTCAGCCTGCTGGCCTTCAACACGGCCTGGGCCGACGAAGTCCAGGTCGCGGTCGCAGCCAACTTCACAGCCCCTGTCCAGGCCATCGCCAAGGCCTTCGAAAAAGACACTGGCCACAAACTGGTCGCGGCCTATGGCGCCACCGGGCAGTTCTATGCGCAGATCAAGAACGGTGCTCCGTTCGACGTGTTCCTCGCCGCTGACGACACCACCCCCAAGAAGCTTGAAGCAGAAAAGGAAACCGTATCCGGTTCGCGCTTTACCTACGCCATCGGCACCCTGGCCCTGTGGTCTGCGAAGGAAGGCTACGTAGACTCCAAGGGTGAAGTGCTGAAGAAGAACGCATATAAACACCTGTCCATCGCCAACCCGAAAGCTGCACCTTACGGCCTGGCCGCCACCCAGGTACTGGACAGGCTGAAGCTCACCGAGGCCACCAAAGGCAAGATCGTCGAAGGCCAGAACATCACCCAGGCCTTCCAGTTCGTCTCCACCGGCAACGCCGAGCTGGGCTTCGTCGCCCTGTCGCAGATCTACAGGGATGGCAAGGTGGCCAATGGGTCGGCCTGGATCGTGCCGTCCAATCTGCACGACCCGATCCGCCAGGACGCTGTCATCCTCAACAAAGGCAAGGACAATGCGGCCGCCAAGGCACTGGTCGAATACCTCAAAGGCCCGAAAGCCGAAGCGGTGATCAAATCCTATGGTTATGAACGCTGATGCCACTGGATGCCAGTGACCTGGGTGCCATCTGGCTGACCGTAAAACTGGCCAGCCTGACCACCCTGATCCTGCTGGTTATCGGCACACCCGTCGCCTGGTGGCTCGCGCGCACGCGCTCATGGCTGCGCGGGCCGGTGGGGGCGGTAGTGGCACTGCCGCTGGTACTGCCACCTACGGTGATCGGCTTTTATCTGTTGATCGCCCTTGGCCCGCACGGCTGGCTCGGCCAGGCCACCCAGGCGCTGGGCCTGGGCACTGTGGTGTTCAGCTTCACAGGCCTGGTGATTGGCTCGACGGTATACTCCCTGCCGTTCGTGGTACAACCCCTGCAGAATGCCTTTGGCGCAATCGGCCAGCGACCCCTGGAAGTCGCCGCCACCCTGCGCGCCAGCCCATGGGACACCTTCGTTCATGTGGTGCTGCCGCTGGCCCGCCCTGGTTTCGTCACTGCCAGCATCCTCGGCTTTGCCCACACGGTCGGCGAGTTTGGCGTCGTACTGATGATCGGTGGCAACATCCCCGACAAGACCCGCGTGGTTTCAGTGCAAATTTTCGATCACGTCGAAGCCATGGAGTACTCGCAAGCCCACTGGCTGGCCGGTGCCATGCTGGTGTTCTCTTTCCTGGTGCTGCTTCTGCTGTACGCTGGACGCCGCGGCAAAACTGGCTGGAGCTGAAATGACCGCATCGATTGTGGCGCGCCTGAAACTGGCGCGCGACGACTTTACCCTGGACGTCGACCTGCACCTGCCTGGGCGCGGCATCAGCGCGCTGTTCGGCCATTCTGGCTCCGGCAAAACCAGCTGCCTGCGCTGCCTGGCCGGGCTGGAACGGGCCGCCAGCGCCTATATCGAGGTCAACGGCGAAGTCTGGGAAGACAGCACCCGTGGCCACTTCCAGGCACCGCACCTGCGTCCGGTGGGCTATGTGTTCCAGGAGGCCAGCCTGTTCCCACACCTGTCGGTGCGCGGCAACCTTGCGTTCGGCTGGCGCCGGGTAGCGCCCGCTGAACGCAAGGTCAGCCTCGACCAGGCTTGCCAACTGCTGGGTATCGGCCACTTGCTGGACCGCCGCCCGGCAACCCTGTCTGGTGGCGAGGCGCAGCGGGTGGGTATTGCCCGCGCCCTGCTCAGCAGCCCACGGTTGTTGTTGATGGACGAGCCGCTGGCAGCCCTCGACGGCCCGCGCAAGCGCGAGATACTGCCCTTCCTGGAGCGCCTGCATGACGAACTGGACATCCCGCTGATATATGTCAGCCACGCCCAGGATGAAGTCGCGCGGCTGGCCGACCATCTGGTGTTGCTGGAACAAGGCCGGGCGATCGCCAGCGGCCCGATCGGCGAAACCCTGGCTCGCCTCGACCTGTCGCTGGCCCAGGGCGACGATGCCGGGGTAGTGTTCGAGGGTATGGTGGTAGGGCACGACCCGCACTATGGCCTGCTTGACCTGCGCCTGCCCGGCAGCAGCGGGCCGCTGCTGCGCATCACCCACGCGGCACAGGTGATGGGCAGCACCCTGCGCGTCAAGGTGCAGGCCCGGGACGTCAGCCTGGCACTGGCGGCGGACAGCGCATCGAGCATCCTCAACCGCCTGCCGGTACGTGTGCGCGAGAGCCGCCCGGCGGCCAACCCGGCGCATGTGCTGGTCAGCCTGGATGCCGGGGGCAATGCCTTGCTTGCACGTATCACCCGCTTCTCGGCAGACCAGCTCGGCTTGCACACAGGGCAGGTACTGTTCGCCCAGATCAAGTCGGTGGCCCTTTTGGGTTGAGCATCCTTCGCGCGCGTATTGTCCATTGAGCTGTGACCCGATCGAGGCCTGCAGCCCATGCTCGACTGCCCCCTGCCGCGCACCCTGCACTACGTTGACGACAGTCAGCCGGGCCTGACCCGTCGGCGCTGGCGCGACCGTTTCATCTATCTGGATGCCGATGGCCAACGGGTACGCGACAGCGACACCCTCTCGCGCATCGCCGCACTGGTGATTCCCCCGGCCTACACCGATGTGTGGATCTGCGCCGATCCGCAAGGCCATTTGCAAGCCACTGGCCGCGATGCCCGTGGCCGCAAGCAGTACCGCTACCACGCGCAGTGGCGCGAACTGCGCGACCAGCACAAATACGGGCGCATGCTAGCGTTCGCTCAGGCCCTGCCAACGCTGCGCACACAGTTGGAAGCCCACCTGGCGCGGCCAGGGCTGGACCGGGAAAAGGTAATGGCGCTGGTAGTGAGCCTGCTGGACCACACCCTGATTCGCATTGGCAACCAGCGCTACCTGCGCGACAACAAGTCGTATGGACTGACCACCCTGCGCAATCGCCATGTACAGGTCAAAGGCAGCAACATTCGCTTCCAGTTCCGCGGCAAGCGCGGCGTCGAACACAGCGTCACCCTCAACGACCGGCGCCTGGCCAACTTGCTCAAGCGCTGCATGGAACTGCCTGGACAGGCGCTGTTTCAGTACCTGGATGAAAACGGCCAGCGCCATAGTGTCGGCTCCAGCGAGGTCAATCAGTTTTTGCAGCAGTTGACCGGCGCCGATTTCACCGCCAAGGACTATCGCACCTGGGCCGGCAGCAGCCTGGCATTGAACCTGCTGAGGCCCTTGGCCTGGGAGCCGGAGAGTGAAGCCAAACGCCAGGTCGCCGCGATAGTCCGCCAGGTAGCCACGCGCCTGGGCAATACGCCGGCCGTGTGCAGGCGCTGCTACATCCACCCGGCAGTCCTGGAGCACTATGCCTTGGGGCGCCTGGCCAATTTGCCGAAAAAACGTGCGCGCAAAGGCCTGGACCCGGAGGAAGTGGCCTTGCTGTTGTTTCTTCAGGCTCTCGAGGAACAGGAGGACCATTAAGCTTGTCTATTCAGCCCATGATGCGAAGAAATTTCCCATTAGGCGCCAACCCCCCTATTCTTGGCAGCGAGCGCCTTGGCCGACAAACCGTTGACGGTTTGCTTTGGCACCTGCAACTGAAGACACGCAACAGAATTTGTCTGTCGGGGAATTCCTATCCGCCGAAAGCGTCTTTAATGAGAAGGAAGAGGGACAAGCTCCCGCCGCCAGGGCAACTAGCCCTACGGATTTTTATATCACCAAGGAGAACTACATGCTGATACTCACCCGTAAGGTTGGCGAAAGCATCGTCATCAACGATGACATCAAAGTCACCATTCTGGGCGTCAAAGGGATGCAGGTGAGGATTGGTATCGATGCACCGAAAGATGTTCAGGTCCATCGAGAAGAGATCTTCAAACGCATCCAGGCCGGCAGCCCGGCTCCGGAGAAGCACGAAGACTCGCACTGAGCCTCCCCTAAGGGGCATGGATGCGCTCGACCGCCAGTCTCAGGTGCGCAGCAACTGATGCACAGTGGCGATCATCTCATCCATGTCGAAAGGCTTGTCGAATATTGCGGCAAACAGGGCCGGACATCCTTGGCTGGCCTGCGCGCCGCTCATGAGGATGACTGGCAACTCGCTTAACGCCGGGTCCTCACGTATGGCACGCGCCAGCTCCTCGCCGTTGAGTAGCGGCATCATGTAGTCGGTAATCACCAGTTGCACGCGTTTTTCCTTTAACGCCTCCAGTGCTTTGCAGCCATTGCTCGCCTTTTCCACCAGGAAACCTTCGTCCTCAAGGGCAAACCCGAGGATATCGGCGATCAGGTATTCGTCATCGACAATCAGGATGGTGTTCATCGGCTCGTCCGTCACCCGCTCCCCTGCGGCGTCGGCGTTCCCGAAAGCACACCGCAGGCACCTTCGAACGCCTTGCGCAAGGTAATGCCTTGCGGCCCGATCAGCAGCTCGTGCAAGGCCGGGTCATGGTGGCTGTCACGTACTTTGAGGACCGACAGCATGCGCCGTAGTTGCGAGTCCAGCTCAACAAAGCGCATCAGCATAAGGTTGTCGACGATACTCGACAGGTCCGGCGCGGGGGCGCTGATTTCCGCGCCGAAGATGTCGCGCATCTCCCAGGTCAGGATCACACTAACATCGCGCGCGCGCAACTCACCCGCCAGCGCGCGGAAAAACGCATTGAGCCGCGTCGAGTCAATTGCCAGCCGGCTGAATGCGCCAAGACTGTCGATCACCACGCGCTTGCTGCCCTGCGCCGCCACACGCTCCAGCAGCCGCGCGCCAACCTGATCCAGCAAGCCTTCGGTGGTGGGCTGCCAGCACAGTTGCAAGCTACCGCCCTGCTCCATCGCGGCAAAATCGTAACCGAGCGAAGCGGCCTTGCTGCGCAGGCGTTCGGGCGTTTCGTAAAAACCGAAATGCAACCCCGGCGCCTGCGGGGTGCTGGCACCGAGAAAGGCCAGGCCCAATGACGTCTTGCCACTTCCCGAAGGCCCCATCAACAGGCTGACTGACCCAGTGGCCAAGCCACCGCCAAGCATTTCATCGAAGGTTGGCACACCGCTGCTGACGCGCGCCAAGGTGCCGCTGCCCAACTGGCTGGGGTGGCTGAACAGGGCTTCCAGGCGAGGATAGACCTGCATGCCGGTTTCATCGATAAGGCATTCGTGACGCCCCGACAACGCGCCACTGCCACGGGTCTTGCGCAACTGAACATGGCGCACGGCGCGGCTGCCCACCAGTTGCTCACCCAGTTCGATCACGCCATCGACCATGGTGTGTTCCGGGCTGCCTTCGTCCAGCCGGGCACTGGTCAACAGCAGAACGGTGCAGCCGGCGAAGGCTGCATGCCCTTGCAGCTCAGAGACGAACTTTTTGGTGTCCAGCGCGGTTTCCGCACGCACCCGGGCATTGAGCACACCGTCGACGATCAGCAGGCTGGCCTCTTGCCGGGCGATTTCCTGACGCAACAACCGCACCACCGCATCCAGCCCGTCCTGCTCAAGGGTGTCAAAGGCGCTGACGAACTGGATTTGGTCGCCGACCAGCGCCGGGTCGAAGAAGTCCAGCGTGGACAGGTACTGGAACAAGCGTTCATGCGACTCGCTCAGCAAGGTGGCCACCAGCACCCGACCACCACCCCGCACATGGCCGCAGGCCAACTGATTGGCGAGGATGGTCTTACCGGCCCCCGGTGGCCCCTGGATAATGTAGGAGGCGCCAGCTACCAGGCCACCCTTGAGCAACGCGTCGAGCCCGTCGATCCCCGTTACCAGCCGCTTCAGTGCCTGTGCCATGTTGTCTACCTGTCGAGTGGGCTATCCGTCTGGTCCTGATACATTGGCAAGTACAGTTGCATGCAAGTTCCCCGGCCAGGCTCACTATCGACACAAATGGCGCCGCCGCTTTGCCGGGCGAAACCATAGGCCTGGCTAAGCCCCAGGCCGGTGCCCTTGCCGAAAGGCTTGGTGGTGAAAAACGGCTCAAAGATACGCGGCAGTATCTCTGTGGGTATACCTTCGCCGCTGTCTTCCACCTTGAAGCGTACGAAGCTGCCCTTGAGCCCTTCAACTTCGCCGAGCAGCTCGACCACATCGACAGTCAGGCTGATCCGGCCATGCCCCTCGATGGCGTCACGGGCATTGAACAACAGGTTGAGCAACACCATCTGCAGTTGCCCGGCATCCACCTCGATCAGCGGCAGGTCCGGTTGCAGCAATACCTCCAAGTCAATTGAGCCTGGCAAAGCATGCTCAAGCAGGCCACGCGTAGCGGTAACCAAATCTGCAGGGGCAACGCTGGCCACATCGAGCTTGCGGTGCCGGGCAAAGCTGAGCAATTGCTGGGTCAGCTCGGTACCACGCTGGCTGGCATCGAGAATGTGCTGCAACATGCGCTGGGCGCGTGCCGGGTCCTGGGTGGCCAGCGCCAGGCGCGCCGAGCTGATGATGATGGTCAACATGTTGTTGAAGTCGTGCGCCAGACCACCGGTCAACTGGCCGAGGGCTTCAAGCTTCTGCGCCTGGAACAGCTGGGCGCGCACTGCGTCCAGCTGCAGCGCCGACTCGCGACGGTCAGTGATATCGCGTGTCACCTTGGCCAGGCCAATGATCTGGCCATTTTCATCACGGATCACATCCAGTGCAGCCAGGGCCCAGAACTGCGTGCCGTCCTTGCGCACCCGCCAGCCTTCGTCCTGCGCCACACCCTGCTCCAGCGCCTGGCGCAGCAACTGCTCGGGGCGGCCATCCGCACAATCCTGCGGGGTGAAGAACAACGAAAAGTGCTTGCCGATCACTTCATCTCCACGGTAACCCTTGATCCGTTGCGCGCCGGCGTTCCACGACACCACATGGCCGGAGGGGTCAAGCATGTAGATGGCATAATCCACCACCGACTGAACCAGCTGTTCATAACGATGGGCAGGCATGACGGGAGAGTCGAGACAGTCAGCTGGAACCATGCAAACTCCACTGGCACAGCAGGAGGGAGGAAATGAACGTAGCCCGGAGTGTCTGCCAGTAGACAGCTGAACCACTACAGGCTGTCAGCGTTCCGGCTCGGACAGCGCCGGGCTGATGCGCCGTGGCATGGCCACTTTCAGCAGCCACAGGCTAAGCAGCACGATCATACCACCGCCGGCCAGGGCCAACATACGCTGCTGCTGTGAGTGCTCTGCATCGAAGCCCAGCAACAGCAGATACCCGCCCAGGCTGATCAGGCTGATGTAAAGAAAAGCACCCAGCACGAGCACCTGCGCGAACAACAGCCGCCAGAATAATCGTGGACGCACCATGTCTTCGCCAACTCCACCCTGCGTCATTGCGGAACACCCACGGGGCCATTTACCGGGCAACAGTTGCGTGATGATGGCAAGGTGTCAATTGCCCTTTTGATCGACCCCTCTATCTGTTGATCATAGGTGCTGCAGTTGACTCAAATATAACAATGGGTTATAAAGCGCGCTTGATTGCGAAGCCCTTCTGCTTAGAAGCGAGCTGGTCGTTGCGACCCCTTCAAGCGTGCGAGTGTGGTGGAATTGGTATACACAGCAGACTTAAAATCTGTCGGCGTGAGCCTTGCGGGTTCGAGTCCCGCCACTCGCACCAAACTTCGTTGAAAAGGCGCCCTTGCGGCGCCTTTTTGCTGCCTGACGGCAATGTCTTGCGCAACTGCTAAAGTGGAGCTTGTACCCGTCCACTGGAACGCCGCCATGCGCTACTCCCTGTTCGATGGTCAACGCGACATCATTATCCTGATCGCCCGCATACTGCTGATGATCCTGTTCGTCTTGTCCGGCTGGGCCAAGCTGACCGGCTTCGATGGCACGGTAGGCTATATGACCTCACTCGGCGCCCCTGCACCGATGCTGGCGGCAGGGATTGCCGTCATCATGGAGTTCGTCGTCGCAATCCTGTTGATCCTCGGTTTCTACACACGACCGCTGGCGTTCCTGTTCGCGCTGTTCGTGCTGGGCACGGCGCTGCTTGGCCACCCGTTCTGGAACATGGTCGACCCCGAGCGCAGCGCCAACATGACCCAGTTTCTGAAAAACCTCAGCATCATGGGCGGCCTGCTGTTGCTGGCGGTAAGCGGGCCCGGCCGGTTCTCGGTGGATGGTCGCTGAGTCAGTCGTCGCAATCGTCGAACCAGGCTGGGTGATCGCGCTCTTCGTCATCGAGGTCGTCCAGCGTTTCTTCGTCTTCCTCCACTTCATCCTCGGCGCCCTGGGCATCTGCCTCGGGCTCCACGTCGTCGTAGAGAAATTCGTGGTCGAGCAGGTGATCGTGCTCGGGTTCGTGCAGGTCGTCTTCGTCGCGCATGCTGGCTCCTGGGATAATGGCAGGCCTATATAGGCTGATCAGGGTGCCGGGTCAATGCGTTGTCGCTTAATCCTGGGTTAACCGGCACGGCGCAGCCTGCAGGCTCTCCCTTCAAACGTCTTTTGCCCGCCTTTCATGGCGGGCTTTTTTATGGTTCTTCACGAAATGCCGACATCCGGATGGGCACACTGACCCTGCTCCGTACGTTCTTGCAGCCCGCCGCATCATTGCCGCGGGCTTTTCTTTTTTCCGCACATGCCAGTCAGGCATACGCAGGCATTTTATGGGCGCGTCCACCACGACCATGACCTGAAGCAGTTTTGCCTGGGCAGGCAAGGTCTATGCTGTCCCGGCGATACCCCAAGCTCACATCGGATAGACACGGAGGCTCTTATGAAAGCTGCTGTCGTTGCACCAGGCCGTCGCGTGGACGTGGTAGAGAAAACCCTGCGCCCTCTCGAACACGGCGAAGCGCTGCTGAAGATGCAGTGCTGCGGTGTGTGCCACACCGACCTGCACGTGAAAAATGGCGATTTTGGTGACAAGACCGGTGTAGTACTGGGCCACGAAGGTATTGGCGTGGTCCAGGAAGTTGGCCCGGGCGTCACCTCGCTCAAGCCAGGCGACCGAGCCAGCGTTGCCTGGTTCTACCAGGGTTGCGGACATTGCGAATATTGCAACAGCGGCAACGAAACCCTGTGCCGCGACGTGAAGAATTCCGGCTACACCGTGGACGGCGGCATGGCCGAGGCCTGCATCGTCAAGGCTGACTACTCGGTTAAAGTACCCGACGGCCTCGACTCCGCTGCCGCCAGCAGCATCACCTGCGCTGGCGTCACGACCTACAAGGCAGTGAAGATCTCCAATGTCCGCCCCGGCCAATGGATCGCCATCTACGGCCTCGGCGGCCTGGGCAACCTGGCCCTGCAATATGCCAAGAACGTGTTCAACGCGAAAGTCATCGCCATCGATGTCAACGAAGAGCAACTGCGCTTCGCCAGCGAGATGGGCGCGGACCTGGTGGTCAACCCGCTCAACGAAGATGCTGCGAAGGTCATCCAGGCCAAAACCGGCGGCGCACATGCTGCCGTCGTGACTGCTGTGGCCAAAGGCGCGTTCAACTCAGCCGTCGATGCCTTGCGCGCCGGCGGGCGACTGGTGGCCGTCGGGCTTCCGTCGGAGTCCATGGACCTGAATATTCCCCGCCTGGTGCTTGATGGGATCGAAGTAGTGGGCTCGCTGGTAGGTACACGCCAGGACCTGCAGGAAGCCTTCCAGTTCGCCGCTGAAGGCAAAGTGGTGCCCAAGGTGACGCTGCGACCGATCGAGGATATCAACCAGATCTTTGACGAGATGCTCGAGGGCAAGATCAAAGGCCGGATGGTGATACAGTTCGAAGGCTGACAGGCCGACCCAGATTATTTGAAACCACCGCAAAGCCCGTAGATGACCACCTACGGGCTTTTGCCTTCTCAATAGTCAAAGGAACAGACCATGACCGTCGACTGGCACGCTGGGCCGATTACCCGTACGACTCCACTGGACAAGCACTACCGTAACACGCAGAAGGTTCGTCAGTTTCTGCTCAGCGAGTGCGGGGCGGCATTCAAGTTCGACCGTGGATTCATGCTTTGGATCAAAAGTGGCACCCCATCAACCATGGGTGACGTCGCGGATGAATGGCTACGGAGGTATGGGTGACACTTTGCCTCTGACGGCTGGAGGCAGCCTTTGGCTGCAGCCGTTGCTTTCAACATCTTGTCCAACGATTCAACCATGCTGGAATAATCCATTTCCTCACTCCCTCGCTGGTGAAATTGGCTTGCGTTCAACCATAGACTACGAACATTTCAATATTTGATCAGCAAACCTGGAAATATCACTCATCCTTCATGCTAAAGACCGACGCCCGCGAGGTGAGGTTCAAGAAAAGTGCTCAGCCTGCAATGGCGAGCCTGCGCATATTGAGGAGCTAGGTATGTCCATTCGAAGCTTGGCGAAGCACCTGCCGCCGGACCCTTCGCGGGAAGGCTGGGTAATCGGATGGGGGGTCCTGAGAGACCGACATCCATGGCATTTCGTCGACGTTTATGCTGACCAGAAAACGGCCATGGCAGAGGCGGAGCGCAGAGGAGATGGCTACGTGGTGGAATTCGGCTCGCACCGCTTGGGGACGCATGAGTTTATCTGCGGTGTAACCTTACCTGAAGGCTGATGCTCGATCGAAAAGGGTCATGGACAGGACGTCAAGGAATCATCTGCCCATTGGCAATTGCACTGGCTTCAAGCTTCGCACGCTCCGCGTCCAGAAAAACATAAGCGGCTTGTAGCGTGGTGATCTTCGTTTGAATCTCGGCCATCTTGGCGGCGACCAAGGCGGCGCCTTGCGCGCAGTCGATCGTGTTACCCCGCCTGGCCGCAAGGATGCCCCCGATCTCAGCAAGTGAAAAGCCCCCGCTCTGGGCGCTCTGTATGAAGGCCAAGTCAACAACGGTCTGTTCACTGTAACTGCGGTAGTTGTTGGCTTGTCGGTGTGGCTCGATAAGCCCGAGCTGTTCGTAATAGCGCAATGCATGGCGGCTGAGCCCACTCCGGCGCTCCAACTCTCCAATATTCACGTTAAAAATCCTTGACTGTAGAGCAGGCTCTACACCTTAGCCTGCGCCCATCATCCAAACAAGGGTTCAAACATGAGTGCGGAATGCTTTGTCACCGGCGGCAGCGGCTTTGTGGGGCAACACTTGCTGGCCGGTCTTACTGCGCAAGGGCACAAGACCTGGGTGCTGATGCGCAGCCCCGGCAACATCGAACGCCTCAAGGAGCAGGTAGGCCAACTGGGGGGTAACCCTGAGTATATCCATGCCGTTGAAGGCGATATCAGCCAGGAGGGGCTTGGCCTCAGCAAATCAGACAAAGAACGCGTCACTTCGGCCGCTGTATTTTTCCATCTCGCGGCGGAATTTTCCTGGGGGCTGACACCGGAACGCGCCCGCACAGTCAATGTCCAAGGTGCTTTGAGAGTGGCCAGGCTTGCGGCCGACCAGCGCATCCGATTGCTCATGGTAGGCGGCTTCATGCTGCAAAACCTCAACCACCTTGCCAGTATCGGGGTTGATATTCAGTGCCCTGAAAACACAAACTGGCCCGCGGTCTACGCCCGTGTAGGCGGCTACGAAGGCAGCAAACTCGAGTCCCATTTTGCAGTCATCCGCTATATGCAAGACGCGGATGCGGATTACACGATTGTTCACCCTGCTACGGTGTGCGGCCACAGCGAGAACGGGCATATCCTGGACGGACAACCGCTTGCCGAACTCATTCGCAATCTGGCACAAGGCCGGTTCAAAGCTGTTCCCGGTTCCGCCAGTCACTGGTTGCCATTGGTCAGCGTCGATTATCTGGTGAACATGATAACTTGCGTGGCGTTCGACCCCTCCATGGCCAACCGGCAAGTTCTGGCGCTGTATGAGCGAACACCGAACTTGCAGGGAATGCTTTTGCAGATCGCAGACACGCTAAAGGTCAAGGCCCCCCGCCGCCATGTACCCATAGGGTTGCTCAGGTCGATATTGACGATTCCAGGACTGGCGACCCGCTTGGCGATCAGCGCCGAGTCCTTGAACTTTATTCAGACGCAGCGCTTCGACATGGGAAACAGCAGGCAATTGGAGCGCAAGTACGCGTTTACCCATCCCGACATGACGCAGGCCTTGGAAAACACGGTGCGCTATGTCAGCGACTACTTGATGAAAAAGTCCAAAAGAGAAGGCGCTGGCCAGCGAGGATAACGGGCCAGGCCGATGAAGCCTTCCCTGCCGGCTTGCTGGAAGTCTGGAGACGCAGGGATTTCATGCACTGCGTCTTCGCTGATGACGGTAAGTCGCCGCTCGACCTCCGGCGCTGCGCGCCTGGCCGCTATTTCGAGGCCGCCAGAAAGCCTGCGGCAGGCGCACCTTCAGCGGCGACACGTCGGGCCCGGCCAACGCCCCACGCCAGCGCCCTGGTCATCGACTCGCCAGGGCGAGAATCGAAGGCCTCTTCAAGGATAGCCATGCCACCAGGGGCATACACCCCGATGAACATCTGCGTTTTGCCTGTCCGCGACAGTCGCGTCTGAACATCAATGTATGTCCCATCGTCGAGTGTCTCGTCGTGAGTTCGGTGATGAAGCGTCGGGTCAGCCCAGGCCCAGAAAACATCACCGCGTATTCTCATGAGGCGCTCCTAAGACTTTAGTTGTAGTCAGGTGGTTTATTGCCACCATAGCGAACGTGCAGTTTTACGCAAATTCGTCTGACTCATCTGTGAGCTGAATCGGACAATCGGCTATTCAGCAGCCCCGCCAGAGACTCAGCGCTTGTCGTGAAGCTCCGGCGGCCATGCGAAGAGATCAGTTAACCATTCGCCGCTCCCGGCCAGCCGGCTTGATGCAAGGCTTTGAGCAGCGTCTCACAATCCAGTCCCGGTACTGCATGGCCGTTGCCTTCGGCGGTGTCAGCGGCTAGTAAGGCGTTGATGATGGCTTCTTCCACCGCTTCGGTGGCGGCAAGAAACAACTCGCTGATATGGTCGTTGTTGACCATGCTAAGGTTGTCGGTGGTCGGCGCGCGCTTACTTTCGTAAGCTGCCGGCGGCACATGATTACCGGTGGAGAAGGCGACGAAAATGTCACCGCTGTGGTCTTCGTTACCACCACCGGTGCGGGCGAGACCGATGCTGGCGCGTTGTGCCAGGCGCGTACATTGGTGTGGCAGCAACGGCGCATCGGTGGCCAGGCAAACGACTATCGAACCCATGCCCGGGTGCGGCAGCGAAGCCTTAAGGAACGGGGAGTCAGCCTGTTCCATGTAGCGTCCCACCGGATAGCCGTCGACGCGCAGTTCGTTACGGATGCCGTGGTTCGCCTGGACAATGGCGCCAACAGTCCAACTGCCCTGAGTGCTACTCAGGCGCCGCGATGCAGTGCCGATACCGCCCTTGAATTCGTGGCAGATCATGCCGCTGCCACCACCGACCGCGCCCTCGATAACGGGCCCAATTACAGCATTACTCAGGGCTTCGGCCACATGCTCGTGCTTCACATGAAAACCGTTGATGTCGTTGAGCAGCCCGTCATAGGTCTCCAGCACCACCGGCATGTTCCAGTAGATACGGCCGTCATCCGGTTGTTGTTCACGGTCCAGCACAATCAGTGCATCGCGCACCACACCCAGGCTGTGGGTGTTGGTGAAGGCGATGGGACTGGTCAAAAGACCCGCTTCGCGAATCCACTCCAGACCCGTTGCGTCGCCGTTGCCGTTCAACACATGGACGCCGGCAAAGCACGGTTGCTGGCTGGTGGAACCGACACGCGGCTCGATGATTGTTACCCCAGTCAGGATGTCGCGGCCGTTGGCGGTGCGTCCTCGCACATTGCTGTGACCGACCCGAACGCCCGGCACATCGGTGATGGCGTTGAGGGGACCGGGTTGCAGTTGGCCGAACTGAATATTCAGGTCACGGGCACGTGGCTTCATCGTGTCTTTCATGATCTCTCGCTCTTGTTTTGGTTTGTTTCATGACTGGGGTTTGGTCAATCATCAGCAGAACCGGGTCTGCCAATTAATTGCCGGTCTTGACTGTGTTCCACGCACGGGTCCGAATGCGCTCCAGCTTCAGCGGCAGTGGCTCCAGGGGGAAAAGCGTGGACAGCACATCCTTGGACGGATATACCCCAGGATTGTCGCGGATCTTCTTCTCTACAAGCGCAGTGGCATCCTTGTTCGCGTTCGGATAGCTCAGGTAGTTGGATGACTCAGCAATGACATCGGGGCGCAACATGTAGTTGATGAAGGCCAACCCTTGCTCCGGGTTCGGCGCATCGTTGAGCTGCACCATACTTTCCACCCACACCGGGGCACCTTCGCGTGGAATGCTGTAGACAAGGTTTCGATGGTTGCCAGCCAACTCGGAGGCTTTCTGCGCGTCGGAGACACCGCCCGCCCAGCCCAGCACGACGCAGACGTTGCCATTGGCGAGATCAGAGATGAACTTGGAAGAATCGAAGTAGGCAATATGGGGGCGCAGCTTCAGCAGCAGTTCCTGAGCTTTTTTGTAATCGTCCGGGTTATGGCTGTTGTATGGCAGTCCAAGGTAGTGCAGTGCGATGGGAATAACCTCGCCAGGCGCGTCCAGCATGGCCACACCGCATTGACGGAGTTTGGCTAGATTTTCTTCCTTGAAAATCAAGTCCCAGGAATTGACTGGCGCATCGGGGCCGAGTAGTGACTTAACCTTGTCCGCGTCATAGCCGATGCCAGTGGTCCCCCACAAATAAGGGGCCGCGTAGCTGTTTCCGGGATCATTGCTCTGCAACTTGGCGAGGACGTCGGGATCGAGATGGGACCAGTTGGGTAACTTGGAGCGATCCAGTCTTTTCAGCACGCCGGCTTTGATCAGGTTCGGTAGCAGGTCGGCACTGGCAACCACAACGTCATAACCACTGCGGCCAGCCATCAGTTTGCTTTGCATGACCTCACTGTTGTCGAACACGTCGTACACCGCGCTGACGCCTGCTTCTTTCTGGAAGTCTTTCACCGTGTTCGGGGCAATGTAGTCATACCAGTTGTAGATATGGACACTTGGCTTTTGAGCGTCACCGGCCTCGGCGCAAACTACGCCAAAACTGAACAGAGAGACCAGCGCGAATTGCATGTAACGAATCCGTTTCATGGGGATGCTCCGGAGCGTTAGCGCTGAGTCCAGAGACACGAGCACTGCTCCTGCTAGTTTGTGAATTACTGTTGTGGCAGGGTCGAAACAGGCGTTAAGACGGAACAATCGTTGTGTTGCAGTTGCGCCCCACAACTGATTCAGGGGATCAGGAGTTCACGTCGACTATCATCATGCTCACTCTGCTCGCCGGTCAGGAACAAGCGGCGGTCACTGAGGTAGTCATATTCGTGGCGGGCGGTGCGCAGCAGGTCGAGATCTAATTCCACCACCTGCCGACACTCTGCGCGGCCCGCTTCGAACAGCGTGCGCCCGAAGGGATCGATAGCGGCGCTGCCGCCGGCAAAAACGAGCCCTTCGTCGCCGTCGCCCACCCGATTGACCATCACCGCGAATGCCTGGTTTTCCTGAGCGCGAGCCATGATTGCAGTGCGGTGGACAGGGCCGTAAGGATCCATGTTACCGTTAGTGACCAATATGAGCTCGGCGCCGAGTTGGCCGAGCGCCCGAGCACTTTCCGGAAACTCAATGTCGTAGCAAATCAGGATACCGACACGGATGCCCTTCCACAGTGCGGTGACATAGCGGTCTCCTTGTTGGAACAATCCGCGCTCCGACGGCCAAAGGTGAGTTTTGCGATAACTCAATGCGATCCCTTGCGGGGTGACCAGCAAGGAGGTGTTGAAAACGGTGCCGGAGTCGTTCTCAGCCAGACCAATCACCACTGAGACGTTTCGTTCGTGTACGGCGCGTTGCACGGCCTGCACACTCGGCCCGTTAACGGGCTCGGCGATTTCGGCGAGCTGTTGGGCGCTGGCAAATCCCATCAGCTGGGTCTCTGGAAAAATCAGCAGATCGGTATCCACGGCGCAGGTAGCGATGGCCTGCAATGTACGTTCCAGGTTATAAGCGGTATCGCCATCGCGACCGGAGAGTTGTACAAGTTCAATCTTCATCGGTGATCCTTTCACGTGTATGTTGGCTCAATCGCCAAACTGAACAGCACCCGCCAGGGCTGAAACGAAGTATGGAGAGCCATAAAACGGAAAGTAATTACTTCGATGGGGTAACCCCGTATGGGTAGAAACGGGAGCATTACACTGCAGGACATGGCCTGGCACCAGGCCATCGGCAGACTAATCGAGGCACTTGACCGCCCTAATTTCTGGCTGGCTCTGGTGCGTCAACTGGATAGATACATTCCGGTGGACAGTTGGGTCGTACTGATATTCAGCAATGGTCGCCCGCAGGTGCTCGCAGAATGCCCAGGCAAGGATGGCGGGCCAGATCCGCTTTTTCAGGACTACCTCAAAGGCCTGTATCTGCTCGACCCCTTTTATCTCGCCAACCGGGAAGCACCGCAGAGCGGTTTGTTTTGGCTAGCCGACGTGGCGCCGGAGTGCTTCGAGCAAACCGACTATTACCAACGCTACTTCCGCCTCAATGTCGTTGCCGACGAAGCACATATCAACGTCCAGCTCGACACGGAGCGCACCCTCAGCCTCTCGCTGGGAAGTGAGTGTCTCTTCAGTGCAGAGCAGACCGCCCTACTCACTCTCATCCAGTCCTGGGTTGCCGCCCTGATGCGTCAGCGCATGGCATTCGAGCGGGAAGCGCTGGAGCAGAACACGTCGCCGGCACCCAGCTGGCAGAGCTGGCTGGACTCTACTGACCAGCAGTTGGATACGCCGCTTTCCGCCCGTGAACTGGAAGTTGGCCGGCTTATGCTTAGCGGCTGCTCGAACAAGGAGATCGCGCGCAAGCTGGCGATTTCCGCAGAGACTGTGAAGGTCCATCGCAAGCACATGTACAGCAAACTCGGCATTAAATCTCAGTCCGAGCTGTTCTCATTATTTTTGAACGCACAGAACTGAACTCGTTTTCTCATGATGGCTTCAAGTTCTAAGACAATCGGCCTCGTTGCGCTCCACAGGCCCGGCGGCGCAACTCAATGTTGGCCAGGCGCCGGGCCTGGTAAGGGCCGCTGACGTAGGAGAACGACAGGGTTTCTGCCGCCTCACCACGCTCAGCAATCACCCAATCACTGATCGAAACCTCGGGGTAAGACCGGTAAGCGACTGAGGATCGTCCTGGAAATGAAAGGAGTGAGGAACAACCTAAGCCTGCTGCTCGATAAGGTCACGCGACACACCAGCCAGCACCTTTCGCCGTTCTTCATCCAGTTCCGCGATATCCGACCGAAGACCGCATCAGAGATCAACGACCTTAGCGAGGCAAGCGTACTGCCGGGCCACTCGAAAGAGGGAATTACTGAGCATGATTACCGGCGCGTCGGACCTATCGCAAAGCCCTCGAAAGGCTGAAGTTTCAGAACTCCACCCCGAAAGTTTCGGAACTCGTGGCTTTTTTCGACCCACAAAGAAAAACCCCGCAGACGTTAATCTGCGGGGCTTTCGAATGGTGGAGGCCGAGGTCGGAATCGAACCGGCGTAGACGGATTTGCAAACCGATACAAGAATCGCCGCCTCATGCCTGCTGGCTGGGAAAATCAGTTCCAAAACGAATCAAAATTTACCGTCCTGCAGCCCGCATTCTACAAGGGTCGCCGATTTAGTTTTGGAACCGATTTTCTATGGAAAATCCACACACCTTGACGCTACACTCCGCCGCTTGAGGCCCGTCAGGAATTACCGAATGGATATCAAGGCGCTGGAAAAATCTCTGTCCCCGTGGCTTCGCCTGAACACCTGGCATACGAAGCATCCAGAGGACGAAGAGAGGTTTCATCATGCCTTGCGTGTGGTGGTGCAGCGGTACCCAGGCCATGAAATATTCCGGGCAAACGACATTGAGCGCTACGCTCGCCGGGCCGAGATCATCGGCTACTACCTCTTCGATGTGCGCAACTGCCAGTAATGCAGCAGTAGCGTGAGAATCGAGCCTCAGGCCGCGCCACATGCGGCCTGTGCATCGCCCCTGTCTAATAC
>AZIG01004240.1_pt1 | contig 25700 bp, 28 predicted proteins | sample 359071 | NCBI WGS metagenome assembly AZIG01 (sample SAMN02429714, study PRJNA222667) | marine sediment metagenome | biome: Sediment sample; isolation source: enrichment culture of sample MGS-AQ(UA) from oil contaminated terminal site... | place: Jordan: Aqaba | collected 2011-05-15 | depth 18 m m | reverse complement strand
GGCCCTTTCGCGGGTGAACCCGCTCCTACGACGGTCTGCGCATCGGTATAGGAGCGGGCTTGCCCGCGAAGAGGCCGGCGGATTCAATAGATGCCTGTCAGGATTTGGGCGGATGAATGATCCGTTCGATCTTGTCCTTGATCAGCAACCTTTCCTTGCGCAGGCGGTTGACGGCCTCGTCGTTGGTACCGTTGCCTTCGGCGGCGACCACCTCCTTGTCCTTGGCGTTGTACTCCTTGTGCAGTTTGTGCAGGTCCTGATCCTTGTCAATGAGCGCCTGGAATGCATCAGCGGTAACGTGCAGGTCAGCGAGCAGATCATGCGGAACTGGCATTTCTTCACCTCTGTCAGGGTTGTCGGTAAGGCTCTGATCACTGAGGATAGCTGTCTTTGCGCAGGCTTGTGACGGCTGCCCAGGCTGAATGGCAGCTGAATGATTTTGAGATTATTTGTAAAAGACGCACCTTCACGAAATTGTTACCGTCTTTTTCACAAAAATTTGATGGTGCCCTTTCTAGAGTTCGCCCAACTTTCCCACGGTGCCTTCTGGCCTGGGGGTTGAAAATCACTCTTGATTGCGAACGCTGATGCTCAACTTCAAATCCCTGCGGACTGAATGGGTCACGCTGCTGGCCAGTCTTTACCTGCTGATCGGCTTCAACATGTTCCTCTGGGAGCACCTGCAAACGGCGGTTCCTGCCGGCCTGTCGGGGTTGTGGCTAAGCCTGGCGTTTGCCGTGCTGATGCTCTTCGCCTTCAATCTGATCCTCACGTTACTTGCCTTCCGGTATGTATTGAAGCCGGTACTTATCGTGTTGTTCATGAGTGGCGCGGGCGTGGCTTACTTCATGAACCAGTACGGCGTACTTATTGATACCGGCATGTTTCGTAATATGGCCGAAACCAATATTGCGGAAGTGCGCGACTTGATGTCGTTCAAGTTTGCCGCGTATATCCTGCTGCTGGGCGTGCTGCCTTCGGTGCTGCTGTGGAAGGCGAAGATCGCTTACCGCCCCTGGCACCGCGAACTGCTGGGCAAGTTGGTGGTCAGTGGCGCCTGTGTAGTGACCATTGGCTCGGTCGCGTTGGTCAATTATCAGGGGCTGTCGTCGCTGTTTCGCAATCACCATGAACTGCGCCTGATGCTCACCCCCAGCAATATCGTCGGGGCTTCCATTGGTTATGTCAGCGAGCGTGTCGGTACGGCCTCGCGCCCGTTCCAGCATTATGGCGAAGATGCCAAGCGTGATGCGGCCTGGCAAAAACATGAGCGCAAGTCGCTGACCGTGCTGGTGGTCGGGGAAAGTGCCCGGGCAGACCATTTCGGCGTGCTGGGCTATGACCGCGATACCACGCCGAATCTCGCCAAGGAGCAGGGCCTGCTGGCGTTTTCCGACGTGCACTCGTGTGGTACGGAAACGGCGGTTTCGGTGCCTTGCATGTTCTCGGGCATGAAGCGCAGGGACTACGATGCCCGGGTAGCGAAAAACCGTGAAGGGCTGTTGGACATTCTCCAGCGTGCCGGCCTGGCCGTGCAGTGGCGTGACAACCAGTCGGGCTGCAAAGGCACCTGCGATCGCGTGCAGTTCATCGATGTCAGCAACCTCAAGGATCCGCAACTGTGCGCCAATGGTGAATGCCATGACCAGATCCTGCTGCAAGGCCTGGACGCGCTGATCGACAACCTCGACAAGGACACCGTGCTGGTGCTGCACCAGATGGGCAGCCACGGCCCCGAGTACTTCAAGCGCTACCCCAGTGACGACGAGCGCTTCACCCCGGTGTGCCAAAGCAACGCGTTGAACCAGTGCAGCAAGGAGGAAATCATCAACGGGTATGACAACACCCTTGCTTACACCGACAAGGTGCTGGCCTCGCTGATCGATACCCTGCGCAGCAAGCAAGACAAGGTCGACACGGCGATGATCTACCTGTCCGACCACGGCGAGTCGCTGGGCGAGTACAACCTGTTCCTGCACGGTACGCCGTACGCCATCGCTCCCGAGCCGCAGAAGCATGTGCCGCTGCTGACCTGGTTCTCTGACAGCTACAAGGAGGACTTCGGCGTCGATACCGACTGCCTGGCCCGGCTCAGCGATGCCCCGCTGTCCCAGGACAACCTGTTCCACTCGATGCTTGGCTTGTTGCAGGTACACACTGAACTCTACCAGCAGTCGCTGGACATGTTCGCCAGTTGCCGGCCCTGGCTGGCGGCCAAGCGCTGAAGCCAGTCGCGTGTCATGCAAGCTTGCGCGGTCCCTGTGGGGCGGGCAAGCCCGCGAACCCGTGCCAAGCCCGTGCCATACACCGTGCTGCCTTCTTCGCGGGCGCGCCCGCTCCCACAGGGTGGACTGCTCCCGAAAAGCTGGACAGTTTCACCAGCAGTGCCCGCGCCGTATATACTGCGCGCCAATGTTAGTGGGAGAGCCTTGTGGCCATCGAAATTCACTGGATCCGTGACGACCAGAGCCTGGCCGAACACTGCCGCGACTGGCACCAGTTGCCCTTCGTCGCCGTCGACACCGAATTCATGCGGGTCGACACCTTCTACCCGAAAGCCGGGCTGATTCAGATCGGCGACGGCCAACGCGCCTTTCTGATCGACCCGCTGCTGATCGGCAACTGGCAACCCTTGGCCGACCTGCTGGAAGACAGCGGTGTGGTCAAGGTGCTGCACGCCTGCAGCGAAGACCTTGAAGTGCTGCTGCGCCTGACCGGCAAGCTGCCTCAACCGCTGTTCGACACTCAGCTGGCCGCCGGTTACCTGAACCTGGGCTTCTCCATGGGCTATTCGCGCCTGGTGCAGGAAGTGCTGGGCATCGAATTGCCCAAAGGCGAAACCCGCTCTGACTGGCTGCAACGCCCGCTCTCGGAAACCCAGGTCAGCTACGCTGCCGAAGATGCCGTGCACCTGGCCGAGCTGTTCACCGTGCTGCGCCCGCGGCTGAGTGACGACAAGTACGCCTGGGTGCTGGAAGACGGCGCCGAATTGGTGGCTGCGTTGCGCCGTGAAGTCGAGCCCGAAAGCCTGTACCGCGACGTCAAGCTGGCCTGGAAGCTGGCGCCTCAACAACTGGCAGTGCTACGTGAGCTGTGCGCCTGGCGCGAGCGCGAGGCGCGCAACCGCGATGTCCCGCGCAATCGTATCCTCAAGGAGCACTCGCTGTGGCCCATGGCCAAGAGCCAGCCGAACAACCTGTCGGCCTTGGCCAAGATCGACGAGATGCACCCGCGCACCATTCGTCAGGACGGTGAGTTCCTCATCCAGCTGATCAAGCGCGCCGCCAGCCTGCCTGCCGAGCAATGGCCAGCGCCCTTGCCCGAGCCGCTGCCGATCGAGGCTGCCGGCCTCCTCAAGCAGTTGCGTGCCATCGGCCAGGCCGAAGGCGAGCGCCTGGGGATTGCGCCCGAGCTGATGCTGCGCAAGAAAACCCTGGAAGCGCTGCTCAAGAGCGGTTACCCCAATGGCCCTTATAAACTGCCCGATTCGCTGCGCGGCTGGCGCCGTGAGCGCATGGGCCAGGCCCTGCTGGACAACCTGGCAGGTGCCGGAGAAACCCGATGAAACGCATTTGCTCGATCTACAAGAGCCCACGCAAGAACGAAATGTACCTGTACGTGCTCAAGGCTGACGGCCTGGAGCGCGTGCCTGAAGGCCTGCTGCCGTTCTTCGGCACCCCCGTGCATGCTTTCGACCTGGTGCTCAGCCCTGAGCGCAAGCTGGCCCGCGAGGACATCAGCAAGGTGCTGGAGAACCTCGAAAGCCAAGGCTACCACCTGCAGATGCCGCCGCTGGAAGATGAGTACATCGAGCACCTGCCCGAAGAGCTGCTGCGCCGTAACGACCCGGTCTGACCATGCGCGTACTGATTGCTGAGCATGACCATGCTCGATACGCCGAGCTTTTGCGCGCAGCCGCGCCTGAAGTGGAAGTTCTGACCAGCGGCGACTCTGCCGAACTGGCCCGCCAGGCATCGCAGTGCCCGGTGTGGCTGGGCCAGCCGGACTTGCTGGCAAGTCTGCTGCGCCAAGGCCATAAGCCTGCCTGGATGCAGTCGACATGGGCCGGTATCACGCCGTTGTTGGCCGATGGCCTGCCGCGTGATTACCGCCTGAGCCGGGCAGTGGGTATCTTCGGGCAAGTGATGGCCGAGTACATGCTCACCTATATGCTAGGCCATGAGCGTGAGGTGCTGTCGCGCCTGGTCAGCCAGGTCGAGCGGCGTTGGGATGACCACCCGGGGCGCAGCCTGGAAGGGCGCAAGGTACTCATTGTGGGTGTAGGCGACATTGGTCAGCGTGTGGCCGAGTTCCTGCAGCCGTTTGGTGTAGAGCTTTACGGGGTCGCCAGCAGCGCCCGTGAGCAGGCGCCGTTCGTCGAGGTGGCGGCGCTGGTCGACCTGCCGCGCATGGTCGGCCAGGTCGATTACGTGCTGAACCTGCTGCCCGATACCCCGGCGACTCATGACCTGTATGACGCAGCGCTGTTCAAGTGCTTCCAGCCCTCGGCCTTGTTCATCAACGCCGGCCGTGGTGTGGCGGTGGTCGATGCTGATCTGGTTGAGGCGCTGAAGGCGGGGCATCTGGCCGGTGCGGTGATCGATGTGTGCCGCCAGGAGCCGCTGCCCAAGCAACACCCGTTCTGGACCGCCTGGGGCTTGCTGCTGACCGGGCACAGCTCGGCGCCCACCTCGCCGTCGGCGATGGTGCGCTTGTTTGCGGAGAATGTGCGAGCGTATGCGGCGGGGCAGGGGTTGCGTGGCGAAGTCGATTTCGCCCGGGGCTACTGATTGCTGTGGCCTGTACCGGCCTCTTCACGGTTAAACCCACTCCTGCACAAGGTGATGATACCCCCGTAGGAGCGGGCTTGCCCGCAAAGAGGCCAGCACTGCCAATACAAACCTTACAGGCTGAAATCACCTTCGGCAGCCAGCTCGCTCAGCGGCTTGCGCGGGCTTGGCACTTCACGCGCCTGCAGCGCTTCATCCAGGCTGGCCTTGTCACCCAGCTTGCCGATCGCCACCATGGCATGCAGTACGTAACCTTCGGGAATCTTCAGCTCCTGACGTGCCAGGTCCTGATCGAAGCCGGCCATGCCATGGGTATGCCAGCCGCTGATGCTGGCCTGCAGGGCCAGGTGCCCCCAGGCAGAGCCCGTGTCGAAGGTGTGCCATAGCGCCGGTTTTTCTTCCGTAGCGCCCGGGGCCGCGAAGGTGGTCTTTGAAATGACCAGCACCAGCGCCGACGCTTGTTGCGCCCAGCTGCGATTGAACGGTACCAGCAGGCTCAGGTAACGCTCCCAGTTCGGCGTGTCACGGCGGGCATACAGGAAGCGCCAAGGCTGCGAATTATAGGCCGAAGGTGCCCAGCGGGCGGCTTCGAGGAAGCTCAGCAGGGTTTCTTCGCTGATCGGCTCGGCGGTGAAGGCGCGTGGTGACCAGCGGTTGATGAACTGCTCGTTGATGGCGTAATCGGCAATGCGGGGGGGGGCGCTCATGGCGGCTCCTGCAAACGGACGGGAAAAGCGCACGCTACTGCGTGTCGTCGCGACTGACAAGCGGTCTGGCTTTGCCGAAGCCCAGGCTCTAGACTGGCGCCGCCGCGCGCCGTGGCCCCCAAGATGAATGCAGGAACCCCGTGTGATGATCGCTGAAAACGCGCCGTTCTGGCGGCGCAAGACCCTCGAACAACTCAGCCAGCAAGAGTGGGAGTCGCTGTGCGATGGCTGCGGCCTGTGCTGCCTGCAAAAGCTCGAGGATGAAGACGACAACAGCGTCTATTACACCCGCATCGCCTGCAAGTTGCTGGACCTGGATACGTGCCAGTGCAGTGACTACCCCAACCGCTTCGCCCAAGTGCCGGACTGCATCCAGCTTACCCCGGGCAAGGCCGACCAGTTCAAGTGGCTGCCAAGTACCTGCGGTTACCGTCTGATCAGTGAGGGCAAGGACTTGCCGGCCTGGCATCACCTGGTCTGTGGCGATCGCCAACAGGTCCATGAACAGCGCATTTCACAGTCGGGGCGTATGCTCAGTGAACACGATGTGCACGAAGACGACTGGGAAGACCACCTGATCTTCCGCGCCAGCTGACCGGCGCGGCCCGCTGCCCCGGGGAAACAAGGAGTTTCTGTATGCGTTGCCAGCTGTTGTTGCTGTTGGGCCTGATGGCCAGTTCGCCGGCCTGGGCGAAAAAAGTCGACCTCGACTACCAGGTGCGCTTGCTGCCTGCCAGTGGCCAGGCTGAAGTGCGCGTTACATTGGCCGAAGGCAGCGTAGTGCGCAGCCTGGACTTCGACCTGAGCAAGGCCGGGGCTTATAGCGGCTTCCAGGCTGATGGGCAATGGCAACTGAAGGGGCAGCGTGGCATATGGCAGCCAGCGGTCGGCAAGACCAGCCTTAGCTACCGCGTGCAACTGGACCAGAAGCTGGCCAGCGGCGCCTATTCATCACGTGTCACCCCGCACTGGGCACTGTTCCTCGGCGACCAGTTGATACCACCTGCGCGCCTCGACCAGCAGGACGGTACCGAGCTGGTGGCGCGCCTGGCTTTCGACCTGCCCGAGGGCTGGAGGAGCATCGAAACGTCCTGGCCGCGCATTGGCAAGGGGAAGTTTCGCATCGACAACGTGTCGCGTCTGTTCGATCGCCCGACCGGCTGGATGCTTGCCGGCGACCTGGGCAGCCGCCGCGCTCGCCTGGGCGAGACCGAAGTGACCGTGGCCGCGCCGGTGGGGCAGGGCATGCGGCGCATGGACAACCTGACCTTGCTCACATTCGTCTGGCCACAACTACAAGCTGTGTTCCCGCGTAACCCGCCCAAGCTGCTTTTGGTCGGGGCGCGTGACGGCATGTGGCGAGGGGCTATGGCTGCGCAGGGCTCGTTGTACCTGAACAGTGCCCGGCCCATGGTCAGCGAAAACGGCAATAGCCCGTTGCTGCGCGAACTGGTGCAACTGTTCGCGCAGATTCACGGGCGTGACAACAGTGACTGGCTGGTAGAAAGCCTGACCGATTATTACGCCAACGAGTTGCTACGCCGCTCGGGCGGGATGAGTGACGACCGCTACCAGGTCTGGCAAGCGCGCCTGAGCAAGCAGGGCGCCAAGGTCAACCGGCTCAAGGGTGAGCGCGCCAGTCCGGCGCAGGTGGCCCGTGGCGTGATGCTGTTGCAGGCGTTGGACAAGGAAATCCGCATTCACACCCAGGCCAAGCGTTCGTTGGACGATGTGGTGCGTGGGCTGATGCGCCTGCCCAGCGTCAGTACCGAAGACTTTGTGCAGATCAGCGAGAACGTGCTGGGGCGGCGTTCCGATGTGCTGCAGAGCAAGGTGCTGCACTAGGCATCCCTGCGCCTGACAATCGGCAGGGCGGCATCGTCTGCAAGTCGCATTTCAAGCGTATCAAGTCGTACCTGGAATACACCGCCGAGCAGAAACTCAGCATTGTTCACGGGGCGAAACCGAGGATGGGGAGCGTGCAGCCAACCATCGTCGGCAACGTTGATCGCGACAACCCATGGTTTGTCGAGGCAATGTTCGGCCCGGTTTCGGTGCTGTTCTGACGGAGCTCAGCACTCGGTCGCCCTGTGTTGGCAGGTCTGTCCTGCCGCCGCAGTGGCGGCCTTTTTATTTGAACTTGGGCCCCGAGCGGGTATTCAGCCCCTTGGCCAAGCGGTCGTACAGCACCACATTCACCGTTGCCGCCAGGTTCATGCAGCCCTCGGTTGGTATGTAGATTGTCTCCTCACACCATCCCCGCACCTCTTCGCTCAACGAGCCATCCTCTGGCCCGAAGATGTAAATGGCCCGGTCCGGATGGGTGTAGTCCGGCAATGGCCGCGCTCCCTCCACCAGTTCCACCGCCACTGGCGTGCAGCCCAGCGGGATAATGCGCTGCAGGTCGTCGATGCCGATCAGCGGGATGTCGTAGTGCACGCGTTTGGTGTCGGTGACGAAGTCACGCGCGCGCTCATAGCGTTTGCCCGTGTAGAACACCGAATTGACGCCATAGCAGCCCGCGGCGCGCATCACAGAGCCGACGTTTTCTGCCGACTTGGGGTTGAACAGGCCGATGCAGCTGTATCGTTTGTTTGCCACGTACCGGGGCCCTTCGCGAAAAAAAGCGCGATTATACGGGCTGCCCGGTAGCAGCGGGGGGCGAATCGATGGTCAGTCTTTCTTCAGCATGCCCGCCAACCCGGCAAACGGGTTGTGCGTAGCCTTGGCAATGCTCGGGGTGCTGGTGGAGCCTTCGCTGAAGTACTGCTGGTCGGTGTAGCGCGAGTGCTCGTTGTCGTGGCAGTACAGGCACAGCAGCTCCCAGTTGGAGCCGTCCTGAGGGTTGTTGTCGTGGTTGTGGTCACGGTGATGCACGGTCAGCTCGCTCAGGCGCTTGCCGGCGAACTCGCGGGCGCAGCGGCCGCACACGTGCGGGTACATTCTCAGGGCCTTGTCGCGGTAGCCCATTTCCTTGTCGCGCTTGGCATCGGCCAGGATGCGGTCGAGGCGCGCGGTAGCGGCGGCAGAAGAGGTGGAGCTCATGGTGTTTCCTTTGTTCTGATCAGGCAGGTGACGGTTATGCCATTGAGTCTAGCGCGCTTGCAGGTCAGGCGGACAGGCGAAAGCGTTGATTTAGGCGTAGCCTGTAGCAAGGTTCCCGACAGGAGGTTGCTGATGTTTCATGCGATCCTCGCCGCGCTGTTGATGGCTGGCCTGCCTCTGGCAGAAGCTGCCAGCACGCCACCTCGACTCAATACGCCAGTGCCTGGTGCACCGGGTGCGCCCACGCCCACGCCATACCCGCAGATAACTCCGAGTACACCGCCCAAGGCTTATGACAGTCAGCCGGGGGCGCCGTTGTTGCCGCCGATGCCAGTGCCCGGCCCGCCGAAGGACCAGCCATTGCCTGGGTTGCGGCCGGAGCCGCCGAAGCCGCCGGCCCAGAATGATTGAGCATGAGCGGCCCACGCCGTCATCATGTTGGAGCAACTGTCTTGCTCAATTTCTGAAAGCTGGCGCGAACCGTGTGGGAGCGGGCTTGCCCGCGAACGCGGGCGAAGCCCGTGCCATCCACCACGGTGTTGGCTTCGCGGGCTTGCCCGCTACCACAGCGATCGCGCGGGTGCTCAAACCTGGGTTTAGGCAATACCTAGCTCGCCGAACACGAACGCATACTCCAGCGCCACATCTTTCAACCCTTGGTACCGCCCGCTCATCCCACCATGCCCAGCCCCCATCTCGGTCTTGAGCAGCAGCAGGTTGCTGTCGGTCTTGAGCGTGCGCAACTTCGCCACCCATTTGGCGGCTTCCCAATACTGCACGCGGCTGTCGTTGTAGCCCGCCACCACCAGCATCGCCGGGTAGGCCTGCGCTTTCAGATTCTCGTACGGCGCATAAGCCTTGATCCGTTCATACACCTCTGGCTCTTCAGGGTTGCCCCATTCGTCGTACTCGGTCACGGTCAGCGGCAGGTCCGGGTCGAGCATGGTGTTGAGCACGTCGACGAATGGCACCTCGGCAATGGCGCAGCGGAACAGTTCCGGGCGCAGGTTGAGCACCGCGCCGATCAGCAGGCCGCCGGCACTGCCACCACTGATGGCCAGGCGGTCGGCAGCCGTCACGCCCTGGCTGATCAGGTGCTCGGCGCAGGCAATGAAGTCGCTGAACGTGTTGTGCTTGTGCTCCTGCTTGCCGGCGCGGTACCAGGCCTCCCCCAGTTCACCGCCACCCCGCACATGGGCGATGGCAAAGGCCACGCCACGTTCCAGCAGGCTCAGGCGCGCATGCGAGAACCAGGGGTCGAGGCTTTCGCCATAGGCGCCATAACCGTAAAGGTACAGTGGCACGGTCTTGCCCAGGTCCTGGCGGCGGCGTACCAGGCTGATTGGCACCTGGGTGCCGTCCGCCGCGGTTGCCCACAGGCGCTCACTGACATAGTCATCGGCATCGAATGCACCGAGCACCGGGGTTTGCTTGAGCACCACCTGGTCGCCCGTGGACAACGCCAGTTGGCGCACCTGGGCCGGGCGGTTGAGCGCTTCGTAGCGCAAGCGTATGCGAGTGCTGGCAAACTCAAGGCTGTCCTGCACGTACAGGCTGTAGGCGGCATCTGGCAGCTCGACGCGGTAGGCCGGCAAACCCTGCGGGCGTACTTCGATGATTGGCAGGCCGCCTTCGCGCAGGCTCAGGGTCAGGGCACCGCTATTCAGGCTGAGGCCTTCGAGCATGACCGCTTCGCGGTGCGCCACCAGCACCTGCCACTGTTCGCGGCTTGGCACTGGCGCGACTGGCGCCTGGTACAGGGCGAAGTTGATGCCATCCTGGTTGGTGCGGATGAACCAGCGCCACTGGCCGTCGAGCTGGCCATGGTCGGGGAAGTATTCGTGGCCTTCGATGCGCGGCGCCAGGCAGGTGAACGGCGCCTGCGGGGTTTCGGCGTCCAGTACCCAGGCCTCGCTGGTGGTCTTGCTGTTCAGCAGCAGTACCAGCTGGCGCTCGGAACTGGTGCGGTAGCAGTGCAGGAAGAAACGCCCGTCCGGCTCTTCGAACACGGTTTGCGCGGCGTTGGTACCCAAGGTGTGGCGACGCAGGCGCCATGGGCGGTGGGTGTCGTCCAGCTCAGCGAAGAACAGCGTCTGGCTGTCGTTGGCCCAGGTCAGGCTACCGTCGCAGTCGTCGAAGGGCAGGGTAGTGACACTGCCACTGGCCAGGTCTTTGACGTACAGGGTATAGATTTCGTCGCCGCTGGTGTCGAGGCTGTAGGCCAGCAGGCGGTGGTCGGGGCTGACGTTGAACGCGCCGAGGGAAAGGAAACCGCCGTTGGCCAGGGCGTTGGGGTCGAGCAGCAGCTGCTCCTGGTTTTCATCGACGGTGTTCGAGTCGTCGGCGGGGCGTGGGCAGCGGTAGTGACGTGGGTATTCGTCGCCGGCGGTGGTACGGGTGTAGTACAGGTAGGGGCCCCAGGGCGCCGGCAGTGACAGGTCGGTCTCCAGGATGCGGCCCTTGATCTCTTCGAACAGTTGCTCACGCAACGGGGCCTGGTCGGCCAGGCAGGCTTCCTGGTAGGCGTTTTCAGCTTGCAGGTAGGCGAGGACCTCGGGGGTGTCGCGCTGTTGCAGCCAGGCATACGGGTCGGTTGCCTGGTCGGCTTGGGCAATCGGGGGTTGGGGCTTGGTTGGCATTGAAGGTCTCTTGATTGGAGTTGCCTGTGCCGGCCTCTTCGCGGGTAAACCCGCTCCTACAGGGATCGCACCGAGGTAGGAGCGGGTTTACCCGCGAAGAGGCCGGCACAGGCAAACACTGTCTGCACCCGGAAAAGTGTTTATCATAGGCAACTCTTTGCCTGGCTTGCACGAACACCATGACCGAAAACGACTACACCTTCGCCTGGGGCCTGTACGCAGTGGCCGCCTTAGGGTGCCTGTTGGTGGGCTTCAAGCTCACCGGCTGGATGTGGCGCTGGCTGCGCGAACCGCTACGGGTGGTGCTGGCGGTACTGCTCCTGACCCCGACCATCGTCGACCCGGTCAAGGACAGCTTCGCCCCGGCAATCGCCATCACTGTGCTGGATGTTGCCTTCAAGGTCGGCAACAACGCCTGGCGCGCTGTGTCCGACTTTGCCATGTACGGCATGATCGCCTTCGGCCTGTACTTCCTCTTCGTCTTGCTGCGCTGGCCGTTGGAAAAACGCGCGCGCGCACGCCGTGAACAGGCCGAAGCCGCTACCAAGCGTCAGCTGGCCGAGGATGATCAGCTCGGCGCCCAGGTGCCGCTGGCTGCCGAGCGCAGCGACCGGTACCGTGACGACTCGCCGCCAGCCGCTGCGCGTGGCGCAGGCCGGGTCGAGCCTCGTCTGTAAACGGAGACACGCCTGTGTGCGAACTGCTGGGCATGAGTGCCAACGTTCCTACCGACATCGTTTTCAGCTTCACTGGCCTGATGCAGCGGGGCGGGCGTACCGGCCCGCACCGTGACGGCTGGGGTATAGGCTTTTACGAAGGCCGCGGCCTGCGCCTGTTCCAGGACCCGGCTGCGAGCAGCGAGTCGGAAGTGGCCAACCTCGTGCAGCGCTACCCGATCAAAAGCGAAGTGGTGATTGGTCATATCCGTCAGGCCAATGTCGGCAGGGTGTGCCTGTCCAACACCCACCCGTTCGTGCGGGAAATGTGGGGCCGCAACTGGTGCTTCGCGCACAACGGCCAGCTGGGTGACTTCAAGGGCCTGGCCAGTTTCTACCGGCCAGTGGGCGACACCGACAGCGAAGCGGCCTTCTGTGACCTGCTCAACCGCATCCGCAGCGCTTTCCCCGAACCGGTGCCGGTGGAACAGCTGCTGCCAGTGCTGGTCGAAGCCTGTGCCGGCTACCGTGGTCAGGGCGTATTCAACTGCATGCTCAGCGACGGCGACTGGCTGTTCTGCTTTTGCTCGACCAAGCTGGTGCACATTACCCGCCGTGCGCCATTTGGTGCCGCACGTTTGAAGGATGTCGACCTGATCGTCGATTTTCATACCGAAACCACCCCCAACGACGTGGTCACGGTGATTGCCACCGAGGCCCTGACCGAGAACGAGACCTGGCACCGCTACGCGCCGGGTCAGTGGGCCCTGTGGCGGCACGGCGAGTGCGTGGCGCACGGCCAGAGCTAAGGACGCTGCATGTTCAGAAGTTACCTGCGATTGCTGTTGTTTACCTTCGGCCTGCTGGCCGGTATCCAGGTCCCGGGGCTGGTCAAGGACTATAGCCAGCGGGTCGAGGCACACCTGTTCGAATCGCGCGAGGCGCTCGATGGGTTCCGGCAAACGGCCGAGCGCTTTTTCAAGGGCGACTTGCAGGCGCTGCTGCAGCACTACCGCAGCAGCGACGACCCGGTGTTCAACAGTGACGCCAACAGCATCGAAAGCCTGATGATCCGCAACGAACTGCTGGAAAACGAATGGCAGGTGCTGCAAGGGTCATGGGCCGAGCGTACCTGGCATGTGCTGGTGCAGGCCGACCCGCAGTTGCGCGAAGAAACCCTCAATGGCTACAGCTACCAGATTCTGCTGGTGCCCGAGGCGATCGGCTGGGGTGTGGGTGCCGGTTTTGTGCTGGCCTTTGTGGTCGAAAGCCTGTTGCTGGGGATTGGCTGGCTGATCCTGGGCGGGCGGCGCAGGGTGGTGAAAGAGAGCTGGCGCTAAGTTCTGCTGTACCTGTACCGGCCCTTTCGCGGGCTTGGCCGCTCCCACAGGATTATCACAGGCCTGGCGGGTGTGGGAGCGGGCGAGCCCGCGAAAGGGCAGGTACAGACAGAGACCGTCGTTCAGACCAGCACGATCCGCTGCCCACCCACATCCCGCGCATACCGCTCCAGCACCTGCCGGCAAACCCCAACCACCTCATCTACCAACACCACCCCGGTCTGCCACGCCACCACCAGCTCCAGGCTCGGCGGCGGCTGCAACCCTTCCAGCAGCACCAGCTCGCCCCGTCCCAACTCGGCATCCACCAGCGCCGGCGGTAGCGCGCCAATGCCAAAACCGTCGCGCAACAGCCGGGTAATCGCCGCCACCGAGTTCACGCAATTCAACCGCGGCGCCTCTGCTCCCGCAGTCTGCAGCAAGGTCAGTACCTCCTGGTGCGGCCGTGAATTCTTCGAGAAGGTGATGATGCGCTCGCGCCCAAGTTCGGCCAGCGACGCATAGTCCCGGTGCTGGTGGGCGCCTGCGGCCACCACCCAGCCCATTGGGTAGCGCGCCAGGTCGAGGCTGCGGATCGATTGCTCGCGTAGCAAGTCGGTCTGCAAAATCACGTCAAGAAAGCCCTTTTGCAACTGTTCGCGCAAGTTCAGCGCGGTGTCGGCCACCAGCTCGATTTCCACCTGCGGGTAGCGCTCGCTCAACTCCGCCACCAGTGCGCTCATCCAGGTATGGATCACAGTGTCCATCACCCCGATGCGAATGCGTCCGACCTTGGCCCGGTCGCTGTCCAGCGACTGCTTCATGGCCTTGGCGGTTTCCAGCATGCGTTCGGCGTATTCCAGCACCTTGCCGCCCTCCGGGGTCAGGCTGATCCCGCGGGAGTCGCGCAGCAGTAGCTTCACGCCCAGGTCAGCCTCCAGTGCGGCAATACGGCTGGATACCGAAGCCTGGGTGGTGAACAGCTTTTCTGCGGTCAGGCGGAAGCTCTTGAGCCGGGCGACCCAGACGAAGGTTTCGAGGAAGCGAAGGTTCATGATCAGTTTTTCTTGTTCCAGACCGGCGGTTTTTTTCGTTGGACGCAGGCGAGGCGGCCTCTGAACAATGGCGCCCAGGCCGCGACGCTTTATGTCGCCCATAAAACAATACCAACAAGCCGAGGCAACCATGAACCCCACCGGCGTGCAGCAGCAGGTCAGTTCCTTCCGTTCGACCGGGCCTTTCGCCTGGTACCGCGACATCGACAAACAGCAACGACGTACCTTCTGGAGCTGCAAGATCGGCTATGGCCTGGACGGCATGGACACGCAGATGCTCAGCTTCGTCATCCCTACGCTGATCATGCTGTGGGGGCTCACCACCACCGAAGCCGGCTTGATCCACACCAGCACGCTGATCGCCTCCGCTGCAGGAGGCTGGGTGGCCGGTATCCTCTCCGACCGCATCGGCCGGGTGCGTACCCTGCAACTGACGGTGTTGTGGTTCGCTTTCTTCACTTTCCTGTGTGGCTTCGCTCAGAACTACGAGCAACTGCTGATTGCCCGAACCCTGATGGGCTTTGGCTTCGGTGGCGAGTGGACCGCCGGTGCGGTGTTGATCGGCGAGGTGATCCGCGCCCAGGACCGCGGCAAGGCGGTCGGCATGGTGCAGTCCGGTTGGGCAATTGGCTGGGGCCTCACGGCCATCCTCTATGCGCTGCTGTTCTCTTGGCTGCCGGCAGAGCAGGCCTGGCGTGCGTTGTTCCTGCTGGGGCTGGTACCGGCGGTTTTCGTGATCTTCGTTCGCCGCCTGGTCAAGGACCCTGAGGTCTATCGTAAGGCCAAGGCAGTGGAAAACGCCGAGGCACCTTCGCGCTTCTACGAAATCTTCGCGCCGGGCATGCTCTGGACCACCGTGCGGGCATCCCTGCTGACCACCGGTGCGCTTGGCGGTTACTACGCCATCACCTCGTGGCTGCCAACCTTCCTGAAGAACGAGCGCGGCCTGAGTGTGCTGGGCACGGGTGGCTATCTGGCCATGGTGATCGTCGGCTCGTATGTGGGCTATGTGGTCAGCGCTTATCTGTCCGACCTGCTGGGGCGCAAGAAGAACTTCATCCTGTTCGCTGTGGGCTCTTTCGTCATTGTTTTGTTGTACACGCAGATGCCGGTCAGCGATGGCGTGATGTTGTGGCTGGGCCTCCCGTTGGGCTTTTTCGCCTCGGGTATCTTCAGTGGCATGGGCGCGTTTCTGACCGAACTGTTCCCTACGCGCATTCGGGGTTCGGGGCAGGGCTTCTGCTACAACATCGGCAAGGTCATAGCCGCGCTGTTCCCGTTGATGATCGGCATGCTCGGCCAGAATGTTCCGCTGGGCCTGGGTATCGGCGTGTTTTCTGCGGTGTCCTACGGCATTGTGATCGTGGCGGCCTTGAGCTTGCCGGAAACCCGCGGCAAACAGCTGCAGGCGCGGTAAGGTAGGCCTATGCACAACGACAAGGGAGACCGCGTGGTGGAACGCCTGCTACTCAATTGCGACATGGGTGAGAGTTTCGGCAGCTGGCGCATGGGCCTGGATGCCGAAGTCATGCCTTACATCGATTGCGCCAACATCGCCTGCGGTTACCATGCCGGCGACCCCGGTATCATGCGCCGCACCGTGGCGTTGGCGCTGGAGCACGGGGTGACTATCGGCGCTCATCCGGCCTACCCGGACCTGGTCGGCTTTGGCCGCCGTTCCATGGCCTGCAGCCCGGAAGAAATCCGCGACCTGCTGCATTACCAGATCGGAGCGCTGGATGGCATCTGCAAAGTGCTGGGTGGTCGCGTGGCCTATGTGAAGCCCCACGGCGCGCTGTACAACGACATGATGGCCGACCCGCTCAAGCTGCGTACCGTGCTGGAGGCCGTAGCGGCCTATGACAGCAACCTGCCGTTGATGCTGATGGCCACCGCCGACAACCGAGCCGCCCAGGTACTGGGCGATGAAGTTGGCGTGCCGCTGTGGTTCGAGGCGTTCGCAGACCGCGCATACACCGCCAGCGGCCATCTGCTGTCGCGGCGGCTGCCGGGCGCGGTGCATCACGACCCGGCGCGGGTGGTGGAGCAGGCTGTGCGTCTGGCCCGAGGCGAAACGCTGTTGGCTGACGATGGCAGTGCCTTGCAGCTCGCCGCCCGCACCCTCTGCGTGCATGGCGACAACGACAGTTCGGTGGCGGCGGTGCGGCAGATTCGCCAGGCCCTCGATGGGCTGGAGGCGTGATGAAGCCGCGAATCGAAGTGGTCGCCATCGACAGCCTGATGGTACGCCTGTTCGACCGTATCGATGAGGCCAACATGCCATGGATGCTCGCCGCCAGCCGGCGCTTGAGCGCGGCGTTCGGCGAGCACTTGCTGGATCTGGTGCCGTCCTACACCACGCTGATGGTGCAGTCTGCCCTGCCGCCGGGCGAGGCGAGGGCGCGAATCGCTCAGGCGCTGGACGGCTTGCAGCCTGACACCGGCAGTGGCGGCCGCCGACACGAGATCCCGGTGTGGTACGACGTCAGTGTCGGCCCCGAGCTGCCTGTGCTGGCGGCCCGCAGCGGCTTGAGTGAAGCCGAGATTGTTCGCTTGCATTGCGAGCGTGATTACCCGGTGTTTGCCTTGGGCTTCGCACCTGGTTTCGGCTTCATGGGCCTGGTCGATGAGCGCCTGGCCAGCCCTCGTCTGAGTACCCCGCGCAAGCGCGTGGCGGCGGGCAGCGTGGGCATTGCCGAGCGTCAGACGGCGGCGTATCCGGCAGTATCGCCGGGTGGCTGGAACCTGATCGGGCGCACCCCGGTGCGCTTGTTCGACCGTGAGCGTGAGGGTTACAGCCTCTTGCAACCCGGTGACCGGGTGCGCTTCGTGCCGGTTTCGCGCAGTGAATTCCTGGCCATGGGTGGTGATGTGGAGGCGCAGGGATGAAGCAGTTGAGGATCGAGGCCAGTACGCCGTTGTGCCAGTTACAGGATGCCGGGCGCTTTGGCGTGCGTCATTTGGGCGTGACCCAGGGCGGGGCGCTGGACTGGGTGGCGATGCACTGGGCCAACTGGCTGCTGGGCAACCCGTTGGGGGCGCCAGTGGTCGAGGTGGCGCTGGGTGGTTTTTGCGTGGTGGCCGAACAGGATTGCGTGCTGGCCCTGGCCGGTGCCGACCTGGATGCCTGGGTCGATGATCAGCCCTTGGCGCCATGGCGCAGCTTTGCCCTGGGCAAGGGGCAGCGCTTGACCCTGAAGCAGCCAAAACGGGGCGTGCGCGCGTACCTGGCGGCACCTGGCGGGTTTCAGGGCAAGGATGTGCTAGGCAGTTGTGCCACCGTGGTACGTGAAGCACTGGGTGGCATCGATGGCCAGGGTGCTGCGCTGGCTAAAGACCAGGCATTAGCTTTTACCAGTAGCAAAACAACCCTGCGCGAAGTGCCGCAAGCGTTGCGCCCGCAGTTTGCCAAAAAGCCGGTGCTCGACCTGGTGATAGGCGCGCAGATCGGTGAATTCAGCGGTACCAGCCTGTTCGAAGCGTTCAACAGTGACTGGACGCTGGACAGCCGGGCCGACCGCATGGGCGTTCGCTTACTGGGACCACAGCTGGTCTACCAAGGCGCGCCAATGATTTCTGAAGGGATTCCGCTGGGGGCTGTGCAGGTTCCACCGGACGGGCAGCCGATCGTGTTGCTCAATGACCGGCAGACCATTGGTGGGTACCCGCGGCTGGGCGCGCTGACGCCGCTGGCGCTGGCGCAACTGGCGCAATGCATGCCGGGGGCTTCTGTGCGGTTCAGGGCGGTGGTGCAGGACGAGGCCTGGCGGGCGCAGCAGGATTACCTGAACCGTTGGCGGTAGAACGGGCGGCCTCTTCGCGGGTAAACCCGCTCCTACACAAGTCTTGTGCATGCCTTGACGGCGATGTTGGAGCGGGCAACCTCACTTGGACAAGTAGCGCATCCCGTCCTCCAACCCTTGCAGGGTCAGCGGATACATCTTGTCCTCGATCAGGTCCCGCACCAGATGGGTCGACGCGGTGTATTCCCAGGCCTGCTTGGGGTAAGGGTTGATCCAGATGATTTTCTTGAATTTTTCCATGAAGCGCTGGATCCACACATACCCGGCTTCTTCGTTCCAGTGCTCCACGCTGCCACCCGGCTGGGTGATCTCGTAGGGCGCCATGGCCGCGTCACCGACGAACACCACCTTGTAGTCATCGCCATACTTGTGCAGCAGGTCGAAGGTGGAAAAACGCTCGGACGTGCGGCGCAGGTTGTTCTTCCACACCGACTCATAGACGCAATTGTGGAAGTAGTAATACTCCAGGTGCTTGAACTCGGTCTTGCAGGCCGAGAACAGCTCTTCGCAGACTTTGACGTGCGCATCCATCGAGCCGCCAATGTCGAACAGCAACAGCAGTTTCACGGTGTTGCGCCGTTCAGGGCGCATCTGGATGTTCAGCAACCCGGCATCCCGCGCGGTGTGGTCGATGGTGCCGTCGATGTCGAGCTCTTCGGCGGCGCCTTCGCGGGCGAACTTGCGTAGCCGACGCAGGGCCAGCTTGATGTTGCGGGTGCCCAGCTCGACCTGGTCATCGAGGTTCTTGTACTCGCGTTGGTCCCAGACTTTTACCGCCTTGCCCTGACGCTTGCCGGCGTCACCGACGCGGATGCCCTCGGGGTTGAAACCGCCCGAGCCGAATGGGCTGGTGCCACCGGTACCAATCCACTTGTTGCCGCCAGCGTGGCGCTCCTTTTGCTCTTCGAGGCGTTTCTTGAATGCCTCGATAAGCTTGTCCAGGCCGCCCAGCGACTGGATCTGCGCGCGCTCTTCATCGGTCAGCGAGCGCTCGAACTCTTTGCGCAGCCAGTCTTCAGGAATCAGCGCCTCAATGTGCCGGTCGAGGTTTTCCAGGCCCTTGAAATAGGCTGCGAAGGCACGGTCGAACTTGTCGAAGTGGCGTTCGTCCTTTACCAGGATGGCGCGGGCGAGGTAGTAGAACTCGTCCATGTCGGCAAACACCACGCGCTTTTGCAAGGCCTGGTGCAGGTCGAGCAGCTCACGCACCGAAACCGGCACCTTGGCCGCACGCATCTCATTGAACAGATTGAGCAGCATGGCCCTGCTCCTGTCAGCGGTTGCCGCGCCGGCTCATGAAGGCCAGGCGCTCGAGCAGTTGTACATCCTGCTCGTTTTTCACCAGCGCACCGGCCAGCGGCGGGATGGCCTTGGTCGGGTCGCGTTCGCGCAGCACCGCTTCACCGATGTTGTCGGCCATCAGCAGCTTGAGCCAGTCGACCAGCTCGGAGGTGGACGGCTTTTTCTTCAGGCCCGGCACCTTGCGCACGTCGAAGAACACATCCAGCGCCTCGCTGACCAGCGACTGGCTGATGTTCGGGTAGTGCACGTCGACAATCTGCTGCAGGGTAGTGCGGTCGGGGAAGGCGATGTAGTGGAAGAAGCAGCGGCGTAGGAAGGCGTCCGGCAGCTCTTTTTCGTTGTTCGAGGTAATGATGATGATCGGACGCTGTCTGGCCTTGATGGTCTCGTCGATTTCGTAGACGTAGAACTCCATCTTGTCGAGTTCTTGCAGCAGGTCGTTGGGGAATTCGATATCGGCCTTGTCGATTTCGTCGATCAGCAGGATGACCCGCTCGTCGGCCTCGAAGGCCTCCCAGAGCTTGCCCTTTTTCAGGTAGTTGCGCACATCGTGCACCTTGTCCACGCCCAGCTGCGAATCACGCAGGCGGCTGACTGCGTCGTACTCGTACAGCCCCTGGTGGGCCTTGGTGGTGGACTTGATGTGCCAGGTGATCAGGCGCGCACCGAACGAGGCTGCCAGCTGCTCGGCGAGCATGGTTTTGCCGGTGCCTGGTTCGCCCTTGACCAACAGCGGGCGTTCGAGGGTAATGGCCGCGTTTACCGCCAGTTTCAGGTCGTCTGTGGCGACGTAGTCGCGGGTGCCTTCGAACTTCATGGGGGGGTGTCCTCTGTTTAGGGCTGTGCGGGCCTTTTCGCGGGTAACCCCGCTCCTACAGGGCGGGTTTACCCGCGAAGAAGTCCGAACAGGCAGCACATAATCTCGATTTGTTTCCGACTATAACGCGGGGCCAGGCGGCTGCAAACGCAGACCGGGTATTCAGTCCCTGAATGCCCCGTCACGTTCTCTCAGTCAGACTTCGGCGCTGGCTGCTCGTAGCGTGCATTGAACGCCTGGATAAACCCGTTGCGCAGGATCTGCAAGAACGCCTCGAAGGCACTGATATCCTGCTGGCGCACACTGCCGCTGAGTTCCACCCGGGTGGCGAACTGGTTTTTCGGCTGGTTTTTCAGCACTGTCTCGGTCGCCCCCACCAAGGCCTCCCACACCGAGCGGAAGAAGCCCTTGTCCTTTTCCTCGACGTCCTGTTGCCAGTCGAACACGTCGACATCGCGCAGCAACGGTTTTATATAGCCGTTCAGCCGGCCGTTTTCTGCCTGGGCCTCGATGACCACGTCACCGTGCCCGGCATTGAAGTCGAATTTGCCGTAGGCGCTGGCAAAGTCATTCAGCTTGCGCAGCTCGATGCCGGTGGCGCGAAGCCTGAATTCGAAGTCATCGAAATCACTGAACGGGTCGAAGGTGGCACGGCTTTCTACCTTTGCATCCCCCGCTATGAGCGCCGTACCTTCGAAACTGGCATCGCGACGGCCTTTCTGGTCGCGCACATTGGTCAAGTTGTGGATGCTGGCATTCAACCGGGTGGCCTTGAGGTCGACCGGTGGTTTGGAATTGAAGTTGCGGAACGTCAGCACGCCATTGTCGATACGCACCTCGTTGAGGGTGATGGGCAGGAGTTTTTCCAGCTGTTGGCGCCAGTCGGTACCTTGGCCGGTCTGCGATGCCTGTTTGCTACCACCGTCGACAAAGTTCAGCTCGGGGTGCACGAAGGTCACCTCCGCCACCACTGCCTTGTCGTACCACAACGAACGCCAGCTCACCGAAAGGTCGATCAGTGGGGCGTCGAGAAGCGGTACGGGCACCTTGCCGGTGGTCTTGACGACCTTCAGCCCATTGATCTGATAGGCACCGCGCCACCAGGCCAGGTCCACATCGGTTACCTGGCCGCGGTAGTCACCCATGTCGGCCAGCTTGTCGTTGAGGTAGTCGCGCACCAGGTAGGGCAGGGCCAGGTGCAGCACCACCAGCAGTGCGATCAGGCTGGCCAGGCCGACCAGCGGCCAGCGATAGCGGGCTTTCATGAGGCGGTCTCCAAGGCGGGATGTGCGGTTGACCGCACCGCGGCGGGCTGAGTTCGAACAGGCTTTACGGGCCACCGCCGCAGGCTTACCCTTGAGGCATTTCCCTGCTTTTTCATGCCAAGGACCCCTGCCATGAGCCGTATCTTTGCAGACAACGCCCACTCCATCGGTAACACGCCGCTGGTGCAGATCAACCGCATCGCCCCGCGCGGCGTAACCATCCTGGCCAAGATCGAAGGGCGCAACCCGGGCTATTCGGTCAAATGCCGCATTGGCGCGAACATGGTCTGGGACGCGGAGAGCAGCGGCAAGCTCAAGCCGGGCATGACCATCGTCGAGCCCACCTCGGGCAACACCGGTATCGGCCTGGCCTTCGTCGCCGCTGCCCGCGGCTACAAGCTGATGTTGACCATGCCCGCCTCGATGAGCCTGGAGCGCCGCAAGGTGCTCAAGGCACTGGGCGCCGAGCTGGTATTGACCGATCCGGCCAAGGGCATGAAGGGCGCCATCGAGAAGGCCAACGAAATCGTCGCCTCCGACCCGGAGCAGTACTTCCTGCCGGGCCAGTTCGAAAACCCGGCCAACCCGGCCATTCACGAAAAAACCACTGGCCCGGAGATCTGGAACGACACTGACGGCGCCATCGACGTGCTGGTGGCGGGCGTGGGCACTGGCGGCACCATCACCGGCGTGTCGCGTTACATCAAGCATACCCAGGGCAAGGCCATCCTGTCGGTGGCTGTGGAACCCGTGGCATCGCCACTGATCAGCCAGACCCTGGCCGGTGAAGAACTCAAGCCCAGCCCGCACAAAATCCAGGGCATCGGCGCCGGCTTCGTGCCGAAAAACCTCGACCTGTCGATCGTCGACCAAGTGGAGACGGTGACCGACGAAGAGTCCAAGGCCATGGCTATTCGCCTGATGCAGGAAGAGGGCATCCTTTGCGGTATTTCCTGCGGTGCGGCAATGGCGGCGGCGGTGCGCCTGGCCGAAAAACCGGAAATGCAGGGTAAGACCATCGTCGTAATCCTGCCCGATTCGGGCGAGCGATATTTGTCGAGCATGCTGTTCAGCGACATGTTCAGCGAGCAGGAAAACCAACAGTAATCGGCCTTGCCGCTGACTCGGCGCAACAATCGGCGGCCTGGTTTATTGCAGAATCTTCATGAATGCGATCCCGCCCGGGTTGTTTTTACCGCGGCGGGATCGGTTTATGATGGCAGGATGATTTTCTGGAGAGCAGGCAGCGCAGCCCTGGCTCTTCCCCAAGGAGTGAAAGCATGACCTTTTCCTTTGCAGCCAAGGCGGGTGTCTTGCTGGTGTTTTTCGGCAGCGTGCTGTTCGTGCACCTGCGCGGCAAGGCCCGCCTGCCGGTGTTGCGCCAGTTCGTCAACCATTCGGCGCTGTTCGCCCCCTACAACGCGTTGATGTACCTGTTTTCCGGCGTGCCGTCCAAGCCCTATCTGGACCGTCAGCGCTTCCCGGAGCTGGACGTGCTGAAGGACAACTGGCAGGAAATCCGCGAAGAGGCCATGCGCCTGTTCGACGAAGGCTATATCCGTGCTGCCGAGAAAGATAACGACGCCGGCTTCGGTTCGTTCTTCAAGAAGGGCTGGAAGCGCTTTTACCTGAAGTGGTACGACAAACCGTTGCCTTCGGCGCAAACCCTCTGCCCGCGCACTGTCGAGCTGGTCAGCAGCATCCCCAATGTCAAAGGCGCAATGTTTGCCCTGTTGCCCGGCGGCAGCCACCTGAACCCGCACCGTGACCCGTTCGCAGGCTCGCTGCGCTACCACCTGGGGCTGTCCACGCCGAACTCCGACGCATGCCGCATCTACGTGGATGGTGAGCAGTACGCTTGGCGTGATGGCGAAGACGTGATGTTCGACGAAACCTATGTGCATTGGGTCAAGAACGAAACCGACGTAACCCGCGTGATCCTGTTCTGCGACATCGAGCGCCCGCTGAGTAGCCCGCTGATGACGCGCATCAACCGTAAGGTCAGTGCCTTTCTCGGCCGCGCCACCGCGCCGCAGAACACCGATGAAGAGCGCGTGGGCGGGATCAACCAGGCGTACGCCTGGAGCAAGCGCTTCAGCAACAAGATCAGCAGCCATGTGAAGCAGTTCAAGCGCGCCAACCCCAAGGCTTACCGCGTGCTGCGGCCGGTACTGGCGGTGGTGGTGGCGTATCTGCTGTATCGCTGGTTGTTCTGATTTTTTGTAGTCTGTTCGGGCCTCTTCGCGGGGGCAAGCCCGCTTCCATAAGTGCATCACCCTCCTTGAAGGATGAGCAGAACCTTTGAAAGCAGGCTTGTGCCGCGAAGAATCACTCGCTATATTCCAGAACATTCACTCCTTCAAAGACCCCTGTCATGCCTGCCATCCCTTCCACCACATGCTTTGCCATCGCGCCAGTCGCGGGCATGGTAGTGCGTGGTAGCCAGCAGCCGGTCATGATCTGTCACTCCCCACCACCTGTCAGTGGCGTCGTAGGCGGCGTAGCACCGCCTCATTGCGTGGTTGTGCTGGGCTGATCGGCTTCGTGCCACAACCCTTCGCACGCGCAACCTACTGAACACGGTCGGCCACTTCTCACGTCGAAGCGCACGCCGTCCGTTTGGCTTAACTGCCTACTATCAGGTGGCAATTCATGTCTGTCTTTACCAAAGCGTCCGTGGCCTCTGCGGCCACTACCTGCCTGTTCGTCCTGCTGTGGAGCAGCGGGGCGATCGTCTCCAAACTGGGCCTGGCGCATGCCAGCCCGTTCGCCTTTCTACTGTTGCGCTCGGCGCTGGCCCTGGCTGGCCTGTTGCTGATCGGCCCGTTGCTAGGGTTGCGCTGGCCGCGTACTCGCGGGAGCATTCTGCGCGCCCTGGGTACAGGGTGTGTGCTGCTCGGTGCCTATCAGATCTTCTATCTGTTGGCGCTTGATACCCATGTCACCCCTGGTGTCATGGCGACGGTGATGGGCGTCCAACCGATCCTCACCGTGGTGCTGATGGAGCGCCAGCGTTCCTGGAGCCGTTTGTTCGGCCTGGGTTTGGGGCTGGGCGGCTTGATCATGGTGGTCTACCAGGGCATCAACCTGGGCGGGGTATCGCTGGGGGGGATGCTGTTCGCCCTGCTGGCGCTGGTCAGCATGACCTTTGGCTCGATCCTGCAGAAGCGCATTACCGACAACCCCATGGGCACACTGCCGCTGCAGTACCTGGCCGGCTTTGCCATGTGCGCGCTGTTCGCACCTTTGCAACCGCTCCATGTCGAGTGGACCGGCGGCTTCGTCGGTGCGCTGCTGTGGATGGGCCTGGTGGTCTCGCTGCTGGCAACCTTGCTGCTGTACCGGCTGATCGCCAAGGGCAATCTGGTCAATGTCACCAGCCTGTTCTACCTGGTGCCGGCAGTGACTGCAGTGATGGACTTGCTGATCTTCGGTAATCGCCTGGCGCCGCTAAGCTTGCTGGGCATGGGGCTGATCGTGGTTGGGCTGCTGTTCGTGTTTCGCAAGCCTGCCGCGCGCCTGGCGGAGGCGTAGGCCCTAGCGGAATTCTTCGGGGATGGCGTGGCGCAACACGCCTTCCTCGAAGTCCAGCAGGCCGGCTTCGCGCTGGGTGAGCAGGTAGTAGAGCAGGGTGTCGAGCGAGCGTTGCTGCGGGACCTCGACCGCCAACATCTTCACTGCTTGCTCGGTTTCACAGGCACAGCCGAAATCCAGCAATGCCGCGCGCACCTGGTCGAGGGTTTCCGGAGGTTTGACGACCACCCGGAACACCGAGCTACCGCTGCTGTGGCGCAGTTCTGCGAACCAGGTTTCGCCTTCTTCCTCGCGGGTGTCGATCACGTCGCCCGGGGCGATGCCATAGACATGGAAGGGTATGTTGTCGACGGCATAGCCGCCTTCCACGGCCTTGGCCCACAGCCCCTCGACCGAAGCCGGTGGGTAGCCGTTCTCGTCCTGCTCCAGGCGGAACAGGACCTTTTTGTACGCGCTGTTCATGCAGTACTCCGCTTCAGCTGCGCGCCGGGCGCAGCACCAGCCACAAGGCCAGGCCAATCAGCAGGCCGCCGTATAGGTGCGCCATCGACAACGGCTCGTTCAGCAGCCATGCCCCCCACAATACGCCGAATACCGGGATCAGGAACGTTACGGTGCTGGCTTTTACCGGGCCGATTTCTTCGAGCAGGCGGAAGTACAGGATGTAGGCAAAGGCGGTGCACAGCAAACCCAGCCCCAGTAACGACAACCACACCTCCCAGCCCCCCCAGCTGGCGGGCGGTTGGGTGAGTGCGCTCCAGCCGAACA
>AZIG01005959.1_pt1 | contig 26197 bp, 25 predicted proteins | sample 359071 | NCBI WGS metagenome assembly AZIG01 (sample SAMN02429714, study PRJNA222667) | marine sediment metagenome | biome: Sediment sample; isolation source: enrichment culture of sample MGS-AQ(UA) from oil contaminated terminal site... | place: Jordan: Aqaba | collected 2011-05-15 | depth 18 m m | reverse complement strand
ACCGTGCGCGCGGTCGGCGTAGGGGCCGCTTTGCGGCCCTTGTGCGACCCAAGGCCGCTCCTGCGTCGACCGCCGAAGCCGGCCCGGGTGATGGCAGGTGGAGTCAGTTGGCCGCTGTGCTGCCAGCCAGCTTCGGCTGGCGATACAGGTCAAGCAGCACCTGGTCCAGCACCTGCGAGGCACCCCACGGTTTGGGATCGTTGAGGATCGCCGCCACCGCCCAGGTATGGCCGTTGCGGTCGCGGCTGAAGCCGGCAATCGCCCGTACAGTGTTCAGTGTGCCGGTCTTGATGTGCCCTTCACCGGTCATCGCGGTGCGCTTGAGACGCTTGCGCATCGTGCCGTCCATGCCCACCAGCGGCATCGAGCTCATGAACTCGGCGGCGTAAGGGCTCTTCCAGGCGGCTTTGAGCATCTCGGCCATTTCCCGGGTACTGACCCGTTCGGCACGCGACAGGCCAGAGCCGTTTTCCATCACCAGATGCGGCGCGGTAATACCCTTTTTCGCCAGCCATTGGCGTACCACGCGTTGGGCAGCACGGGCGTCGTCGCCATCGGCATCGGTGCGGAACTGCGCGCCAAGGCTCAGGAACAGCTGCCGGGCCATGGTGTTGTTGCTGTACTTGTTGATGTCGCGGATCACTTCCACCAGGTCGGGCGAGAAGGCGCGGGCCAGCAGGCGAGCACTCTTGGGCACATTCTCGATGCGGTCGCCGCCCTGGATGTTGCCGCCCAGTTCGCTCCAGATCGCGCGCACGGCACCGGCGGCGTAGGTTGGGTGGTCGAGCAGTGACAGATAGGTTTGCGAGTTGCAGCCGTCACCCAGTTGGCCGCTGACCGTTACACTGATGCCGTCGGCCTGAGGCACCGGGTTGTAGCGTACCTCTCCGGTGCATTTCTTCGAGGCTACCGGCTTGACCTGGTTGTCGATGCGGATGCGGGCAATCGGCGGCTCGACTGCGACGGTGACCTTGCCACCATCATTACGGGCCACGAAGCGCAGGGCCTTGAGGTTGACCAGCAGCGAGTCGGGTTTGACCAGGAACGGCTTGTTTTCATCGCCGCCGTCGTCGTTGAACTGCGGCAGGTTGGGTTGCACGAAGTGGCTGCGGTCCAGCACCAGGTCACCGGTGACGGTGCGCACACCATTAGCGCGCAGGTCACGCATCAGCAGCCACAGCTTTTCCATGTTCAGTTTGGGGTCACCGCCACCTTTAAGGTAGAGGTTACCGTTAAGCACACCGTTGCTCAGGGTGCCGTCAGTGTAGAACTCGGTTTTCCACTGGAAGGTCGGGCCAAGCAGTTCGAGGGCGGCATAGGTGGTGACCAGTTTCATGGTCGACGCCGGGTTCACCGACACATCGGCATTGAACACGGTCGGGGTGCCGGGGCCGTCCAGCGGCAGCATCACCAGCGACAGCGCTGTGTCCTGCAGCTTGTTGGCCTTGAGCGCCTGCTGCACTTTGGCAGGCAGGGTGGTATTGACGGCGGCGTGGCTGGGCAAGGCAAGCGGCAACAGCAGGCCGGCAAGAATGAGGGGTCGAAGCGTTTTGATCATAGTGAGCGAATACCCTGCGGCGAGGGAAAAGGGCTTTGGGGCTGGAAGAGATGATGGCCCCACGACGTAAACAGTACGCATTATGCCCCAAGCGTAGCCGCGATGCGTCACGTTCGACGGAAAAGCAACGCCAATAAAAAGGCCACCCGAGTGGGGTGGCCTTTTCAGCAATCAACCTTTTCAGCCCGAAGCTGACAAGTATCACTCAGCCTTGTTGATCGGCTTTTCCGGGTACCAGGCGTCCAGCAGCGGGCTGACTTCGATCTTGGTCAGTTCGCCACGGCCTTTGAGCCAGGCTTCAACAGCAGCGCGCTGTTCTTCGCTGACCGAGCCGCGTTTGACCGAGCACACCAGGCCGAAATCGTCACCGCCTACATAATCCAGGCCGTTGGCGTCCATGGCTTCTTCCAGGAACGCGTCGAGGAAAGCATCGATTGCCTGGTCATCCAGATCTTCCTTGAATTCCAGGTTCAGCTCGAAGCCCAATTCCTGAAACTCGTCGACACACAGCTTCTTGCGCAGACGACGGGAGCGGTTTGTGGCCATGAAACAATCCTCTTAGGTAATAACGCCGCGCAGTCTACCAGTTAACACGCCTGGCTGCCTGCCTGAGTAGCTGTGCTTGTGGTCAATTCCCTGGCCAGGGCACGTTCCACCCTGCACATATGCCGTGCCAGTGCCTGGCGCCGCAGGCGCACCTGGGCAGTGGTCAAGCCGCTGGCCTCGAGGGCTTCACAGGCCGCCATCAGGTCAGGGGCTTCCAGCATGCGCGCGGCGCTGAGCACTTTGTGGGCCTGCTCGGCAATGGCGCCGCTGTCATGCTGCGGGTGCAGCGCCATCAGGCTGGCCAGGTCGATCTGAAGGCTCTGTTGCAAGGCCTCCAGAAAGCGCTGGCGGTCGACCGGGTCAGGCCCGACCACAGCGGCCAGGCCGTCCAGTTGGTACAGCTTGCGTCGGGGGCGTTGCTGGCGGCGCGGGCAAATGCCAGCCAGACGCTGGCTGAGGGTGCTCAGGCTGATGGGCTTGAGCAGGCAGTCGTCCATGCCGGCGTTCAGGCACTTGCGGCGTACTTCCGGCTGTGCGTTGGCGGTATAGCCGAGGATGGTGCAGCGTGGCCGCCTGGCATGGCGTTCTTCGGCGCGCACGGCAGTCGCCAGTTGGTAACCGTTCATGTGCGGCATGTTGCAGTCGAGTACCAGTACATCGAAGTCGCCTGCCCGCCAGGCGGCCAGGCCTTCCCGGCCATCGCGGGCGCTGGCGTGTTCCAGGCCCAGGTAGCCAAGTTGTTGCGCCATCAGTTGCAGGTTGGCCGGGTGGTCATCAATGACCAGCACGTTCAGCCGTGGGTCGGGCACGTCGAGCTGCTCGGGCAACGGTGTCGGCTGCGCTGCGGCATCAACCCGTTGCAGCGGCATTTTCAGGCGCACCTGGGTGCCGACATCCTCCAGGCTCTTCATGGACAGGCTGCCGCCCATCATTTCGCACAGGTTGCGGCAGATGGCCAGGCCCAGCCCGGTACCGGCGCGGGCGCCCTGGCTGTGCGGGTTGGCCTGGATGAACGGGTTGAACAGGCGCTGCAGGTCGTCGGGGTGGATGCCGATGCCGCTGTCGCGCACCTCCAGCTCCAGTACCGCTGGTGTGCTGGTACCGTCATCCAGCAGGCCGACGCAGATGCGTACCTGACCGTGCTCGGTGAACTTGATGGCGTTGCTCACCAGGTTGGACAGCACCTGCTTGAAGCGCAGCGGGTCAAGCAGGACATGGCAGCGTGCGGCCGGAGCGATCTGCACCTCCAGGGCCAGGCCTTTCTGCCGCGCCTGGCCATCGAACATGCGCCCCACCGATTCGACCAGCGCCGCCAGGTCGACCACCTCCGGGGCCAGGGACAAGTGCCCGGACTCGATGCGTACGATGTCCAGAATGTCACCGATCAGGCCTAGCAGGTCTTTGGCCGAATGGTGCGCCAGTTCCAGCGCGCTGCGGTCCACCCGGCCCTGGTCGGCACGCTTGACCGCCAGTTCCAGCATGCCGATCACGGCGTTCATCGGGGTGCGGATTTCGTGGCTGATGGTCGCCAGGAACGTGCTCTTGGCGCGGTTGGCATCGTCGGCCTGCTGCTTGGCCTGGCGCAGTTCCATGACCAGTTGGCGGCGTTCGCTGATGTCGATCCAGCCGCCGATGATCCCCTGCACCTCACCCAGGGAGTCGCGGTACGGCAAGATCCAGTGGTAGATGGTCAGGTCCCGGCCCTTGATCCGTAATGGACGGTCCTTGATCAGCGGCGAGCCCGCAGCCATGACTTTCTGGTAATCAGCCTGGATCTGCAGAGCCTGCTCGGAATCGGCAAACAGGCTGTCGTTCAGTTTTTTGCCGATCACCTGATCGGAGCGGGCCTGTACGGCTTCAAGGTAGCTGTAGTTGCAGCTTTTCAGGCAACCCTCGCGGTCACGCACATACATGGGGTGGGGTGTACCGTTGAGCAGGGCGCGCATGAATGCCAGCTGGTCATTCAGCGCGCGTTCGGCGTGCTGGCGCTGGCGAATTTGCAGGCGCAGGCGGGCATTCCAGAGCAAGGCCAGCAACAGAAGCACGGCGGTGGCCAGCACTACCTGCAGGGCAAGGCGGCTGTAGCCTTTGGCGTTGTCATCCTCATGCCTGCCAAAGCCGCGCCAGCGGTTGTTGATTACCCCCAGCTCGCAAGGTAAACCGTTTCTAATAAAAGAGGTCGCCAACGGTGCGGGGACTTGTACCCGTGGCTTTGATACCCGCATTGCATTTAGTTCGCTCAAGGTAAGAGGATCATAGCCTGCACCGGCCCCCATCAATTTCGTGAAGCCTACCAATCGCCACCGATACCTTGACCCTGTGAGCGGATGAACGGTCATTCAAGGAATCTCCAATAACCTATAAAATTTATGGCCATATGGCGGCTTTAGTCAGGGACAGTTGTTGTCATGAATTCGAGTACAGAATCTGAGTTTTTCCGCATCTGGCTTACTGATCATTTGCAGAGTGTGGTTTTAAGCGAGAAAGAATACGATAACGCGTTGATTGTTGCTGAACGTCTGATGCTTGAATCAAAAGTTAGTCATGATGAGTGGTTAGAGATGGTTAGGCAGGCCAATGCTGCATTGTGTAGGCACTTGGGCTGAAATTTTAGATGTCGATGCGTAAGTAAAATCCACGTAGTGGGGCTTTTTTTAGAGGTTCTCGGATTGTTCTTGCCTGTCGTTTGGGCTTCCTGCCTTTCGCCGTGAGCTTGTTGGCCTTTGTGGCTGTCAACGCCATTACTGAATCTGCTGATGTCTCTGGTGAGCTTGTGGGCTGCTCTGCTGCATCATTTTGGATCGAGGTCGCCAATGGTGCGGGGACTTGTACCCGTGCCGGTGGGGACCAGATTGCATAGGAAAAGCGGTGACGTGCTGTGGCTGCCCCCATTCATAGGTGTCGGCGTAGAGGACACATATGGAGTTGTTTGCTTTCACGTCAAGCAATCCAATAATGGAACCTTATGGTTCGCCTCGAAATATGCACTCCCATTTGAGACCTTAGAGCCTCACAGCTAAACTATTAAGCTCTGGGGTGACTTTATATAATGGCCGTGAGTGGCCATTATAGAATTGTTGTGGGTTTTATTTTATTTGCAAACTTCATAGAAATTGTATCCGGCAGTGCTGTCTTTCAAAATCGTTCCTCTTTTATATCTTATTCCATTAAGCGTGAAGCTGGTTGTGTAGTAGCCATCGGCCGCTTTGATTTGTACGCCATTGACTTTTACCAAATATGCATCGCTAGATGAGCTTGTCCCGGCAAACCAGTACGTGTCCGGGACTCGGTTAACAGAACGGCTATAAGAGCAAGAAGCTGTTCCAGTAGCTGTTCGGGTTGCACTGTAAGTATTGTTCTGTCCTATGATAGTGGGCTCCCCTACATTTCGATATTCTAGGGTTGTTGTTTCCTGTTCTCTATCTTGTCTGGTACGAGTTTGGTAATGGCTACAATCCGTTGTGGTTTGATTGAACGGTTCATCTTTCAGCATGGTTGATGCTACGGGTGCCCAGTTATAACATCCATTATCATTGGCAGTAACCCACTCGCTATAAAGAGGTTCAGCTGGCTGCCAGTTTTCGACTGGTAGGTTTGGAGTTTTAGGGGTGATATTTATTGAACCGTTAGGAAGTGCTCCGCCTTTGGATTGCTCCATCGGAATTACTATCCTGTAACCTGCTTGCACTGTGCTGGTGCACGCTATAAGTGCTGTTAATACTATTGTTATTGTTGTTTTCATAAAGTAGTAAGATGTTTATTATTTATATCTTACCACGCATATCGAAAAGTCAATAAAAAATCATTTTTTCATACAGGCAAGCAATGCCACGTTTTTAGGGCGTGTCTCAGTTCCTCCAAAGTTTTGCACTGTAATTGTGTGGGTGTGTAAACCTGCTGGCTGCGACCAGACAGATTGTGTGCCATACCAGTTCTCATCACCTAAAACCGCGTTGCCGGGGTCTGTTGGGGATCGATCTCGCGTGTGACGTGTCTCATGGGTATGTAACCCATCCATCGAAGCCGTAGCGTTGTGTTTATGGCTTTTTAGATCGTCTTGCTGGGTGGAAGCTAAGGATCTACCCGGATCGATGCCCTTGCCGTTATCCCAAGACCTGACGAACTGGCCGCGTAGGTCGAGTGTTCCACCTGAACCGTTTGCTGGTATCCAGCCCGGCGGGCAGGTTGTAGCGTTAAAAAACGCATACATGCCAGACGTTGATTGGGTTGTCCAAATACCAGATTCACATGATAAAATTAACCCTTTTGAATCTCTGGCAAGTAAACCGTTAGGGGAGCAGGAGGCACCAGCGGTTTCTACTTTTGTTAGGTTTATGTTGTTGTCGAACTGCCCTCTACCTTTAACAGTTAAGGTTCCATCCATTCTGGAATTGCCTAAAACCGCTAAGTCCTTCTTGACGTTCATGTAATTGGTGTTTATTTCGTCTGAAAATATTGTATCTGTGTAAAGCGTTTTGATTAGCCCTTTTCCTGCGGAAAGGGTGTCAATGACCTGATAGGCCACCTCTGTTCCTGCATCGTCTTGGGGAAGCATTCCGCAAGGTGCATTTTCAGTTGATTCGATAAGTCCATCTGCGGAATGAGTATATACAGGGCAAAGCCTATCAAGCATTACTCTTTCATTGGTCGATGAGTTTGCTGCAACATCCACCGCCACTGGGCTACCCGTTTCGGTGTGGATTCCGATACCGCAATCTACGGTTTTCGACTCCCAAGCACCACCGCTAGTATCTTTGATCCACTTGATACAACGGAGCCTGTTATGCCCTTTGGATTCTTTAAATGTAACGGCTGAACCTAACATGGAATTAGTTCCATCCACTCTTAAATACTCGTTGCCGCCCTCTCGGTCGTAGGTAGCGACTAGGGTGCAGTCTGCTTTTAAGGCAAGGCATTCGGTGTTAGTTATTTTTGTATCTGGGTCGGAAAGAGAAGCAAAGTAGAACTGATGACCGCCAGTTACATTTAAAGAGTCATTAGCATTGGCAGCAATTTTCGCTCTGTTGAAATATCGAAAATTTTGTGAAAATGACGATAAGTTTTTAGGTTGGAATATCACCTTGAAAGTTTTTATAAAGCCTTCTTCATCTGGGGTTATTTTTGCTTTCGCAATGAAGTCATATGGGATTCTTGACCAGAATTTACACGGAAGTAACTGAGTTGATTTCTCTTTAGATAAAACAGGCACCCAGCTTTTTTCATTTCCGCAAGTGGATTCTTTAGCGACAAATTCATTATTGAGCATTTCAAGGATTTCAGGGGAACCACTCCATACAGTGCCGTTCTTGAAGTTATCTATGTCCCACCCATCGAGATGGATACGCTTGTCAAATGCGGTGATAATTGAAACTATATCTTTTCCGAATATTGTTGCTTGTTGCTCGCGTTGTCGTTCCATATACCAATAGAGGAAGCTGACGACAAGGACCATTACTATTGATAAGGAAAGCAGGGTTTCAAATAGGGTTAAACCTTTTTGTTTTCTCTTGATTGTCATGTAAATATCTTTTGTTCTTATTTTTATTATTACATAAAAGATAAAATATAAAAGAGTGCTTGCGAAAAAAATGACAGCATTAGGTTTGGGGATATAACCTTGAACCTATGGCTGTTTGATTTGAAGGGTGGTGGGGTGTTTATACTTTGTGAGAGTATAATGTGTATCCGCGAAGCAAAAAAATAGCTTCGAGGATATAAGTATGTAACGTGAGGCGTTACATTGTTTGAGTTTAGTGAGGTCGCATTTCTTCGATAAGGCGTTTTTTGTATTCGTCTGCATCATCTTCAATTTTTCGTTTTGCATCGCCCCATAAGTCTTTGTATGTGTCTCTATGCCTTGGCACAATAAGCATTACAATATCGTCTAGATTCTGCTGTTTTACCTTGTTATTCGATCTTCCAAACTCTTTTACCAATACATCATTAGAGATTGATTTATAGCCAGAAAATGCCGCAATGAGTTTTTTGGCGAGGCTTGATGTTAGTCTTAAGTTAGGGTATTCCTCAATTTCTACTATTTTTAGGAAGTTGACTAAAAATCTTTGACGCTCTCGTCGTTTGAAACCACCAACCATGCCGCCTATCTTTCCCGCTATTTCTGCTTTTTTCATATATTCTCCTATGCTGTTTTAAATACAAATAGCATAGGTTTAAAATAAGTCAATGCTTCAGGGATATATCTCCGAAGTATTACGCTAGCTTTTGGCGAACCGCCAATCGGAGGCAGGGTTTTTAAATTTTCAATTTTTTACGTGACCTATTCCCCACGTTCAATCTTGAAATTAAATTGGGAGAGATTTTTGAAAATTCGATTTGATTTTTTAGTAGGGGTTAATTGCAAATATCAACTAAGTAGAATGCGATAGAGTTGAACCCTAAATTAAAATAAGGTTGAACGATAAAAATATTTTCGTTTTGCTATTGACAACGATTTTTGCCGTAATTAAGCCATAAAGTGATGGTCGGAAAAATCGAGTTATCAATAATTTGATATAAAGTTGTAAAAAATTTTCAAGATTTTTTTTGAAAATAGCATTTTAATGCTTGCGGGTCGATGGGGTTGGATTTTATCGAAAATGACCTGTTTTGGGTTTATGACAAAAATACAGGTTTTTGGAAGATTGAAGTGGGCTGCTGTGGTGGGTTGTCCTATGGGATTTGATATGTATGTATACATACATATAGCTTCGGGGATATATCTCCAAACCTATGTAATGTGCCCCGGTCTAAATCTGTCATGTCGATTTAATTTATTTTGTTTGTGTATTTCCCAATATTTGGTTGATTTTACGGTTATTTTTGGGTTTGTCATTTTTGTCATAACTGTCATAGGTCTTTTAAAAAAACTCGAATTTGTCATAAAGTGCTTTTGACAATGGTTTGCGGATAGTTAGGTTCATCAGCCCAGTGGTTGATGTTCATGGTTTTTGATGAATTTGGAAGAGTGTGAGATTTTCATCAGGAAAGGAATTTGATATGTATGTATACATACATATAGCTTCGGGGATATATCTCCAAACCTATGTAGGCTATTCGGTAGTGTAGTGCGAAATTAAGGCGTTAGGGCGTGTCTTTAACTTTGGGCGAGGATTTGTATCGCTCAAGCGAGAACGGCCCCGTTTGACCCGTTTCCGTGAGTGATACGGCTATTGAGGTGTCGGTGGGTATGTACGTGGGTGTATATAGGGAGGAATGGGAGGAAAGGAGGGAGGGGAGGAAGAAGAAACACCCTCACCGGGTGCTATTATCTGATATAGGCTTTTGTCTCACCACTATAATGCTAACTTCGATTTTGTAGTCTGTACCAAGTTGCTCTACTAATTCCCAGTACATCCCAAGGTCTGCCATTTGCAGTAGTTGTTGCAGGTCTTCCACCTTTCTTACCTCTGAAAGACTGCATTTCGCTTGTATGGGTTCTGGCGACATAATCGTCAAAGGTGCCTCTGGTAAAGTTTCGATGCGTCCACTTCGCTACGCTCTTGGCTGTGTGTTTTACTTCGGAAATATCCAAGGGTGTGGAGAAATTGACGTTGTAGCCTATGGCTCTGTCAAGACAAGCATTAAGCCATTGGTTGTAGTCGGGCCACCCTTGGCGGATGGCTTTGTATGCCCACGCTCTTAACTCATCGAAAAGCATACAGTTACGACCAAGACCATAGTCCTCTACGGGCTTCTTTTTGGCCTTTTCAGGGGTGAGATCGATGTAGTCGGCAAGATCGTCCAGCGTGTATGGGGTGGATTCCCATTCTTGGACGATCCAATGTGAGTTGATCGGGTTCTTGCAGATCAGGCCGGAGTAGCCTCTGTCTGCTCCCAGAAGGTTACGCAATGCTGCTTCGATGGCTGCAGCGTAGCGTAAAGGGGCTGTTTTAGCGTCGATTGCGGTTCGGATAGGGGTTTGTAGCAGGTAGAGCAAATGGGCGTGCCCATTGGCTGGATTTCGAGCGATTAGGTTAGGTGCTGGTGCTCCAACGTCATCCCAATGCATTCCGGCGTTGGATCTGTCGAGGTCGAAAACCATCCAGTATCTATGGGTTGGCCCGTTTGGTTGGACCAGTCGAGCAAGTTTTGCTTTTTCTTTTTTATTGATTTTTAGGCCACTGACTAAATCGTCTGTGTGATAAGGTCTATTTGGTAAGTAGTCCTCAAATATTTTTACGCATCCCATCGTTATCCTCTTCTAATATTAATTTCAGAAAAAGAAAACCTTGAGAAGGGACTTGACAATATTTTATTTGTTGATTAAATGGAGGTGTAAGTTTTATAAAATATTGTTATATGTATGTATGTCTTGCCACCTTCCCCAAGGTGGTTTTCTTTTTCTGTTCTATTCAAATTGCCATATATTGTTGTTTTGTCAAATTTGAATAGTAAAAAGCCCGCTCTTTGGCGGGTTTTTATTGCCTGTGGTTTGGAATTAGCAAATGAATCCTAATGTGATAAAATGTTAGTAATTAACAATTACAGCTACTATGAATAGATTATTTAATACACGTTTCGCTGATGAGGTAGAAGACAAATTAATGAGGTTGGTTGACGAGTACAGTAAAAGTCTCGAAAAAGAATTTAAAGCAGAGGGTGCTTTTGTAGGGCTTAACGGATTGCTCTTCGTTAAACGAGCAAAAGACAAGATGGCATCCATAGGGCTGGATGTTGGAGGTAAAGACTTGCACTGGTTGTTGGCAAAAAAATCCCGCACTAGGCGGGCAAATGTCGATCAAGTAGGAAAATCTATTCCTCGTAGACGGGCGGATCATACCTGAGAGCAAAAGGCTCGTCAATTAGTCGAGGATTTATTGCGAAATAAAGTATGGCCTAACAAAATATCCTTAAAGAATATTGAGTTGTTGCCGATATTGTCGTTACATACCATTGGGTTTAAAGATGAAAGGAGGGATTATGAGCTTGAGAAATATGAATATCGGGAGTCGGGCTGGCCTCGGCTTTACGATAATTGGGTTATTGGTTTTGGCGATGGGTTTGATTGCTCTGTTCCAAGCCAACGAGATGGATGACGCGACTGCTGAAATCCGTGTCGAGTGGTTGCCAGCGGTGCAGGACGTGGGAGAGGTTGGTAGTGGTCTGGGGCGTACCAGAGCGTTGACGCTCAGGACGCTTACCATGAAAGAAGGCGATCAGTTAAAAGAAACGGTTGGTTTGGTAAGACGTATCAATCAAGAAATATCCGCTTTTTTAATTAATTATGAAAAAGGAATAGACTCACCTGATGATCGAAAGCTGTTTGAGGACTTCAAAAGTTCTTACGCCAAATATTTATCCTATCAAGAGCGGATACTGGATGGTGTACTTGCGTCAGTAGAACGTGGTGATGAGATTGAAGTGGCTAATGGGCCGCTTGCTAGTGCAGCGGATCAGATGATGGCTGCCTTGAATAAACTGATCAAGTTTAATGAGCAAGGTGCTGTTCACGCCGCCGATCAGACAAGAAAAGCATTCGATGCTGCAGTGTTTATGATTGTTGTAGCGTTGATCCTGATCTTGATGCTAATGGTCGTAATTGCTATCGTGTTGACTCGGAGCATTGTGTCTCCACTATCTGAGGCAGTTATAGTTGCTGATAGAGTTTCCAGTGGTGATCTTACTCAAAATATTCATGTTACTGGAAGCGATGAGCCTGCTCATCTGCTGATTGCTTTGAAGCGGATGCAAGATAGTCTGCATGAGACAATAGAGAAAATTTCTGAATCGTCCAATATGCTTGCCTCTGCCTCGGAAGAGCTACATGCTGTAACTGAGGATACGAATCGCGGACTTAATCAGCAAAGTGCTGAAATTGACCAAGCAGCTACGGCAGTTAATCAGATGACAGCAGCGGTTGAAGAGGTGGCTCGCAACGCTGTTAATACTGCTGATGACTCAAAAGCGGCTGATAAGAGCACCTATCAAGGTCGAGAAAAGGTTAGTCAGGCTTTAGAGTCTATTAACCGGCTTGTTGGTAACGTTTCTGATACTTCGGAAGAGGTTAAGTTGTTGGCACAAAATGCCAATGAGATTAGTCAGGTCTTGGTAGTGATTCGCTCAATTGCGGAACAGACCAACCTGTTAGCACTTAATGCTGCAATTGAAGCTGCTCGGGCTGGTGAAGCTGGTCGAGGGTTTGCAGTTGTAGCTGATGAAGTAAGGGCACTGGCCTATCGTACTCAACAATCGACAGGCGAAATTGAAAAAATGATTGAAGGGATTCAATCTGGTACTGATCGTGCGGTTGATGCTATGAATGAGAGCCAAGAGCGAGCTAATGGCACGTTGCAGGTGGCTCGGGAGGCTAATGATGCTCTGGACGTGATTGGTGAGGCTATTGCTTCGATAAATCAAAAGAATTTGGTTATTGCCAGTGCCTCTGAAGAGCAAGCACAGGTTGCCCGTGAGGTAGACAAAAATCTTGTGAATATCAGAGATTTGTCAATGCAAACTTCTGCTGGAGCAAATCAGACGAACGCATCCAGTCAAGAGCTATCGCGTCTTGCCGTGGATTTACATGCGATGGTTTCAAAGTTCAGGCTTCGAATGCGGCAATAGAGCGTAAAAGCGTTAAAGCCCCATCTCGGGGCTTTTTTATTTCTGGAGGTTTAAAAGCTCTGTCAGTTTCTGGTTTTTTTGCTTCTCTTCCTCTAACGCGGTTTCTGCAATTTTCCGATAGGTCATTTCATCAAGTAGTTCACCTGCTTGATCAAGATTGATTTTCTTCGCAAGGTCAAGGTCATATCGTAGTTGTTCATTTTCATTGATAAGGGTTTGAGTTTTTTCTCCAAGCTCTGACTTCTCTGTATTCCAAGCCTTTTGAGCTTTTCTGAGGTTTTCACCTGCAGCGTGTTCTGCAATGCTCCAAAGCGTTGCCGTCGCTTCACTGATGGCTTTCTGAAAGGTTTCAGAGCCGTTTGACTGGTCGGATTTCTCCGCGTCCATTTCTTTACGCCATTGCCTCATTGCTTCACTGGTCGTATTCATATCTGTCTTAGCTATGGCTCGGACTTGGTGAACTGTTGGATATGATTTTTTACCATTTGTCATATACAACTCTGTAGCTACGTTGAAAATTCTTTCTAATACTGTGTTGTTCATTTATTTCCTCCTAATAATAAGAATAATAAGTACTGAATTATTATTGCTACTACAATAATAAGAAGAATAATATCGTTATTATTTTCGTTATCAATGAGTCTTGTGGCTTGCACCAAAGGGTGGAAGCCCAGCAGAATCAAGGAAAACTCAGAGGGATAGCGAGAATAATATCTTATTATCTTACTTGTGATAATAAGAATAATTAAGTTGTTATTATTGTTATTGCAATAATAATGATAATAGTGACTTATTATTGCTATTATTAAATCATATAAAAATAGAGTTTCAAGGGGTGAGGCTAAAAATACTATTGTGCTATATGATGTATCGTATCCTCCAAGAGCAGAAAACCGCACTATGCGGTTATTGATATGGGTCGTAAGGGTCTTGAAATGGGCTTGGCGGTTTGGGTTTTAGTAGTCTTCTCTTTCTGGCCGCTTTTGCCTGCTCGGCTTCTTCTTTGTCAAATTCAACCACTTGCTTACTGGTGAACGTATCAGATGCCCAAAGCTTTACTTTGTCAGTAAATCCAAATGTTGCTTGGGTGTGGTCTAAACCTTGCTCTTTGAGTTGTTCCGTAACGTTAAATAGATAGTCCTTTCGTTTCTCTTTACCCAAGCGGCTAGCCATTTCATAGGTGTTTTCTCGTAATCTCTTATAGTATTGCTCTGGATTCTCGTCGAGCCTTTTGGCTTCAAGTATGCGATCCACCAGAATATCAAAGCGTTTAATCAAAGGCTCTAGCTCTTCCTCGTATGCCTTGATTGCTTTCTCCAAGACTGATTTTCTATTGGTGTCCTCTTTGATTTTTTTGCGTAACTCATTAAGTTCCTTGGTCATTCTCTCTTTCATGGTTTTGAAATTTGAAGAAAGCTCTTTTGTCTTTGTGGTTTTTTCGGTGATTTCGTCGTTTAGTTTTTGTTTGTGATGGTCAAGCTCATTGTTTTCTTTTCTCTGCTCATTAGCCTGTATTTCCAGAGTCTGAATGGTTGCCTTATAAGTGGCTACGGTGCTTATCAGGTCTTTTATTGTTGTGTTTAGGGTGACGGCAGTGGCCCTTTGCTCGATAAGTTCGACCTCCTTCGTGGTTAGTTTTTGCTGCAGCTTTTCTATCTGTCTGGTGTAATAGTTGTGGCTTCGCTCACTTTTCGGTTTTTTGGCTTCCTGCTCAACTTTGCTTAAAAATTCTTGATGCTCTTTAGATTTTGGTAGGAATTTGGCTTGTAAGCCATATGCAGCGGCTAAGCTGTTAAAGTGCTCATAGAAAGCCACCTGCATGACTTTTGACTTCCATGATTCGCGTGCTCGGATAAACCTATGGTTTTGCTTTTCCTCACTACGGTTGGGGAGTTTGAAATCTTCTAATTTTGATGGTTCTGATATCTTGTCAAGTCGAGTCTTATTCTTCGCGTAGTATTGTGATGCGAACTCAAATTCTTGGGCTGAAAAATCATATTTCCCAGTTTTTGTATTTTGAAGGTCAAGGAAGGCGTGGACGTGGTTTGTGGTTTCGTCCAAGTGACTGAACGAAAATAGAATGTCGTTGTTGGGAAAATTCTTTTGGTAGAACTGGTGCAAGGCTTTCTGTAGCAGGTCAGTGTAAGCCTTGGTTATTGCCAGTTTGTTGGGTTCAGGGATTACAAGGATGATCTCTTTAACCCTGTTGACCGTCCTTGATACGGCTCGATCTGGTGCGTTTTGCTCGATCTCTCGCTTCTTGGTGGTGTAGTTCTCCAAGAGGTCGATACGTTGGGATATACGGCTGATTTTGTGCTGATTGAGTAGGGCGGCGTAGTCTCCGACTACCAGTGGCTTTTCTCCCTCCATCACAGATGTGATGTATTCTTTTATTTGGGTGGGTTCGGTTGCGTTGATGAATTTAACCAACTTGGATTTGAGTTTTCTCAGTTTTTCTTTTTCTGAGGCTATTTCATCAGACGCTTCTGTTGCTTTGAGTTTGGTTTGTAGTTGGTCGTTGAAGTCGGCCAGTAATTTCTCTGCCAGTTCTCTCGTTAGCACCTGCTCCATGCCACCAATAATGGCTATATTGGGGTGTGGTGGGTTGGGGTTGAATTCAAAATCGTCATACTCGTTTTGCTCCAGTCTAAGCGAGTGCCTTAACGAGCTATCTAGCCCCTTCAGGTTAGAGTAATTTCTATCTCTTTTGGTTAGTGTGATTGTCTGCAAATTGGTGTCATTCATTTTATCCTCAGTAATGGGTTGATCTTTGATTTTGGCTTTTGCTTCTGTCCTGCCGACAAGGCACCTGCGTTAACCGTCACATCTTTTGCGTAGCAAAAGTGGGATGGTTAACATAGCAGGTATGCTTTAAGGGCTTCTTTAAAAACTTGAACCATATACATATATTTAACCATATAAAAAATGTATATCAAGCATGATAGTGCTGGCTTTGAGGTCGTGTGGGTGATGCGTGGGCGTGTGCTCGCGTGTGCTTATTGGACAACATGCTGATTTGATATCTTTATGGTTGATTTCAAATAGTTGGATATCTACATATATTGTTAGCAATATCGCGTGCGGACGTGCGTGCGAGCGTAGCAATGCACGCGAAGGGAAGGGCTTTAAAAACAATTCTGGTATAGAAGGGGCGATTTAACGTGTAACGCCCCAAATTTTTAATGTGTAACCCTGCGGGAAATGCTCATTTTATGACATGAGAAAGATCGGGAATTCCAAATGGTGACAATGGCTCTGTGTAGTGGAATCCGTATGCGATAGAAAGGGACGTTTTATTATCGTCTTTTAGCTTTGCGGTGAGATGGACTCTGTTGGTTTCTTTGTGCCAACCAACTTCGAGGGTTATTCCACGGCTGACGATGAACGTATTGAGCTTTAGTCTACCATTTTCTGTCTCATATAAATCTATGATGTCTTTGGTGGTGGTAATTTTGATAGATTCTGATTCAATCGCCAACGCCCCTTCGAGTTTTTGAATTTCGCTTTCAAGGTCTGTGATACGAGCTTCTGTGTCTGCGACTCGCTTGATAAAAGTTTTGGGGATGAGTCCGTCAAACTGAGCGAGAGAAGCTTCTAACATCTCCAATGTATTTCTTTCGGTCGATAATAGAGCCTTACGGCTTCTAATTTCTTCTTTTGGTGTGGAAGTATCACGGACGGAAAAGAAGCGGCTAAATGCGTCGTTTACGGTGTCCATCTGTTTGTATTGGTCTTGGCTGAACCAAGTAAAGTCCAATCGCTTCTTGTCTGTCCGTTCGTCAATGTAGCGGTTTTGGTTCAATTGCTCGATAAAAGCAAGGAAAGTACCGAATACAAGGTCGAATCTGATACGGTTGTTGCATTCGCATACACGTTCTGCTTTGTTGGCACATACGAGGTATGCGTAGTGCTTGTCGCCAACTTTTTGGAGGTTAAATATCATGCCGCATTTGTGCTCATGGCACTGAATGGCGTTGCGGAAGATGTTGAAGTGGTGTTTTGTACGTCTACCTTGCCCCTGACCCGTAGAGCGGGTTTTCATTGCTGCTATGGCCGCGTCAAAGTCGCTTTCTTCAATGATTTTGGGGAAATAGCCGGGGACGTATCGGTCCAAGACTCGCCCGCCGTTTTCCTTGCGACGTTGCAAGCGAAGGGCACCGATAGGGCTTCTGTTGTTGATGAGGTGAAGGACTGACGTTCTGGTCCAACGGCGTTTGGAATACTGGTTGATGGTTTTGATGCACTCCAACACGCCAACGTGTTTGAGCAAGCTGAAAATGTGACGGATCTCGGCGGCTTCTTCATCGACAATTACAAAGGTTTTGGCTTTTTCATCGTATCGGAAGCCGTAAGGGCAACGTTTACCGATGACGCTGCTTTCGGCAGCGTCTCGTTTTTTTACCCATGCTGATTTGAGGCGTTTGCTCTTGGTGTCGCTTTCTTCGTGTGCTCGCTTGGCGATGACCCCCACAAGGATGAGCGTTTCAAGGTCACGGGTGGGGTCGTCGTAGGAGTAGGTTTTATTGTCAAAAACGGTGTGGAGCCGCACACCCTTTTTGAGAATCGACTGGATAAGGTCTACCGAGTCGGTGAGTTTCTGCCGGGTGAGACGGTCGATGGATTCAACGATGATGTAATCGCCACGCTCGATCTCGCCAATCTCGATCCTGTCCAACAAGCCTTTGAGCTGGCCGATACGTGCGTTTGCACCACGAAACGCACTGATCCCCCTGTCTATGACGGTTTCGACCACGGGAACGCCTGTGGCCTCTGTAAAGGCTTGTAGGGGCGTGGTTTGCCGGTCGTGGCTGTCCCGGCCTTCTTCGCCCTGTTCGGCGGTTGACCATCTGACGTATGCGTAGGCCTTGGGCATCGGTTGACTCCGAGGAAATATTGAACGTTAGTTTATTAGAAAATAGCGTACCTTTGTCCTCCGGTGAGATGCTCAGCAAAGCCTTGTCGAGGATAGACAGCAGCGCCTGTGACGGGCCAGTGGTGGCCATGGCGAAGTTGGCGGGTTCGCTGCCGACCGAGGTGCGGATGACCAGTTCGGGGTTGCTGGCCAAGGCGTGGTTGGCGTCGATCAGGGTGGTGATCACCGCGTCGACGGCCCCGCTGTTGAGCAGCGCCATGGAGTAGAACGCGCTTTCGGTTTCGACCCAGCTTATTTTGGGGTAGTCCCGGGACAGCATGGCGTTAAGGGTGCTGTAGCGGGTAATGGCGATGCGGTGGCCCTGCAACTGCTCCAGTGAGCTCAGTGTGTTGTTGCCCTTGCGGTTTACCAGCACATAGGCGCTTTCGAGGTAAGGGCGGCTGATTTGCAGGTCGTCCCCTGCTTTCCCGGCGCTGGCCAGTGCGGCGATGACATCAGCCCGGCCATCCTTGAGGCGGGCGACCATGTCGGCAATGCCACTGGCGCGCTGCACTTCGAAACGCAACCCGGTGCGCAGGCGAATGAGCTCCAGCAGGTCGGCGGTGATGCCTCGGAAATGCCCCGAATCATCGAAATAGGACAGTGGTGCAGCCGCGTCATCTGCCGCCACGCGCATCACCGGGTGCTTCTGCAGCCACTGCTGCTCGGCCTCGCTCAACTGCAGCTGGCGATCGCTCAGCAGCAGGTCGCTACCAGCGCTCCAGCGTTTGAAGATACTGGAGCGTATGGCCGGGCTCTGCCTGTCCAGGATGGTGTTCACCAGGTCCAGCAGCAAGGTATCTTGCTGACGCAAGGCAAAGCCGAAGCCGATGGCCTCGTGTTTGCCGAAGTTGGCCATGCGCAAGCCGGGCAGGTGGCCGCGGTTGAGCTGGTAGTGCGTGGAGATGGTGTCGCCGATGAACACGTCGGCCTGGCCGAACGCGACGGCATTCAGTGCCTGGCTGGAAGAGCTGAAGGCCAGCAGCTCGGCCTTGGGGTAGGCGCTGAGGACTTCCTGTCTGGGCAAATAGTGGTAGAGCATGCTCAGGCGCATGCCGGCAAGGTCCATGTCCAGCGCCCGGTTTTCGTCTTCACGCGTTACCAGTACGGGTTGATCGACGGCATAGGGCTGCGACAGTGCCAGGCCGTCATTGGCCGCTTCGTAGCCATTGGCGCTGCCCAGCAGGTCGATATCGCCGTGCCTGAGCGCCTCTACCGCCGCCTGCCGGCTGGAGAAACGCAGTACCCTCACCGGCAACTGCAAGGCCTTGCCGATCAGGCTTGCATATTCGGCGGTCAGGCCCTGGTAGTCGTTGCCGCCACCGGTGATGTCGAACGGCGGATAGTCGGGGGCCGACGTACCTAGCACCAGTTCCTGACGGCCTTCGAGCCATTGTCGTTGTTCGGGCGTGAGCACGGGCTGGACCGGTCGGGCCGATGAGCGCGCGATCAACGTAAAGGACGCGGCTTCGCGATGGACAGCCTGTGTCGCGCCGCTGAACAGCAGCAGGGCGAGCAGCAGGCGATTGATGGCTCGGGCCATGACCACGTTCAGACCAGCGCGTTGCGCTTGGCCATCTCGATCAGGTCGACCAGCGTATTGACTTGTAGTTTGTGCATGAGGCGCTTCTTGTAGGTACTGACAGTCTTGCTGCTGAGGAACATGCCCTTGGCAATTTCCTTGTTGCTACGGCCTTGGGCGAAGAGTTGAAGTACCATCAGTTCGCGGTCATTTACCTGGCGGAAAAGTTGCAGGTCACTGTCGGTCGTCTGGTTGTTTTTTATTGCCTGGCTGGGGAAGTAGTTATAACCGGCCAGTACGGCCTTGATTGCACTGAGCAGTTCACTCAGGTCTTCCTGCTTGCAGACATAGCCTGCCGCACCTGAGTGCATGCAACGCACGGCAAACAATGCCGGGGACTGTGCAGTCAATACCAGAACCTTCAAGGGCAGGGCCATGGTCTGAAAGCGGGCCAGCACCTCCAGGCCGTCTAGCTTGGGGATGCTGATGTCGAGAATGACCAGGTCGGGGTTGCTCTCGCGGATCATCTGCATGGCATCTACGCCGTTGTCCGACTCGCCGACAATCTTGTAATTCTGGTTTTCCAACAGCATACGGACGGCCAGGCGAATCACCGGATGGTCGTCAACGATAAATATGGAGTGCATGTTCAATTTCCCTGCGATCGATTGAGGGTGACAGAGGGCACCTTATCGCAGTTGGAAGTCGTCGGGCGTGCGGGGAATGGCTGTTAGGCCTATATGGGAAACGGCTTACAAGATAAAACAAAATGGGCTACGTATTAGGTGTGATTAACTCGATGTCAAAGCGATTTTGGTAACTTTTCATTAGTTTATATTCGTGCCGTTTAGTCTGGCTCCAGTTGATGTAGGAAGTTTCCTGCAAGCGTGGTGCAGCGCCTGGCCGAGCCCGCGCTGCACGGACGCGTTTCAGGTCGGGCTGGAGCGCCCGGTCATCTCCCGGGCCATTTCGCTGGCATAGCTGTCGGTCATGCCGGCAATGAAGTCGATCATGCGCAGGAAGGCGCTGTGCAACGAGGCATGCGGGTCTGGCGCATTGTTGCCGATCAGGTCCAGCACCCTGCGACTCTTGAATGATGGCGTGCGTCCACCGTGCTGTTCGAGGGCCGCACCGCAGAACGTGTTCAGCAGAATCTCCAGGGTGGTGTAGGCGCCGATTTCGTGCAGGGTCTTGCGCTTGTCCTGGAAGATCTTGTTGCGTGCCATGTCTTTGGCTTGCAGTACGCAGCGTTTGGCTGGGCCATGCATGTGCTCCACCAGGTCGCCCGCCAGTTGCCCGGCCAGCAACGCCTGCTGCTGCTCGACGAAGGCATGGGCGGCGGCGTTGGTCAGGTGTTCGATGGCCTTGCCACGCAGGATTGCCAGCTTGCGCCGGCGGGAGTCGCTTGGGCCGAGCTGGCGGTAGGTTTCTGGCAGGTCATCGCCGACCAGGTCGAGCAACAGTCCTTCGACTTCCGCGTATTGCAGCAGCTCCATTTCCAGACCGTCTTCCAGGTCGATCAGCGCGTAGCAGATGTCATCGGCAGCCTCCATCAGATACACCAGTGGGTGGCGCGCCCAGCGCTGGTGTTCCAGCTGCGGCAGGCCGAGCTTGCGGGCGATCTGTTCGAGCAGCGGCAGTTCGCTCTGATAGCTGCCGAACTTGTGCTTCTTGTAACCCAGGGCGTCGGCATGGCGGGCGCTCCAAGGGTATTTAAGGTAGGTGCCGAGGGTGGCATAGGTCAGCCGCGTCCCACCATCGAACTGGTGGTATTCCAGTTGGGTGAGCACGCGAAAGCCTTGGGCATTGCCTTCGAAGTTGAGAAAGTCGGCCCGCTCGTCATCGCTCATGTCGTCCAGCCAGCCACGCCCGGCGGCCTGCTGGAACCAATGGCGAATGGCGTCCTCGCCGGAGTGACCGAATGGCGGGTTGCCGATGTCGTGGGCCAGGCAGGCTGACTGCACGATCATCCCCAGGTCACTGGGGGCGCACCAGTCCGGCAGGTTGTCGCGCAGGGTTTCGCCGACGCGCATGCCCAGCGAGCGGCCGACGCAGCTGACTTCCAGCGAATGAGTCAGGCGCGTATGGATATGGTCGTTGCTCGACACCGGGTGCACCTGGGTCTTGCGGCCCAGGCGGCGGAAGGCACCGGAGAAAATGATGCGGTCATGGTCTTTGTGGAAGGGGCTGCGCCCGAGTTCATCGGCGCTGTACAGGGCTTTGCCCAGCCGTTCGCGGGTAAGCAAGGTGTGCCAGTCCAAGGCGCGTACTCCTGTAGTTTGAAGGCAGCAGCATACCCCGCAGCAAGGGCATTGTGCTGCCGGGTCGCGCGCTGGTCAGGGGCGGCGGCCGCCTTGCAGGTAGAGGCGCACCAGCGGCAGCAGGGTGCTGCCCAAGCGCACCAGGCGCGTCAGGTTGCCGCTGCGTACGCCTTTGCCGGTGAGAAAGCCCAGCGCCACCACGGCGCCGATGCCCCACAGTGGCGCATGCTTGATACCCAGGCCTTCATGTAGTGAGCTGCCCATACCGCGCACGCGGCGCAGCGGTTCAAGCAACTGCCCGGACTCATGGCGGATTTCCTGGCGGTGCATCTCCATGCGCAGGCGCAGCAGCGCCTTGCGCAGTTCACGCGGGTTACGCGTGTTTGGCAGTTCTGGTAGGCTCATGGCAACAGGCGCTCCCTGTCCTTGGCAAGTTCTTCGAGGGTGGCGCCGAAAGGCGATGATTCGTCGAACACCGCCGCCTTCAGGCGCATGGCACAGTACAGTGCGGCAATGCCATAGAACACGCACAGGCCAATGATACCGGCCAGTCGATAGCTGTCCCACAGCAGCACCAGCAGCAGCCCGGACAGTGCAGTCAGCAGCAGCAGGGCGAACACCAGCGCCAGGCCGGCGAACAGCAGCAGGCTCAAAGTGCGGCCTTTCTGCTCCTGCAACTCGATACCGAACAGCTCGATGTGACTGTGCAGCAGCCCCAGCATGGCCGCACTCAGGCGCTTGCCCGAAGCGCCGGCGCCGTTGGCGTCATTCTCCATGGGTTCCCCTTAGCGCCGGTTGGCCAGCAGACCGATCAACAGGCCGACGCCGGCCGCGATGCCGATCGCCTGCCACGGGTTTTCCTGCACGTACTGCTCGGCGCTGCCAAGCGCCGCCTGACCGCGTTCACGTACCGAGTCCTGAGTCAGTTGCAGGGTTTCGCGGGCCTGGGCCAGGCGCTCGTGAATCTGCTCGCGCAATTCGTCGGCTTGGTCGCCGGCCAGGTTGGCGGTGTCGGCCAGCAGCTTCTCGGTGTCGCGCACCAAGGCCTGGAAGTCAGCCATCAATATCTCTTGTGCATTCTTTGCCGATTTGCTGGCCATGGGTCTCTCCCTGTCGATGAGTGTTGGTAGTTCGAGTGACAGCACGCATGGAAGGTTCAAGTGCGGCTGCTGGTATGGGCCTTGCTAAGTTTTTGCCACGTTGCGGAGCGCCTGTGGCCGGTTTTGCGCCGATTCAGGGCGCCGGCGCAGCGGATACCGATAAACCTTAACCCAATCCACGACAAACCCAAGAAAAAACCACGCAGGCTTCACCCCGCTCACGTGAACAGGGTAGGGGCTGGCACCGATTCGGTGCAGGGATGCAGGTTCTTGAACTGTCCTGGTGCCTTTTTCAGCAGGTCTGCCTATTTCATGGAAAACATGCACAGCGCTATGGACTCTCTGGTCCACGGTTCCAACACCCTGTTCATTCTCATGGGCGCCATTTTGGTGCTGGCCATGCATGCCGGCTTTGCGTTTCTTGAAGTGGGCACGGTGCGCCACAAGAACCAGGTCAACGCCTTGTCGAAGATCCTCAGCGACTTTGCCATCTCGGCGCTGGTCTACTTCTTTATAGGCTACTGGATCGCTTATGGGGTCAACTTCTTCCAGCCGGCAGCGACGCTGGCTGTCGACCATGGCTATGCACTGGTCAAGTGCTTCTTCCTGCTGACCTTTGCGGCGGCGATTCCGGCGATCATTTCCGGGGGCATCGCCGAGCGGGCGCGATTCGTACCGCAGTTGTGCGCCACGGCGTTGATCGTGGCGTTCGTCTATCCGTTCTTCGAGGGTGTGGTGTGGAACGGCAACCTGGGCGTGCAGGCTTGGCTGCAGGCTCGCTTCGGCGCACCGTTCCATGACTTTGCCGGGTCCGTGGTGGTACACGCCATGGGGGGCTGGCTGGCGCTGGCGGCGGTGCTGCTGCTAGGAGCGCGCCGTGGGCGCTACCGCGATGGCCGCCTGGTGGCGTTCGCGCCGTCGAGCATTCCCTTTCTGGCGTTGGGCTCGTGGATCCTCATCATCGGCTGGGTCGGCTTCAACGTCATGAGTGCCCAGACCTTGCAGGGCGTCAGTGGCCTGGTGGCGATCAACTCGCTGATGGCCATGGTGGGTGGCACCCTGTCAGCGTTGCTGGCCGGGCGCAACGACCCGGGCTTCCTGCATAACGGTCCGCTGGCCGGGCTGGTGGCGATTTGCGCAGGTTCCGATCTGATGCACCCGGTTGGTGCGCTGGTCACCGGCCTGGTGGCGGGGGCGCTCTTTGTCTGGACCTTCACCGCAGCGCAAAATCGCTGGAAAATCGACGACGTCCTGGGTGTGTGGCCGTTGCATGGCCTGTGTGGCGTGTGGGGTGGCATCGCCTGTGGCGTGTTCGGCCAGGTGGCGTTGGGCGGTATGGGCGGTGTCAGCCTGGTCAGCCAGCTGCTGGGCAGCCTGATGGGTGTGCTGGTGGCTTTGGCCGGTGGCTTTGCCGTGTATGGAGCAATCCGTGCGCTGCATGGCCTGCGCTTGAGCCATGAACAGGAGTTCCAGGGCGCGGACTTGTCGCTGCACCGGATCGGTGCTACCAGCCAGGATTGAGCCAGGTCAGGTGCAGGGTGGGCGTGGCGGGCCTAGAATAGGCTTTTGTGTACGCCAACCCGGGACCTGCCCCATGCTGCCTGAATGTCAACTGTTCGGTACCCTCGGCTGCCACCTGTGCGAAGTGGCCGAGGCCGTGTTGATGCCCCTCGTCGATCATGGCCTGCTGGTAGAGCTGGTCGACATCGCCGAGAGCGAGCCTTTGTTCGAGCGTTATGGCCTGATCATTCCGGTGCTGCGGCGCTGTGACAACGGCGCCGAGCTGCACTGGCCGTTCGATACCGAACAAGTGGTGGCCTTTCTTGGGCAATGATGGCTGCAGAGGAGTTGCAACCCTGCTCCATGATTTGTGAAGCGAGCTGATGATCTGTTGCAGGCGCACCGTCGCCGGCAACCTTCACCATCATCGGAATAGCTCGCCATGCTGATCACTCCACATTTCACCTTCGATGAAATGACCGTTTCCCAGCTCGCCGCCCGGGACGGGTTCGATAATGCACCACCCCTCGAAGCCAGGGCCAACCTGCAATTGCTGTGCTGTGCGCTGGAACAGGTACGTGCATTGTTCGACGCGCCCATCATCATCAGCAGCGGGTATCGCAGTGAAAGGGTCAACCGGTTGATCGGTGGCGCCTCCGACAGCCAACACGTGCAAGGGCTGGCGGCGGACTTCACGGTGATCGAGGTCAGCCCGCGCGAGACCGTCCGGCGAATCAGCGAAAGTGCGGTGCCCTTCGATCAGTTGATCCTGGAATTCGACAAATGGGTTCATCTGTCGGTGACGCGCGGCACGCCGCGCAGGCAGGTGCTGACCCTGCGCAAAGGCAGCGGCTACCTGGCGGGGCTGCAATGAAGCGCATTGACGGCAGCAAGGGGATGTTCGTATGCTGTATATAAATACAGTATCGAGGTGAAGCCATGCTCAATGTCGAGCAACTCAAGTACAGCGTCAACCGCATGCCCGTGGAGCGGGTGGCTGACGCCGTTCTGGAACTGCGCCTTGAGGGCCTGGTGACCGACGACTGTACGCCGTTCGGCAAAGTCCACTTCAATACCTGCTTCGCCGAGATCGAGGCCTTGTTCCAGCGGGCCGGTTACCACCGTGGGTTGGATGTGGTGGGCTATCAGGGGTTGCTCTATGCCCTCTATGACCCTGGCCGCTGGGAGCCGGTACAGGTACTGCGCTGGCTGAAGGAGCGCTGCGAGGCGATGGCCCGGGCTGGTTGAGGGAGCGGGCTTGGGCGATAATGCGCGGCCATTAACGTCTCGAGCCCAGCCATGACCACGTCTTTCGACCCCGCCCGCCAGCAAGCCAGTACGGTGTGCTTGCCGCCTGGTAACTGGGTGACCGTGCTCGATTGCTTGTGTGACCATTTCAAGGCCATCGACCGCGCCCAGTGGCTTGACCGCTTTGCCCGTGGCCGGGTGCTGGATGCCGAGGGGCAGGCAGTTGCCGCCGACCTGCCTTACAAGCGTGGCATGCGTTTGCATTACTTCCGCGAGGTGCCGAACGAACGGCCGATCCCGGTGCAGGAGGTGGTGCTGCATGTGGACGAGCACCTGGTGGTGGCCGATAAACCGCATTTCCTGCCAGTGACGCCGACCGGTGAATACGTCGAGCAGACCTTGTTGCGCCGCCTGATCCGTCGCCTGGACAACCCGCATCTGGTGCCGTTGCACCGCATCGACCGGCACACCGCCGGGCTTGTGCTGTTTTCCGCCAACCCGCACAGCCGCAGCGCCTACCAGCGGCTGTTCCCCGAGCGGCGTATCGACAAGCGTTACCAGGCCATTGCCGCTGCCATGCCACAGCATGTGTTTCCGCTGGTGCACAAAAGCCGCCTGGTGCATGGCGAGCCATTTTTCCGCATGCATGAGGTGGAGGGTGAGGCCAACAGTGAAACCCTGGCCGAGGTGCTGGAGAAGAACGGTGAGCAATGGCGCTATGGGCTGTCGCCAGTAACCGGCAAGACCCATCAATTGCGTGTGCACATGGCGGCTTTGGGGGCAGGGATCAGCAATGACCCGTTCTATCCGCAATTGCTCAATGAAGAGGATGACTACCAGCGGCCGCTGAAACTGCTGGCGCAAAGCCTGCGTTTCGAGGACCCGCTGAGCGGTGAAGAGCGCTACTTCGAGAGCCGCTTGCGGTTGGACTGGTAACACAGCAAGCGGGCTTGCCTGCGAAAGGGCCCGGCCTGCTGGCCAATCTCCACT
>AZIG01007410.1_pt1 | contig 26427 bp, 23 predicted proteins | sample 359071 | NCBI WGS metagenome assembly AZIG01 (sample SAMN02429714, study PRJNA222667) | marine sediment metagenome | biome: Sediment sample; isolation source: enrichment culture of sample MGS-AQ(UA) from oil contaminated terminal site... | place: Jordan: Aqaba | collected 2011-05-15 | depth 18 m m | reverse complement strand
GAGCGCCTGCGCGAAACCTTCCGCCAGGCCCAGGCGCTGCGCGAGGCCATGCGCGGGCTGGAGCGCGGTACCTTGCGCATCGGCGCCAGTACCACGCCCGCCAGTTACCTGCTGCCTTACCTGATCGCCGACTTTCACGGGCGTTATCCGGATGTGCTGGTCAGCACCTCGCATGGCAATACGGCGGAGATCGTCGCCGCCCTGGACAGTGTCGATATCGCCCTGATCGAGGGGCCGCCTGGGCAGGAGTTGCCGTTAGGTACGCAAGTGACGCCGTGGCGCGAGGACGAGATTGTGGCGATTGTTCCCCGTGGGCATCCCTTGGCAGGCAGTGACCAGCAGATGCTGGCGGCGCTCGGCGATTACCCGTTGGTACTGCGTGAAAGCGGCTCGGGCGTGCGACAGATTGTCGAGCGGGCGTTTGCTCGTGATGGCGTGGCGATGCGTGTGGCGCTGGAGATTGCTGGCGTTGAGGGGGTAAAAGAGGCGGTCCGGGCCGGGATGGGCGTTGGCTTTGTTTCGGCGATGTCCATTCGTCATGAAGATGGGGCGCTGCACCGGTTGCAGGTTGCGCCGCAGGCGCTGGTGCGGCGCTTTTCCATTCTGTTGCCGCATGCGGCTACGCCTTCGCGGGCTGCCTCGCGGTTTCTTGAATTGTGTGTTGCCATGCAAGAGGTGGGTTGATTGTAAAGGTCTCTTCGCGGGCGCGATCCAAAACGTTTTGCAATAAAAAACAAGGAGTGTTGACATCTGGCATAGTGATATTGGTACAGAGACGTTCTGTGGGCTTGTATGCTTTGCAAGGCAGCCTTCGGTATCAAGTTAGCAACGGAGCCCCGGATGGATTTTTCTGCCCACAAAGGTACCACGTCGATCAGCCTCGTGCGGGACGCACTTCAAGGAGCAGAACTGCGTGGCCTGGATGTTTCGACTGTACTCCGCCACGCACATATTGATCCGCTGTTGCTGGCCCAAAACTATGCCAGGGTACCTGCTGGTACGTTCTCCAGATTGTGGATTGCGTTAGCGGACTTGCTCGACGATGAGTTTTTTGCGGCAGACAGTCACCCCCTTCGCAGAGGTAGCTTCAAGCTGATGGCTCAGTTGGCCCTCGGCTGCGACACCATTGGACAGGCGCTCAAACGGATTCTGGCGTTTCTCAGGACTGCCCTGGATGACATCTACGGGGCGGTGGAATGCGAGGGAGAGCATGCTGCAATTATCATTCATGATCATGGTGAGTTGCGAAGGGTGTTTTGTTACGGTGCCTGGCTGGTGCTCGTGCACGGCCTGCTTTGCTGGCTGTGCGACAGGCGCATCCCTATTTTGAAGTTATCGATGCGTCCTCCTCAGCCGGTGGACGACAGCGACTATCGAATGCGCTTTTGTGAGGAAATCGAGTGGAGGGCCGATAGAACCACCGCTGTTTTCGAGAAGAGCTTTCTGGAGTACAAGGTTTGCCAAACACCTGGTTCTCTTCCTGCCTTTTTAAAAGGAACGCCAAGTAACTTCCTTGTGAAATACCGTAACGACGACAGTACGAGCATTATGATCCGGCGGCGATTGAAACTGCTCTCTCCCCACACCTGGCCTGAACTTGATGAGCTCGCACGCGACTTGAGCATGTCCAGTTCCACCCTGCAACGAAGGCTCTATGCTGAGGGTTTCACCTACCAACGGCTCAAAGATAATCTCAGGCGGGATATTTCCATCAGTCTGCTGTGCCGGGCAGGCATGACGGTGGATGGTGTAGCGTCAGAGGTTGGCTTCATTGAGACCAGTGCGTTCCACCGGGCATTCAAGAAATGGACGGGTATCACCCCAGGTGCTTACAGACGCTCGTTGCGTAGCCCTCGAGGGAACTAGTCCTCTACGCGTGGGCTGATCACATTCAGTCTGAAGCCATCGGGTTTCCAAAACTGCCCGTTCCGGTCAAGCAGAATGATGCCATTGGGCATGGTTGGAGCTTGCCATTAGGCCTACGATTTTTCTCGGGCGCCGTCTAGTCGGTGCCTCTCAACTCTCCCGACCAACAAGCGGACCCATGCGTACCAGTGCGTGTGGTCGAGTTGTGCCAGATCGCTATACATATGTGGACTTCAAAAACACAACAATAAGATTGAAGGAGACACGGTATGAGTTCTTTGAATATGTACACGTTGACCGAAGAGTCGAAGTTTAACCGCTTTCATGGAATTATTCTGTTCTGGTGCGTGTTGATTCTGATTATCGATGGTTACGACTTGGCAGTGGTGGGGGCTGCCCTGCCAGCCATCATGGCCGATATGCAAATTGACGCAACCAGCGCCGGCGTCATGGCTGGCTCAGCATTGTTTGGGACAATGCTGGGCGCCATTTTTTTAGGCACATTGGCAGATCGAATTGGCCGGCCGAAAATGATCGCGATGTGTGTAGCGCTGTTCAGCGTTTTCACCGCTGCGGCAGGGTTCACTGACAGCCCGCTGACCTTCAGTATCATGCGCTTTATCGCCGGCTTGGGAATCGGCGGTGTGTTGCCCATCTGTACGGCGCAGATGGGTGAGTTCTCACCCTTGAAAGTTCGCACCCGGCTGGTGACCATCGTTTTCGCAGGCTATTCGGTGGGGGGAATTCTGGTAGCGCTTACGGGTAAACAACTGATCGAAAGCTACGGTTGGCAATACGTGTTTTATGTGGCGGTCCTGCCAGTGGTATTGATTCCTTTCATTCTCAAGACAATGCCCGACTCTATCGGCTTTATGTTGAAGCAGGGTCGACAAGACGAGTTGAAAGTCATCGCGCGCCGCCTTCGTCCTGACCTTGTGATCAAGGATGACACGCAGCTCGTCGGCAATCCGCAGGTTATCTCTGCTCAAGACAAGCCGGTACGAAGCCTTTTCCTAGAAGGCCGTGGATACAGCACGGTCATGATCTGGATGGCATTCATGACCGGGCTGTTCATGGTGTATGCGCTCAATTCGTGGCTCACCAAGTTGATGGCCATGGCGGGCTTCAGCCTCGGTTCAGCCCTGAATTTCGTCATCGTGTTCAACCTCGGTTCGATCTTCGGTGCAATTCTGGGTGGATGGCTTAGCGACAAATTCAGCATCAAGCACGTCTTGGTGGTGTTCTATGTAGTGGGCGCGGTCGCACTCACCTTGCTGGGACATACCCGCTCCACCGAACTGCTCTTTGTCGTCGTGTTCATCGTGGGTGCCTCGACTCTTGGCACCCAGCTTCTGGCCTATGCATACGCCGGCGATTTCTATCCCTCCACCATCCGCTCGACTGGCGTCGGTTTTGCATCGGGGGTCGGTCGCGTCGGGGCGATTGTCGCACCTGTTTTGATTGGTGCCTTGGTGTCGATGGCGTTGCCGCTGGAGCAGAACTTCATGGCAATCGCGCTCGCCGGCCTGGTAGGGGCTGTTGCAGTGACCATGATCAACCAATCTCGCTCGGACTCGGCTGTAGTGAGGAAGAAGGCCACGGTTGCCCACGAGCTGACCTGACCGTAATTCTGAGAGACAGGTTCCACGTATGCTTATTGATCGTTTGCGCAAATCACCGGTAGGTTCGGACGAAACAGCCCGTTTGATCGACTGGGCAATCGTCTCACGTCGGAGCATCAGGTCGTTCCTCCCAACCCCGGTTCCGCTAGAGGAAATCGAAGCGATGCTGAACGTTGCTCGCTTTAGCGCAACAGGCGTCAACCTCCAGCCCTGGAATGTGCATGTTGTTACCGGTGATACGAAGGCACGGTTGTCCGCAGCACTTGCTGAGGTTGATGACCATCCGGCTGATGACCAACGCTTTTCTGATCCCTACGCGTATTACCCCAGGGAGTGGACGTCTCCCTACATCGAACGGCGCAGGGAGGTAGGGTGGGGGCTCTATAGCCTGTTGGGCATCAGTCGAAGCGATAAACAAAGGATGCACGAGCAACACGGCCGGAATTATCGCTTCTTCGGGGCGCCTGTTGGCCTGTTCTTCACGATTGACCGCGTGCTCCAGGAAGGGAGTCTGCTGGACTATGGCATGTTCCTGCAAAGCCTCATGATTGCCGCACGGGGAAGAGGCTTGCACACCTGCCCGCAGGCAGCATTCCTTAAATATCACAGCATCATCACTGAAATGCTGGAAATACCGAAGAACCAAATGCTCGTCTGTGGGATGAGCTTGGGTTACGCCGATGATGGCAGCATTGAGAACACGTTAGTTACTGGCCGTGAACCCGTGCGTGCATTCACTACCTTTCACTCAGAATAAAAACCTGGCGTCCGCCCTGTCCAGGTTTGGCTTCGGGCAGGGTGATGTTGTTTCGATCATTCCGCTAAAGCGGGCCTTAACCCATTTGTAGGACTGGCATTGCATGGGGCGCTTCGCTGCGGTCCATGCTCAAGCACACAACAAGAACAAGGTGCCTGTGATGTCTATTGCTTTTAAAAAAACGTTGGCTTGTTCAGCAGCACTGCTGGTCGCGCCTTATGCTTCTGCCGCGTTCGTGGAAGACTTCAAAGGCAGTCTTGAACTCCGTAACTTCTACTACAATCGCGATTTTCGCAATGACGGTGCCACTCAATCCAAGCGCGATGAGTGGGCGCAAGGCTTTATTTTGAACCTGCAGTCCGGTTTTACAGAAGGACCGGTGGGCTTCGGTATTGATGCGATGGGCTTGCTGGGGGTGAAGCTTGATTCCAGCCCGGACAGAACAGGATCAGGGCTGCTGGCCTACGATTCCGACAGGAATGTTGAGGATGAATACGGCAAGTTCGTGGCCACCGCCAAAGCAAGGATGGGCAAGACGGAATTGAGGATAGGGGGAGTAAACCCTCTGATGCCGCTACTCTGGAGTAATAATAGCCGCCTACTGCCTCAGATCTTTCGCGGTGGCTCGCTGACCGTCAACGACATCGATAAATTGACGGTAACGGCTACAAGGGTCAACGCAGTGAAGCAGCGTAATTCCACCGATTTCGAATCACTCACAGCATTTGGCTATGCCCCGGTTGAGGCAGATCACTACAACTACCTGGCATTTGACTTCAAGCCTGCGAAGGACATGACCTTCAGTTTGCACGCCGCTGAACTTGAAGATCTCTACAAGTCCTACTTCGCCGGCATTAAAGTCATCAAGCCGTTGTTGGAAGGCAATGTGATCGCGGATGTTCGCGTGTTCGATGCCAGCGAGACGGGCGCCAAAAAGCTGGGTGAGGTGGACAACAGAACGCTGAGTAGCTACTTCGCCTACAGCATCAAGGGGCACACCATCGGCGGCGGTTACCAGAAGGCTTGGGGCGACACCTCGTTTGCGTTCGTAAACGGCGCGGATACCTATCTGTTCGGCGAATCGCTGGTCAGTACATTCACTGCCCCTAACGAGCGAGTGTGGTTTGCGAGGTACGACTTTGATTTCGCCGCTTTGGGTGTACCGGGCTTGCTGTTCACCACCCGGTACATGAAAGGTGATGATGTCGATCCTGATCTGCTGACGAGCCGCCAAGCCGCTTCACTCCGCCTCAACGGGGAGGAGGGCAAAGAATGGGAGCGGGTCACTGATATTTCTTATGTCATTCAGAGTGGGCCGGCGAAGGGTGTTTCGTTCCAGTGGCGTAACTCCACGAACCGCTCGACCTACGCTGACAGCGCTAATGAAAATCGCTTGATCATGCGCTACACCTTCAACTTCTAAATAGCGAAATGGGCCGGCCCTCTGGAGCCGGCCCTTTGTTATTCGCCCCGGAAATCTCCTACCTGATTAAGGGGAGTGCGTGGGCATTCGGATTCGCCCATGGCCGCAAACGTTCCGGTGAGGGCAATGTTGGAAAGGTCACGCGCGTTGAGGTGCTTGGGCATGCCTTGACAGGGGCGCCGACTGGACGATCCATCCTGGATTGCTCGCAAGGCAGTGCGCCACTGTTCTTAGGCGCAAGCGAAGGAGGCGGCTATGGTTCAAGAAATCCCGATACGCCAGCGTTTAGTGTTATGGTATAACATCATTTGCCATAAGGCAGACGCAGATCTTGCCTTCTTCATCTGTGCGCCAATACACACTCAACCCCGCGTCAGGAACCTCCATGCGATTCACCCCAGCCTCGTTCGCCATCTTCACGGCAATGTTCACACCTGAAATCCTCGCCGAACAGACCGGTACCTCCACCATCGTCCTCGGTGAAGTGAATATCACCCAAACGGCCGGTACAGCCTTGAGCACTGAAAATGTGCTTACGTCGGTCGACGTCCTGGGCGGCGACCAGGTGCGAGACAAAAATGTGATGAACAGCTGGCAGTTGTTGGGGCAGATGCCGGGCATCCAGCTGACTGAAACGGGGCAAGGTGCCGAATCAGGCAAGGTCACTTTTCGCGCGTTCAATGGTGAGGGCTACATCAACGGCATCAAGACCCTGATCGACGGTGTGCCGAGCAACGTCAACAGTGGCAACCAGCGCTTCATCGATATGATCTTCCCGCTGGACATCGAGTACATCGAGGTGGTGCGCGGTACCAACGATCCGCGCTATGGGCTGCACAATATCGGCGGCAACATCAACTTCGCGACCCGCCAGGGGGGGAACTATGTCGATAGCCGTGTGACTTACGGCAGCTTCGATACGCGCGAAGTGCAGTTGGCGGTCGGGCACGAGGAGGGGAATTTCGCCCAGAACTATATCCTCGCCAAGCAAGACAGCAACGGTTACCGCGACCACAGCGAATCCAACAAATACACGCTCGGCGGCAAGTGGTTCGTCAGCAACGACGAACAAGACTTCCGTGTCGGCCTGATCGCTCGCCTGTACCACCACCAGGCCCAAGAGTCAGGCTTCCTCACCCGCGAGCAACTGCACGCCAGCCGTACCCAATCGCCGGCCAAGAACGCCAATGATGGTGACGACCGTGACATGAAGCAGTTGAGCCTGCACGCCGACTGGCAGCTTGACGACGACCTGAGTCTGAGCAGCAAGCTGTACTACAACAGCTACAACGATGATCGAACCATCACGTTCACCGATTACCAGCCCGGCAACGCGCCACGCCAGCGTCGGCAGTGGGATGAACAGCAGCGAGGGATGCTCAGCAACCTGACCTGGCGCGCTGACGATCTGCTGACGCTGGATGGCGGCATCAACTACGAGGAGCAGGACAACCAGTATCGTCGTCTGCGCTACAACTTCGGGATCCCGACCGATTTCGACGCCACGCCGGCACGTGTGCAGAACGATGACACTTACACCCTGCGCAATATTGGCGGTTATGTGCAGGCGGTCATTCAGCCGACCGACGCGCTGAAGATCATTCCTGCCATGCGCGTCGACAAGTTTTCGGGTAACAGCGAGACACTCGGCGGTGTAAAGGCATCCCTTCAGGATTACGGCTGGATCCGCCAGCCGAAGCTGAGCGTAATCTATAGCCTCACGCCCGAGATCGACCTTTACGCCAACTGGGGGCGTACTTTCCAGATTCTTACGGGCTCCGGCGGGCCAGCTTATAGGGTGCCTGGGCAAGCCTCGTACGACCCGTCGATCAACACCGGCAAGGAAGTGGGCATCAAGTTTCAGCCATTCCCGGGCGCTCAGGCGCGGGTTGCGCTGTGGCAGCAGGACGCGACCGATGAAGTCGCGAACATGCCCAGCACTGGCACCACGGTTGGCCTTGGCGAAACACGCCGGCGTGGTGTGGACATGCAGATCAGTGCTCAGTTGGACGATCAATGGACGGTTTGGGCGTCCCACGCGATCCAGGAGGCCAAGGTGGTCAAGGCCTACGCTGCAAACGGCCAGTCATTGTCGGGAAAAGAGGTATTTTCCACTCCGCGCTACATCAGCAATGTGGGTGTCGACTACCGGTACAATGATGACTGGAAGTTCGGTGCGCAGGGGCGGGCGCAGGGCAGCTACTACATCGACGAGTTGAACGAGCAGGGCAAGTACGGCGGTTTTGTGGTCGTGGACGCCAGTGTCAGTTACCGTGTTACCTCGTCGACCAGCGTCGATCTGCAGGTTAAAAACCTGCTTGGCCGTGAATACGAATACGTCTGGTACGACAACTTCTTCTGGGGCGGCGACGACCAGGCGATGTTCTCGCCAGCACCTGGCCGCTCAGCGTTCGTGTCGATAAACATGAGTCTTTGACAGGGGCATTGGCAAGGAGCCTCTTGATGGCGAAACATATCGCCTTCAAGAGGTCTGCGGGATCAACAGGCCAGTGCAGCTTAAGCCACTGCTGCCAACTTGGCGCTGGTCTGCCGACGACGGTAGGCACTGTCACGGCTCGCCAGCCACCAGTACAGCGGCGAGGTGACCGCCAACCCTACCAGCCACGACAGGTCAGCCCCGTTTATGTGCTCGGAAATCGGCCCGACGTACAGCGGGGTGTTCATGAACGGTATCTGCACCACGATACCCACAGCGTAGGCGATCAGTGCCTGCGGGTTGTAGCGCCCGTAGATCCCACCATCGACCTGGAAGATCGACTGGATGTCGTAGTCGCCTTTGTGAATGGCGTAGAAGTCGATCAGGTTGATCGCCGTCCACGGTACCAGCACCACCAGCAGTACCAGCACCATGTCAACGAAGTGGCCGATGAAGTCTGCCGAAGCGAACACCGCTACCACGCAACAGGCCGACAGCACGATCAGCGACAGCACTGCCCGGCTTTTGGCGGTGGGGATCCAGCGGTAGGCGAACGTTTGCACCAGGGTGATGATCGACAGCACCGCACCATACAGGTTGAGAGCGTTATGGCTGATCACGCTGAGCAGGAACAGCACCAGCATGATCGGGCCGAGCGTGCCGGTGGCCAGCTTTACCGCATCCATGGTGTCCATGCCGGCGGGAATCGCCAGCACGGCTACGGCGCCGAAGATGAACGACAGGCTTGAACCCAGGGCCGAGCCCAGGTAGGTGGTCCAGAAGGTCGAGCTGACTTTTACATCTGCCGGCAGGTAGCGCGAGTAGTCCGACACATAGGGCGCAAAGGCGATTTGCCACAACGCCGCCAGCGACACGGTGGCCAGCCAGCCGGCCAGGTTGAAGCTGCCACGGGTGAGGAAATCGTCGCTTTGTACATGGGTGAAGATGTAGCCGAAGCCGACCACGATACCGATACCCAGTACCCAGGTGCCAATGCGATTGAGCACGTGGATGAAGCGGTAGCCGATGATGCCGATGATGCCTGAGCCCAGCGCCCCGATGACGATGCCCACCGGTACCGGAACGGCGTCGACCACGCTATGCAGTGACTTGCCGGCAAGGACGATGTTGGATGCGAAGAAGCCGATGTACATGACGCCGGCGATCACCACCACCAGCAGCGCGCCGAGGGTGCCGAACTGGGCGCGGCTCTGGATCATCTGCGGAATGCCCATTTGCGGGCCCTGGGCTGAGTGAAGGGCCATCAGCACCCCGCCGACCAGGTGGCCGACAAGGATGGCGACGATGCCCCATACCAGGTTCAGGTGGAACAACTGCACACCCAGCGCGCCGGTGACGATGGGCAACGGCGCGATGTTGCCGCCGAACCAGAGTGTGAACAGATCCCTTACCTTTCCGTGGCGGTCTTGCGGGGGCACGTAGCCGATCGTGTGTTTTTCTATCAGGGGTGCCGAATTGGCTGCACTGGTCATGACTGACTCCAAGGCAAGGTAGGGCATTGGGAACTGCCCGGGGGCGTGCCGGCGGTGGGCGACGCGTTCTTGTTGGAGCGATGATGAGGGGCGCGGGGATAACGAGAAATTAGTAAATATGTACCCATAAACCTTAAAAAACCTAAGGCTGACAAAAGCTTAAGCGGGTGACGGTAGCAAGGAGAGTGCCAGCTGGCTGAAGGCCTTGGGGTAGAGGGGCGGCGGGTTGGCAACCGGATCACAGTGGGCTGGGTTGGTGCGATGTGCGCGTTTTCAGGGCAGATGAAAGGTTGCCTGTGCCGGCCTCTTCGCGGGTAAACCCGCTCCTACAGCAGGAGCGGGTTTACCCGCGAAGGGGCCGGCACAAGAGGAAACAGCTACATGGGTAACAACCGATCCTGAAGCACTTCCTTCATCACCAAGGTCGAGCTCAAGCGTTTCACATTGGGAATACTGGTCAGGTGCTCGTCATACAGCTTCTGGAACGCTGGCAGGTCCTTGGCCACCACATGCAGCAGGTAATCCGGGTCGCCGAACAGCCGCTGCGCTTCGACAATCTGCGGGATCTGCGCCAGTGCCGTTTCAAAGTCCGCCACCGGCTGGCGGGTCACCTCGCGTAGCGTCACGAATACCAGCGCGGCAAAGTTCAGCCCAAGGGCGCTAGGTGCCAGCCGTGCGTGATAGCCCAGAATGGCTCCGGACTCTTCCAGTGTCTTCAAACGCCGATGGCAGGGTGACAGGCTGAGACCTACACGGTCAGCCAGTTCGGTTACCGACAGCCGCCCGTCTTTTTGCAGCTCGGCAAGGATTTTTCGATCAGTTCTATCCATTGGGAAGAATCTTCCAATTCATGAATGCTAAGGGGAAATATACGGAAGAAAATCCCCGGGCGAAATCCGTAATCTTTCGACATCCCAATGCAGTAGATAAGGAAGATTCAAGTGGCTATCAGTGTGCTGACGGCGTTCTGGGCTGTGTCGATGCTGTTCGTGATGACCCCGGGTGCAGACTGGGCCTATGCCATCTCTGCAGGTATGCGCGGTCGCTGGGTGATGCCAGCGGTGGCGGGGATGTTGTCGGGGCATTTCCTGGCCACGCTGGTGGTGGCGGCCGGGGTTGGCAGCCTGCTGGCTGGTCACCCGTTGGCGCTGACCTTGCTGACCCTGGCGGGGTGCACCTATTTGCTGTGGCTGGGCGGCAACCTGTTGCTCAGCCCGGCATTGCCGGCGGCCGGGCAGGGTGGCGTGGGGGAGTCGGGCTCGCGCTGGGCGTTGAAGGGTTTTTGCGTCAGCGGCCTGAACCCCAAGGTATTCCTGCTGTTCCTGGCCCTGCTGCCGCAGTTCACCGACCCGCAGTCGAGCTGGCCCGTACCGTTGCAGATCTTGTTGCTGGGGCTGGTCCACCTGTGCAGTTCGCTGGTGATCTACACGCTGGTCGGCTATGGCGCCAAAGCTGTGCTCAGCACCCGGCCGGGAGCGGCAAAGCTGGTCGGGCGGGTGTCGGGGATGGCGATGATTACCGTGGCTCTGGGCTTGATAGCCGGGCAAATGACCTGATTTACCGGTTCAGAATGACTTCAGATACACTCGCTGCACCCTAATGCACAACCAGGAAGTGCCCATGCCCGAAACCACGCAACTGCTCATGTTCGCCTTGATTTGCCTCGGCATGGTCCTGACCCCAGGGCCGAACATGATCTACCTGATTTCCCGCTCGATCTGCCAGGGCCGCCAAGCCGGGTTGATTTCGCTTGGCGGTGTGGCTCTAGGCTTCGTCATCTACATGTTCTGCGCGGCAATGGGCATCACAGCGCTGGTGATGGCGGTACCCTTTGCCTACGACGCGCTGCGTATCGGTGGCGCGCTGTACTTGTTGTACCTGGCCTGGCAGGCGCTGCGGCCGGGTGGCCGTTCGCCGTTTCAGCTCCGTGAGCTGCCCGCCGACAGCCCGCGGCGGCTATTCACCATGGGGTTTGCCACCAGCCTGCTCAACCCCAAGATTGCCGTCATGTACCTGTCGCTTATGCCGCAATTCATCGAGCCGGGCCACGGCAGCGTGCTGTTGCAGTCGCTGGTGCTGGGTTCGACGCAGATCGCCATCAGCGTTACGGTCAATGCGCTGATTGCGATCATGGCCGGTTCCATCGCCGTGTTCCTGGCTGGCAGACCGCTGTGGCAACAGGTTCAGCGTTGGTTGATGGGAACGGTGCTGGCGGGGCTGGCGGTGCGCATGCTGTCAGAAGGGCGCCGTTGATCACCTATTGCGATGCAAGGTATCAGTGGCCGAGTACTTTCCCGAGCATCTGGCACACCTGTTCTGCCGAGTAGGGTTTGGCCAGAAAGGTGAACCCTTGGTGCCCACCTTCGGCAATCGCCTCGCTGTACCCCGAAGTAAGGATCACCGGCAACTGCGGGCGCTGGCGGCGAAGTTCGCGGGCCAGCGCCAGGCCACCCAAGCCGGGCATGACCACATCGGAAAACACCGCATCAAAATCACCTGCGGGGCTGGTCAACTGCGCCAGCGCCTCTTCCGCTGAGCGCGCATAGCTGACCCGGTAGCCGTGGTCCTCGAGGAACTGAGCCGTGAAGCTGCCCAGGTCGGGGTTGTCTTCTACCACCAGTATTCGTTGCCGCTCGCCCTGTACCTGCGCCTGGCTGCCGGCCGAGGCGTCTTCGGGCAAGGTCGCAGGTGAGTCCTCCTGCGGCAGGTACAGGGTAAAGGTGGTGCCCTGACCGGGGATGCTGTTCACCTGTACATCGCCCCCGGATTGCTTGGCGAAACCGAACACCTGCGACAACCCGAGCCCGGTACCTTCACCCGGGGCCTTGGTAGTGAAGAAAGGGTCGAAGATGCGCTCCATCAACTCGCTGGCAATACCGACCCCGTTGTCGCTCACCGATATCGCCGCGAATGGGCCTGGCAGTGGAGGCTGACCGCGCAAGGCCGGCAGGCACTGGTCGGCCTGCAGACGCAGCTGCAAGGCACCTTCACCCGCCATGGCATCGCGGCCGTTGAGCATCAGGTTGATCACCGCGGTTTCCAACTGGCTGAGGTCGGCGCGGATGTGGCAGGGCGCTTGCGGTAACTGCAGCTCGACCCGGATGCGCGCGCCAGTGACGGTGTCGAGCATGTCGGCCATGGCCTCCAGCCGAGGCCCGGCCTCGAACACCTGTGGGCTGAGGGCCTGCCGGCGGGCGAAGGCCAGTAGCTGGCCGGTCAGTTTGGCACCACGGTCGACCGTGTCGGACATGGTCTTGAGGTAGCGCTTCGCGGCGCTCCTCGGCCAGGTTGGGGCGCTGCAGAAAGTGCAGTGACGAGCGGATGATGGTCAGCAGGTTGTTGAAGTCGTGGGCTACGCCACCGGTCAGCTGGCCAATGGCTTCCAGCTTCTGGGCCTGGCGCAGCACGGCCTCGGTGTGCAGCAACTGAGTGGTGCGTTCTTCGACGCGATGTTCCAAGGTGGTGTTGAGCGTTTCAAGGGCCGCCATCGCTTCGCGCACTTCGGCATGGGCCTGGGCCCGTTGTATGTGCGCCCAGCATCGTTCGGTCACTTCCCTGATCAGTGTTTGCTCGTAGTCGGTCCATGCCCGGGGTACGCGGTCGTGAATAGCCATCAGTGCGGTCAGCCTGCCACCCTTGATCAGTGGCATGCAGATGGTGGCCGTAATGCCGATGGCCTGAAAAGTTGCCGCCTCGTCAGCGGCCAGTTCGCGCAGGTTGTCGTTGATCACCAAGGCCAGGCCGCTGCGCAGGCGGCTGACCGCCAGGCTGCCGAAGTCATGCAGGTGATAGTGGCCCACCAGGCGTGGTGAGCCGGGTGTCACCGCATCGCCGCAAATGGTGAAACCGTCCTCGTCGGGGTCCATCACCGCATAGGCGCAGCTGGACAGGCCAAGGTGCTCGACCAGCATGCGGGTGGTGATGGCCATGATCTGGTCCGGGTCGGCCGCCTCGGTCACGGCCCGCCCGAGGGTATCGAGAAAGTGCAGGCGTTGGTTGGTGACCACGCTGGCGGTGGTTTCGGTGACCGTGTCGAGCATGCCCAGTATCTCGCCATCATGGCCGCGAATCGGGCTGTAGCAGAAGGTGAAATAGGCCCGCTCCAGGCCGCCGTTGCGGTCGATCGTCAGCGGGAAGTCCTCGATGTACACCGCTTCACCGGCCAACGCACGTTCTGCCATATGGCGGATTTCGTCCCAGGCTTCGTGCCACACGTCGCGAAAGGGGATGCCCAAGGCCAGGGGCTTGCGACCCAGAATCGGGGTGAAGGCATCGTTGTACAGGGTGATCAAGTCCGGGCCCCAGAGCACGGCTTGCGGAAAGCGCGAGGCAAGGCACAGAGCCATCGTGGTTTTCAGCGCGTCGGGCCACTGTTCCAGCGGGCCCAGCGGGGTGGTGGCCCAGTCGTGGTTGCGGATGCGTTCGGCCATTAGCCCGCCGCCGTCTAGCCATCTAGCCATGTGCTTTGCCGGTCCTCTTTCTCAAGGCCCCTAGGGTGCACCGAGAATAGACCGTTGGCGAGGGTTTTGTGAGTGGCCGTGCCACTGCACAAGCCTCTGCAACTGCGTGATCCGAGTGAGTGCAGGTTCACCCGCGAAGCGGCCGGACAGGCTAGCGGATGAAGTGCACCTTGCCGGTGTCATCATTGCCCATGTAAATGCCATACACCCCGGCCTGCCGCTCAAGGATGTAGCGCTCGAGAATTTGCCGGATCGCCGGGTAGTAGATCTCATCCCAGGGGATTTCATCCGGCTCGAAGAACTTGTACGCCAGCGTCTCCGGCCCGTACTGCCCGGTTTCTTCGGTGACGATGGCGCGGAAGATGATGTACACCTCGCTGATCTTTGGCACGCTGAAGATCGAATACGGCGAGACGATGTCCGCACGTACGCCGCTTTCTTCCCATACCTCGCGCAGCGCCGCCTGCTCGGTGGTTTCGCCAGCTTCCATGAACCCGGCAGGCAAGGTCCAGGTGCCGGGACGTGGCGGTATGGCGCGCTGGCACAGCAGGTACTTTCCATCGCGCTCGATGATGCAGCCGGCGATGATCTTGGGGTTGATGTAATGGATATAGCCGCAGCCGGCGCAATGCAGGCGTTCGTGGGTATCGCCTGTGGGAATGCCCCGGGCCAGTTCCGTGGTGCAGTGCGGGCAGTAGCGCGGGGCATTGGGCATGATCAGCGACCTATGCGGGGTTCCTTCAGGGCCAGGGGTTCGACAATGTCGCGCACCTTGGCGTTGTCATCCTGCTTCTGGCGCAGGTAGTCCAGGGCCACTTTGGCGGCGGCGCGGACGTGGTCGACCGAGGCCTGGTGGGCGACCAGCGGGTCGCCGCCCTTGATGGCCTCGACGATCTTTTCCATTTCGCGGTTGCTGGCGCCGCGGCGGTTTTCCTGCGATACCGAGGTGGCGCGCAGGTAGCTGATGCGGGCTTGCAACTGGCGCAACTGCTGGGCCGCCACCTGGTTGCCAGAGCCTTCCAGCAGCACATCGTAGAAACCTTGTACCGAATCCAGCACCTGTTGCAGCTCGCCTTCTTCCAGTGCCTCGCGGTTCACTTCCAGCGCACGTTCCAGAGCACGGATGTCCTTGGCCTTGGCGTTGAGGGTGAACAGTTGCACGATCAGGCCTTCGAGCACACAGCGCAGCTCATAGATGTCACGCGCGTCTTCCAGGGTGATGATGGCCACGCGCGGGCCCTTGGCGTCGGCGAACTCGACCAGGCCTTCGGACTCCAGATGACGCAGCGCTTCACGTACCGAAGTGCGGCTGACGCCGAGGCGGTCGCACAGGTCGCGCTCTACCAGGCGGTCGCCGGGCAGCAGGTGAAAGTTCATGATTGCGGTGCGCAGCTTGTCGAGCACGATTTCGCGCAGAGTAACGGGGTTGCGGTTGACCTTGAAGCTGTCGTCGAGTGGCTGGCGTTTCATCAGGTGCGCTCTTTATGAGGCTGTTGCGCCAACATCGCGGAATGCCCCGAACCGAGGCTTTCCATGCAGTGGTTCGAACAGCCCGTTGTTAACGGGTTGGCTCCGCATCGGCTTCGGCAAACGCTTCACGGGCCAGGCGGAAACTGTCCACCGCCGCGGGTACGCCGCAATAAATGCCGACCTGGAGCAGGATTTCGCGAATCTGTTCACGGCTCAGCCCATTGCGCAGGGCACCGCGAATGTGCAACTTGAGCTCGTGGGGCCTGTTGAGCGCGGAAATCATGGCCAAGTTTATCATGCTGCGCTCTTTCAGCGACAAGCCTTCGCGGCCCCAGACGTGACCCCAGCAATACTCGGTGACCAGCTCCTGCAACGGTTTGGTGAATTCATCTGCGTTCTGGATCGAGCGGTTGACGTAATCCTCGCCCAGCACTTGGGTGCGGATCTTCAGGCCCTTTTCGTACTTTTCATTGCTCATGTGCAGTACTCCGGCATAAAACAGGGGCCGCAACCGAGGGTGAGACGATTAGCGCGACCCCTGAAAACAGGGGCATCGGTGTTGGCTTCTTCGCGGGCTTGCCCGCTCCCACAGGTTCCAGAAACTGTGCAATACCTGTGGGAGCGGGGAAGCCCGCGAAGAGGCCAACACCGACTTCAAGATATATCAGCCAAGCGGCGGCAGGGCGCCGAGCTTGCCTTTGTGGTAGACCATGGGGGTCACCGGCTCGGCCGGCAACACCAGGTTCTTCACCGCACCGACAATGATCGCGTGGTCACCGCCGTCGTACTCGCGCCACAATTCGCACTCGATGATCGCCGTGGCCTTGGCCAGCAGGGGGTTGCCCAGCTCGCTCAGGTGCCACTCGATGTCTTTGGCCTTGTCCTTGCCCTTGCCTGCGAAGGCATAAGCCTCGGCGGTCTGGTCGGCGGACAGCAGGTGGATGGCGAACTGCTTGCTATCGCGCAGGATCGGGTAGGTGTCGGAGGCGTAGTTAGGGCAGAACAGCACCAGCGCCGGGTCGATCGACAGCGCGCTGAACGCACTGGCGGTGATGCCGACGATGCCGCCGTCGGCGTCCAGGGTAGTCACGACCGTGACGCCGGACGGGAAGGAGCCCATCACGTCTTTGTAGATGCCGGGTTCGATCATCTTGTGTTCCTCCTAGCGCATCACGAACGGGTCGGGCATCGGCGCGGTGGACAAGTTGATCCACACGGTCTTCAGCTCGGTATAGGCCAGCACCGAATCGATGCCGCTCTCGCGGCCGTAGCCGCTGTTCTTGAAGCCGCCTATCGGCGCCATGGCCGACACGGCGCGGTAGGTGTTGACCCAAATGATCCCCGAACGCACGTCACGGGCCAGGCGATGGGCACGGCCCAGATCGCGAGTCCAGATGCCGGCAGCCAGGCCGAATTGCGAGTCGTTGGCTATGGCCAGGGCTTCTTCTTCGGTCTTGAAGCGGATCACCGCGGCGACCGGGCCGAACACTTCTTCCTGCATGATGGTCATCGAGTTGCTGTCACACTCGAACAGGGTGGGCTCGTAGAACCAGCCGTCACCTTCAACGTCGGCACGCTTTCCGCCCATATGCAGTTTGGCGCCTTCGGCCTTGGCTGCAGCCACCAGGCCTTCGACGACAGCCAGCTGCTGTGCGGTGGCCATCGGGCCCATTTCGCTGGCGTCGTCCTGCGGGTTGCCGATGCGGATGCGCTTGGCGCGGGCAATCAGGCGCTCGACGAATACGTCGAAAATTTCATCCTGCACCAGCAGGCGCGAACCGGCCACGCAGCTTTGCCCGGAAGCGGCATAGATGCCGGCCACGGCGCCATTGATGGCGCTGTCCAGGTCGGCGTCGGCGAAGATGATGTTCGGCGACTTGCCACCCAGTTCCAGCGACAGCTTGGCGAAGTTTTCGGCACTGCTGCGCACCACGTGGCGGGCGGTGGCGGCACCGCCGGTGAAGGCGATCTTGCGCACCAGCGGGTGGCGGGTCAGCGCCGCGCCGGTGCTGGGGCCGTAGCCTGTGACCACGTTGACCACCCCGGCCGGGAAGCCGGCCTCAAGGGCTAGACGGGCCAGCTCGAGAATGGTCGCCGAGGCGTGCTCGGACGGTTTGAGTACGATGGTGTTGCCGGCAGCCAGGGCAGGGGCCAGCTTGATTGCGGTGAGGTACAGCGGGCTGTTCCAGGGGATGATCCCGGCAACCACGCCGATTGGCTCGTGCACGGTGTAGGCGAACAGGTCGGGTTTGTCCAGCGGCAGGGTGCCGCCTTCGAGCTTGTCGGCCAGCCCCGCAGTGTAGTGGAAGAACTCCGGCAGATAGCCGACCTGGCCGCGGGTTTCGCGGATCAGCTTGCCGTTGTCACGGCTTTCCAGCTGGGCCAGGTGCTCTTTGTTCTCGGCAATCAGGTCACCCAGACGACGCAGCATCTTGCCGCGCGCGGTGGCGGTGATGCTGCGCCACGCCTTGCTGTCGAAGGCACGCTGGGCGGCCTGAACGGCCAGCTCCACATCGGCTTCATCGGCGTCGGGCAGCTGCGCCCAGGCCTGGGCGGTGGCCGGGTTGAGGCTGTCGAAGGTCTTGCCGCTCTGGGCATCGCGCCATTGGCCGTCGATGCACATCTGGAAACGAACGAGGGTCATGCAACAATCCCCTTGGCGGATTCGGTGAGGGTGCGGGCTTGGGTGAGGAAGTCCAGCAGCATCTTGTTGACTTCACGCGGTGCTTCCACCGGCATCATATGCCGTTGCTCGGCGAGGACCACACTCTGTGCGCCAGGAATACAGGCGGCGAGCTGGCGGGTCATGGCCGGGGTGGAGCCCGAGTCGAGTTCGCCAGTGGCGATCAGCGTCGGCACCTGGATACTTCCCAGGTCGTCGGCGCGGTACATGTCCTGAGTGGCGAACAGCGAATAAGTGGTGTGGTAGCCCTGCGGGTCGTTGCTCGCCAGCACCTGGCGAATGGCGGCGACCTGCGCGGGGTTGGCAGCCTTGTATTCACGGCTGAACCAGCGGTCCAGGGCAGCATCGACGTTGGCGTCGGGGCCCAGTTCCGCCGCCTGGGCAGCACGCGCGATCACCCCGGCACTCTGCTCGGGGGTGCGGTTGAACACGCTGTTGAGCACGACCAGTGCAGCCAGGCGCTGCGGGTAATTGAGGGCGAATGCACGGGCAACCAGGCCACCCATGGAGAAGCCGATCACGGTGGCTTGTGCGATTTGCAGGTGGTCAAGCAGTTCGGCGAGCTGGTCGGCATAGCCTTCCAGCGGAGTGTCGGCAGCCGGTACGCGGCTTTGACCGTGGCCGAGTATGTCGTAGGCGATGACGCGGTAGTCGTTGGCCAGGCCAACGAACTGACCGCCCCACATTTCCTTGTTCAGGCCCACGCCGTGGATCAGTACCACGGGTTGGCCCTGGCCGACATCCAGATAACTGGTGCCGGCAGGTGTGCGTTCAGCGACAGGCTGAATCATGGAGGGCGCTCCTTGAAGGTCGGGCGCGGCGGGTAAGCACGCCACGCCCCGGCCCGTCTTGGTTATTGTTATTGAGCGTTGGCTTTTTCGGCAGCCAGTTCTTCCAGGTCGATGTAACGGTTGCCGATGCGCGGGTGCAGGCGGCCGCCGTCGGCTGCGCCCAGGACCACGACGATTTCATCGGCACGCGGTGCGTCTTCGATCTGCATTTCCAGGGTGATGTAGTGCGAACGCAGGCCTTCGTCGTCCTTCTGCATCATCGGGATCTGAATCGAAGTGCCTGGGCCGCCGCGCTTGTTGGTGAAGCTCAGGTAGCTCTTGGCCTGCACTGCCTCGCGGTAGTGGTTGCCGAAGCGCAGGGTGTGGATCACGGCCGAGGCGTGCTCGATTTCGCCATCGGCGCCGACAACGGCGGCCTTGCCGTAGGCTTCGATCTTGTCGGCACCGCCGATGGCAGCAGTCAGGCGCTCGACCATCAGGGCACCCAGCTCCGAGCAGTTGGCGCGAATTTCCGGCTTCAGATCTTCAACGAAACCGCGACCGGCCCATGGATTCTTGATCACGACGGCCAGGCCGACCATGGTCACCGGCTTGTCGGTGGCCTTGCCGCCTTCGATGCGGGTCTCTTCGGAGTAGGTGACGATCTTGCGGATTTCGAAACTCATGGGTGGCTCCTGGTGAGGGTTATCAGCTCTTGTTGTCTGATGGTATACCATAATATTTGTTGTGCAAGAGGTGTCAGGAAATTTCTCTTGTCGGGGGACGAAAGGTGGCCTGATGCCTTGATTTCTCTGTTGTCTGTACTGGTCTCTTCGCGGGCTTGCCCGCTCCCACAGGGACTGCACAGGTTTCAAAAAAAAGCCCGCTCACGCAGGCCGAAGGGGCCCACGGGAGCGGGCGCGTCCCGCAATGTTTCAGGCAATGGGAATTCAGGCGAACGCCGGCACCACTTCCTTGATGAACAGCTCCAGCGACTTTTTCTTCTCGGCGTGGGGCAGGCTGTTGTCGCACCAGAAGCTGAACTCGTCGACGCCCAGTTCCTGGTAGTACTTGATGCGTGCGATGATTTCTTCCGGGGTGCCGATCATGGTGTTCTTGCGGATGTTCTCTAGCTGGAACGCCGGCACTTCGGCAAATTTCGACTCTGGGCTTGGCTCGAGGAAGCCGTTTACCGGGGTGGTCTTGTTGCCGAACCAGGCATCGAATGTGCGGTAGAAGCGCGAGATGGCCTGGGCGCCGACTTTCCAGCCTTCCGGTTCGGACGGGCTGTGCACGTGAGTGTGGCGCAGCACCATCAGTTGTGGGCGCGGCACGTCCGGATTGTTGTCCAGGGCGGCCTGGAACTTGTTCTTCAGGTCCAGCACTTCTTCGTCCCCCTTCATCAGCGGGGTGACCATGACGTTGCAGCCGTTGGCCACGGCAAAGTTGTGCGAGTCCGGATCGCGTGCGGCGATCCACATTGGCGGCGTGGCGTTGAACGGCTTCGGCACGCTGGTAGAGGTAGGGAACTTGTAGACTTCGCCATCGTGGGCGTAGTCGCCTTCCCACAGCTTTCGCACGACGGGCACCATCTCGCGCAGCGCCTTGCCTCCATCGGTGGCGGGCATGCCATTGGCCATGCGGTCGAATTCGAACTGATAGGCGCCGCGGGCCAGGCCCACTTCCATACGACCGTTACTGATCACGTCGAGTAGCGCGCATTCGCCCGCAACGCGGATCGGGTTCCAGAACGGCGCGATGATGGTGCCGGCGCCCAGGCGGATCTTCTCGGTGCGTGCGGCCAGGTAGGCCAGCAGTGGCATCGGGCTTGGCGAAATGGTGTATTCCATGGCGTGGTGTTCGCCGATCCACACGGTGCTGAAACCGCCGTTCTCGGCCATCAGGGTCAGTTCGGTCAGGTCTTCGAACAGCTGGCGGTGGCTGACCTGTTCATCCCAACGTTCCATGTGCACGAACAACGAAAATTTCATGGGTTTTTCCTCAACGCTTGTTGTTACCCGTCAGTAAAGCGGGCTTCAGTGTGGGGGCGGGCTTGCCCGCGAAACAGAACACGCGGTGGGTGGCACCGGCTTCGCCGGTGTTCGCGGGCAAGCCCGCTCCCACAGGGTCTGCGTCGAATTGCAGGCTTCAGGCAAAGGCCGGCAGGCTGGCCATTTTGCCGCGGCAGTACACCATGGGCCGTGGTGCTTCTGCCGGGACGATCAGGTTGTGCACCTTGCCGACCATGATGGCGTGGTCGCCACCTTCGTATTCACGCCACAGTTCACATTCGATCACCGCGGTTGCGCCGGCCAGGATCGGGTTGCCCAGTTCGCTCAGGCTCCACTCGATACCGCTGGCCTTGTCCTTGCCCTTCTTGGCGAACGCGTAGGCTTCTGTCTGTTGCTCACCCGAGAGCAGATGAATGGCAAAGCGCTTCTGTTTGATCAGTACCGGGTAGGAGTCGGAGGTGTAGTTGGGGCAGAACAGCACCAGTGGCGGGTCCATCGACAGGGAGGAGAAGGCGCTGGCGGTCAGGCCGACGACCGAGCCGTCGTCGTCCTGGGTGGTGATGACGGTAACGCCGGACGGGAAGGAGCCCAGAACGTTCTTGTAGACAGTTGCGTCGATCATCGGGAGTACCTCTGAAGGGCTGCGGTGGTCCGCGGTTTTTATCGTTGATGTGTCTGATGGTATACCGTAATACCTATTTTGCAAGCGGAATTTTCAACCTGGCTTTTCCACGATGAACGGCTCAAGGCCACGTATATCGTGGCCTTGAGCGATCAGGTGGTTTGCCGCCTGGATTGCGCAAGCGGATCAGCGGGCGTTTTTTACTGCGGATCAGTGTTGTCAAAAGTTTGGAATACCATAATATGGTCCGCAGCTGAGAGGCCGCCTAGATGCGGTTTCCTTACAAAGATAAAAACGACCTTTCGAGCTGAAAACCATGTCCCAACCGTCGTCGCAACACCAGTTTGTCGAGAATCACACGGTCGATTACGTTCCACCTGCCGAGCGCCATGGGAAGGCGCGCGACCTGTTCACCCTCTGGTTCAGTACCAACATTGCACCACTGCCCATCGTCACTGGTGCCATGGTGGTCCAGGTGTTCCACCTGAACCTGTTGTGGGGGTTGATAGCCATCGTCCTGGGCCATCTGGTCGGGGGCGTGGTCATCGCCCTGGCCTCTGCGCAGGGGCCGCAGTTGGGCATTCCACAAATGGTGCAAAGCCGTGGCCAGTTCGGCCGTTACGGCGCCTTGCTGATCGTGTTCTTCACCGCGCTGATCTATGTCGGCTTCTTTATTTCCAACATTGTCCTGGCAGGCAAGACCATCCACGGCATCGCCCCGAGCGTGCCGATGCCCGGCGCGATCGTGATAGGCGCCCTGAGCGCTACTGCTATCGGCGTAATCGGCTATCGTTTCATCCATATTCTCAACCGCATCGGCACCTGGGTGATGGGTTCGGCTTTGCTGGCCGGTTTCATCATGATGTTCATCCAGGACCTGCCGGCAGACTTCTTCAGCCGCGGCGCGTTCAACCTGTCGGGCTTTATCGCCACCGTGTCGCTGGGCACCATCTGGCAGATCAGCTTCTCGCCATATACGTCAGACTATTCGCGTTATCTGCCGCGTGAAGTGGGTATTGCCAAACCGTTCTGGGCGACCTACCTGGGCGCGACCCTGGGTACCATCCTGTGCTTCAGCTTTGGTGCAGTGGCCGTGTTGTGTGTCCCGCAAGGCACTGACGCAATGGACGCGGTGAAGCAGGCTACCGGCTGGCTGGGCCCGATCCTGATGGTGCTGTTCCTGCTCAACATCATTAGCCATAACGCCCTCAACCTGTATGGCGCGGTGCTGTCGATCGTGACCGCAATCCAGACCTTCGTGGCCGAGTGGACGCCGAGCGTCAAGGTACGGGTGATCCTGGCCTCGGTCATTCTGGTGGGCTGCGGGATGGTTGCACTGAATGCCTCGGCGGACTTCATCGGCCAGTTCATCGGCCTGATCCTGGCGTTGCTGCTGGTGCTGGTGCCGTGGGCTTCGATCAACCTGATCGACTTCTACCTGATCAAGAAGGGCCAGTACGACATCGCCTCGATCTTCAGTGCTGACGGCGGCATCTATGGTCGCTTCAACCACCACGCGATCATTGCCTATGCCTGCGGCATCCTAGTGCAGTTGCCCTTTGCCAACACGTCGCTGTATGTGGGGCCGTATTCCAATATTGTGGAAGGGGCCGACTTGTCGTGGCTGTTTGGTTTGCTGGTGACGGTGCCGCTGTATTACTGCCTGGCGACGCGCGGCAAGGCGGTTAACGGTGCGCGGGTTATCAGCGTCAACGACTGACAGTTGCAACGGGGGGCTGCAAAGCAGCCCCGACTATGGCCGTTTGGTCGATTTCCGTGCTTTGCTGGATCAGGTATTCCCGCGCCCGCCATGCTGCCTGCGATACGCCCCGGGTTGTACCCCCACTGCCTTGGCAAACGCCCGGGTGAATGCGGCCACCGACTGATACCCTACCTGCGCGCCTACCTGCTCAACGGTATGCCCCGCCTGCAGCAACTGGCTGGCATGGCGCATGCGCAGCGCCAGCAGCACTTGCCCCGGCGATTGCCCGGCCAGTTCGCTGAAGCGCTTGAAAAATGCCGAGCGTGACAATCCGGTGCAAGCGGCCATGTTCTCCATGGTCCAGGGTCGCCCCGGTTGCTCGATCAATTGCTCCAGCAGCCCGGCAAATAGCGGCTGGCGGGCGAGGGTGACCAGCCCGCCCAGCGATTGGCCGGCGTGCACCTGCTGGCGCAGCACATACAGAAACAGCAAATGCGTCAGCCGCTCGAGCAGCGCCTGCGACGGCCCGGGCGCGCGTCGGCACTCCTCCAGAATCAACCCGAACAGCGCCCGCGCTGCGCAGCCTGCGGGGTCTTCGGCACGCAGCAGGATCCACTCGGCCAGGCCCTCGACGATCAGCGACGACAGGCCCGAGTGGAAATGAAAGAACCCGCAGACCAGCCCGACTCCGTCGCCAGCCGCATTGTCCAGTGCCTGCATGGCCTGACGCGGTTGCGCACACGCGTCGACCGGGTCATGGTCGCTGGACAAGCGATAGGCCAGGTCGCGCAGCAGGAACACGGCATCACCTTTCTCCAAGCGCACGGCCTGGGGCTGGCCGTCAATGTGCAGCCAGCAATGGCCTTGCACCACCAGGTGGAAGCTGGCGCGGCCCATGCCCTGGGTACTGGCATGCCAGCCGCCGCAATAGCGGCCTACATGAAACAGGCTGGCATCGAGCTCCAGGCCTTCTAATAACCAATCGACAAGCGGGCTGGACGAAATCATCTAATGCAAAGACTCAGGAGCAAGGAAAGGCGACTGACGAATATGGAGGGTAGTTCTTATAACCAACAGACTGTAGTGACACTCATCAAAGGAGATCACTGCATGTCCTCGCGCATTACTTTACACACGCTGCAGAGCGCCCCGGAAGCGGCACGGCCGTACCTTGAGAACGCGCAGAATAATTCCGGCTTCATCCCCAACCTGCTCGGCGTGCTGGCCAATGCCCCGGCGGCGCTGGAAACTTACGTGACCGTCTCGGCACTCAATGGCAAGTCTGAGCTTGGCCTGGCCGAGCGTGAAGTGGTGCAACTCATCGCTGCCACCCAGCATGGCTGCGACTTTTGCGTAGCCGGCCATACTGCCGTAGCACTGAACAAGGCCAAGCTGCCGCAGGAAGTGGTCGATGCCCTGCGTGCCCGTGGCGAACTCCCGAACGCCCGCTACGAAACCCTGGCCGCCTTTGCCCGGGAAGTGATCGCCACCCGCGGCAATGTCAGCGAAGCCACCTACCAGGCCTTCCGTGACGCCGGCTTCAGTGAAGGCAACGCCTTGGAGGTGATTCTGGGTGTAAGTCTCGCAACCCTGTGCAACTTTGCTAATGTTTTCGCCCAGACGCCACTCAACGAAGAGCTTGGCAAATACCGCTGGCAGCCTTCTGCGTAGGCCACCTGTGATAATGGCCATTACATGGCCGCTGTAGGAGCGGCCTTGTGCCGCGAACGGGCCGCACAGCGGCCCCGGCGTTCCCTAAGGAGCAAGACCATGCAAGATTGTGCATTTCGACACTGGCTGGATGCCAATGCCGAGGCCATCGATCGGGGCCTGTGCGAACCGCAGCAGGTGCTGGCCCAGATCGCAGAATCGCAGTTGCTGCGCACGGGGGTCGATCCAGCGTTGGGCGGTACGGGCGGCCAGGTGACCGACGCGGTCGAGGCCATCGCCGCCATTGCCAGCCGCTCGTTGGCTGCGGCTTTCGTCTGCTGGGGCCAGCGTGCCTTCATCGAATACCTGCTGCACAGCCCCAACCAGCCGCTGCGTGAGCGCCTGCTGCCACGTCTGTTGACCGGTGAATTGGCCGGTGCCACCGGGCTGTCCAACGCCATGAAGTTCCTGTCCGGTATCGAAGCGCTGCAGGTGCGTGGCCGCTCGGCAGCCGATGGCTGGCACCTGGAAGGGCGACTGCACTGGGTGACCAACTTGCGCAAAAGCGGCTTCGTGGTGGCGGCGGCCATCGAGGATGAAGCCGGCGGCGCGCCGTTTGTGCTGGCCATTCCTTCCGACGCTCCAGGCCTGGAGCGCTCTGATGATCTACAACTGATGGGCCTGCAGTCGAGCAACACGGCAGCACTGGCGTTTCACCAGGTGCCGCTGGCGCGCGACTGGCTGCTGCATGAAAATGCGCGCGAATTCCTGCCACGGGTACGCCCGGCATTCCTGGCGCTGCAATGTGGCATGGCCATTGGCCTGGCGCGACGGGCGCTGGAAGAGGTTCAGGCGCACCTGCATGGCCGAGCCTCGTTCCTCGACGAAGCCCGTCAGGTGCTCAGCGAACGCCTGGAAAACACCGTCAGCGAGCTCAAGCAGGGCTTGCTCGAAGGTCGCTTCCAGCAGCAGCCGGCGGCCTTGTTCAAGCTGCGCATCATCTTGGCTGAAAGTGCTGCCGACGCGGTACAACTGGAATTGCAGGCCAGTGGTGGCAAGGCTTACCTCAGCGAATATGGCGAAGGTTTTGCTCGCCGCTGGCGCGAGTCGGCCTTCGTTCCGATCGTCACGCCCAGCTTGGTGCAGCTGCGCGCCGAACTGCAACGCCAGGCGGGCGCTGCATGAGCGCGGTGTTGCTGGAGGCCCGCGACATCAGCCTGGGCTACCCGCGTGAGGGTGGTTGGCAGCAGGTACTGGCGCAGTTCGACCTGCAGCTTGCGCCGGGTGAAGTCGTGCGCATTCTTGGCCCCAGCGGTGTGGGCAAGTCAAGCCTGCTGCGGGTGCTGGCAGGGCTGCAGCAGCCTGGCGGCGGCAGCGTGAGCTTGCACGGTCAGCCGCTGCAGGGGCCGCACCCACGTCTGGCGGTGGCCTTTCAGGACCCAAGCCTGCTGCCATGGCTG
>AZIG01007211.1_pt1 | contig 26670 bp, 19 predicted proteins | sample 359071 | NCBI WGS metagenome assembly AZIG01 (sample SAMN02429714, study PRJNA222667) | marine sediment metagenome | biome: Sediment sample; isolation source: enrichment culture of sample MGS-AQ(UA) from oil contaminated terminal site... | place: Jordan: Aqaba | collected 2011-05-15 | depth 18 m m | reverse complement strand
CCGGCACTGCCTGGCGCACGGCATCGCACTGGCCGGCCTCGGCCAGCCGTCCGAGCAACTGGGCGCGGGTGTTGGCGTTGACCCGGGGTATCAGGCCGAGCATGCGGCGGCTATCCAGTGGGCCGTCGTTGCGGGCATACAGGTTGCCCAGACGCTGTAGCAGCGATGGGTCGAGGCGGCCCAGGTGGCGGTCGTAGGCCTGCTCCAGCAATTGCCGTGCGTGATCGCCGTAGCCCTGTTCGGTCAACAGGAAGGTGGTTTGCTCCAGTGCGGCGAGGTCGCCGGTCTGCCGATAGCGTTGTTCCCATTCTGCGGCGGTGCGCGGCTGCGGGGGTGGCGGTGGGGCGCCATACAGGCGCTGCCTGAGCACGGCATAAGCCCGTGGGTCGGTACTGGCGGAGCAGCCCTTGAACTGTTCCCGGGCCAGGTCCGGGTCTTGATGTGACAGCCAGTCGACCGTTTCGAGGCAGGGGCGCTGCAGGTCGTTGCTCAGGCGCCGCACCAGCGCCGCATCGTCGCCTTCGCGGGCCAGTTGCCAAAGTTGCTGGCGCTGTTCGGGGTGCTGCAGCTGATCAGGCGGTAGCGACTGCAGCCAGCGTTGGGCTTGTTGATGGTGGCCGACGGCAATGGCGCGGTTGGCCATGGCCAGCCGCGCCTGGTTGGCCGCTGCGGCGGAGGGGGCGTGGGCCAGCAGCGCAGTCAGGCCCTTTTCGTCGACTTGCTGGATATAGGCATTGGCCAGGCGTTGCCAGTCTTCGGCAGGTAACTGGCCTGTGTCGGCCAGCGGCCGCAGTTGCTCGATGGTTTCTTTCCAGTTGCGCAACTGTTCGGCAAAGTTGGCCCGGGCCAGGCGCAGTACCTGGCCGTCCTCCCCGGGCGGCAGCTGGTTGAGCCATTCCAGTGCTTTGGCAGCGCCTCCAAACTTGGCCAGGCTCAGGCTGTAGGCCTGCCACAGGCGTATCCGGTGGCTGCCGTCGCTGGCGCCCAGCCATTGCTCCACCTGGCTGGCCGGAGGCGGGTCCTGCTCGATCCAGGTCAGGCGCAGCTCCAGCAGGGCGTCAGCGTATTCGGGGCTGTTGCCTAGCTGCTCGGCCAGCGCTTGGGCCTCCTTGTAACGGCGCTGGTGGGCCAGCGCTTCGACCAGCAGGGCGCGGGCTTCGTCGTTGTTCGGCACCCGGCCCAGCACATGGCGGGTCAGGCGCTCGACTTCAGCCCAGTTGTCTTTCCTGGCCTCGCGATAACTGCGGTCCATGAACGGAAAGCTGGTGAACCGCTGGAAGTCGGTCATCGGCGCCGAAGCGGCAACGGGCAGGGCGGCGGAGCATAGCAGCAGGCCAGTAAAGGTGAGGGAAAAACGCGGCTTCATGCCACCTCCCGGGTCAGATCAATCGCTACTTGCTGTTCACTGGCCTGTTCGATCAGGGCCTGTTCCAGCACCTGTCTGGTGATGATGCCGCGGGCGATCAGGTGCTCGCCGAGGCTTTGGTGTTCGGGGTCGAAGTCGATCAACGCCTGGTTGAACAGGGTGACAGGGACCATGCCGCGCACCTGCAGTAGCGCGCCTAGCATCACTTGATGATGGCAGACCCGTTCCAGCAGCGCTTCGTCGTCCTGGTGGCGTTCAAGCACGGCCAGCATGTCTCGGGTTTCTTGATGCTGCCAGCGGCTTGGGTAGTGGTAGCGAAGGCCGAGCGTTACCCGGCCTTGGGGAGCCAGGCGTGCCTTGACCGGGCGCTTCAACTGGCGGCTGATCACGCCCAGCGACACCTGACTGACCGGGCTTTCACTGGCCAGGATCAGCGTGTCGCCGTCTTCGTCCACTGGCAGTACGCCATAATGGGTGGCGAGCTTGCGTGGCAGTTTGGCGATCAGTTGCGGGTCGAGTTTGAAGGGGTTCAGCGGTGCCCAGGGCAGGTCCAGTTGCTCGGCCAGGGTGGCCACCAACTGCTCGCTGTTCAGCCAGCCACGCAGTAGCAATTCGCGGCCCAGTCGCCGACGAACCGGGCTGGTGATTGCCTGCTGCAGTTGTTCGTCGCTGATCAGGCCCTTGGCCACCAGGCGCTGGCCCAGTGGTGTGCGAGCCGGGGTGGCGATGGCGGGGAACTCGTGGGTGGTCTTGTCCCAGGCTACGCGCCGCGAATCTCCCATTTCCATTACCTGGCGCAGGGCACGCAGGTTGGCAAAGAAGTTGACGAAGTTGCTCCACATCATCCGCGGCGCCGACAGCAAGCCCTCGCCGATGCCATAGAAACGGGTGACGAACCAGGCGCGCTGGAATAGCCGGTTGAGCAGCAACAGGCCGTTCAGCCACAGCAGGTTCGACAGCAACCAGCTGTCGCTGAGGATCGACATGAAGCGCCACGACTCCGGCGCAATCACTGTGACTAGCCACATGGCCAGCAACACTAGCAGTAACAGGTTGACCAGGAAGCTCAGCAGGTAGGCAAACAGCCCGCGGCGGTCACGCCAGAGGAAGTAGTTGAGCGCACCTTTGCGGCTCCAGCCGAGGTTGCTGGTGCCCTGGAACACGATGCCTACAATCCAGCGCGACTTCTGTCGGATGGCATGCTGCCAGTCACGCGGGAAGTGCTCGCGCACGCAGATCACCTGGGAGAATTCGCGGCTCATGCCCGGGCGCCATTCCTGCTTCAGGGTCAGCGCCGGATCGGTGATGGAATAGCGGGCGAAAATGCACTTCATGCCCTTTTGCTTCAGGCGAAAGCCGATGTCGTAATCTTCGGTCAGGCTCTGTACGTCAAAGGCGATGCCGTCACCGTCCTCGAGCAGTGCGCTGATGGCGCGGCGGCTGAAGCAGGTGCCGACGCCGGCACTGGGCACCTGGCCGGTCAGCGCTTCGCGCACGATCACGTCCTTGCCGTGGTTTTCGGCAAACTCGTCGACATAGTGGCCGGCAGTAAAGCCCTTCCACTCCGGTGCGTAGGGATACACCGGGATCTGGATCATGTCCTTGTTCGGCAGCAGGTAGTTGAACAGGCGCAGCTCCATGGGCGAGATCACGTCTTCGGCGTCATGCAGGATGAAGCCGGCGAACTCAATGCCGGCGTCCTGCTGGAAGCGCAGCAGCGCGTCGATGATGTTGTTCAGGCAGTCGGCCTTGCTGGTGGGGCCGGGGCGGGCGCAGACCACTTTGTGCACGTTGGGGTAGTGCAGGCACACCGCGTCCACGTCGGCCTGGGTTTGCGGGTCGTTGGGGTAGGTGCCGACAAAGATCTGGTAGTTCTCGTAGTCGATGGTCGAAGCGGCCAGGCGGGCCATTTCACCGACCACGCCGACTTCGTTCCAGGCAGGGACCATGATGGCCAAAGGTTTTTCCGGGACTTCGTACAAGCGCTTTTCATCGGCCTTTTCGAACTTGCCGTAGATGCGAAAACGCCGGATCAGTGTGCGCCCCCAGTAGCACAGATCGATGAACAGGTCGTCCAGGCCCAGCAGGAACATCAACGAGGCAAGGGTGATCGCCAGGAGCTTCAGGCCGAACAGCAGGTAAGTGAGAAAATCGATAAATGCCAGGCTCATGTGTCAGCCACCGACAGGGCAGAGTGGGCCATCGTCTTTTCCTCGCTCGTTCCTTCGACGAAGTTGCAGGAGATGTCACTGTCAGGTACGGAATAGATACAAGCAGCCGAACGCGGGGTTGTCCAAATTTCGGGCTTTTTCTTGCGAGCCACATCTTGTAGCTTTACAGGTCGTTCATTCAGGGAGCTGAACATGCAAGGCAAGGCCCGCAAGATCGTCCAGGCCATTCTCTATGAGGCCATCGCCGTCGCCTGCGTGGCGCCTGCGCTGGAGCTGGCGTTCGGGGCCGGCATGGCGCAGTCGACCGTGTTGTCGGTGCTGATGTCGGGCATCGCGATGAGCTGGAACATGGGCTACAACTGGGTGTTCGAACGTTGGGAAGCGCGTCAGCACAAGCGTGAGCGCACCTTCTTGCGGCGCCTGCTGCATGCGCTGGGCTTCGAGGGTGGGCTGGTGGTGATTCTGCTGCCACTGGTGGCGTACTGGCTGGACGTGAGCCTGTGGGCGGCACTGCTGACCAACCTGGCGCTGTTCGTGTTCTTCTTCGTTTACGCCTTTGTCTTCCAGTGGGGCTTCGACAAGGTGTTCGATGTGCCGCTTTCGGCGCAGCAGGCCAAGTGTTGACTTTCGGCCGCGAGGCAGGCTAAGTTCCTGCACCATGAATACATTCCCGCACGTGAACGCCATTATTATTACCGCCATTATCAGCTTGGCGGGCTAGCGCGTACGTGCACCGAACCCGCCCTGGAGGCGGGTTTTTTCTCTCTGACTCCTGGGCAACGTGAAAATAGCCAAGGAGTCATCGATGACCAGCTTCAGTGTCCCTCGTACTACCGCCACCCCTCAGCAACTGCTGTCGGAGCAGGTGCGGCGCATTCTTGCCGCGCCGGTGTACGACCTGGCCATCGAAACGCCCCTGCAAGCGGCTCCGGCCTTGTCTGCCACCCTGGGCAACCAGGTGTTGCTCAAACGCGAAGACCTGCAGCCTACGTTTTCGTTCAAGATCCGGGGGGCCTATACCCGCCTGTCGCGTCTGACCGATGTGCAGCGTCAGCGCGGCGTGATCACCGCTTCGGCGGGCAACCATGCCCAGGGCGTGGCCTTGGCGGCATCGCACCTGGGTATCAAGGCAACCATCGTCATGCCCACCACCACGCCATCGTTGAAAGTGGAAGGCGTGCGTTCGCGCGGCGGGCATGTGGTGCTGCATGGCGAGAGCTTTCCGCATGCGCTGGCCCACGCACTGAAGCTGGCCGACAGCGAAGGCGCTACCTTCGTGCCACCGTTCGATGACCCGGATGTGATCGCCGGGCAGGGTACCGTGGCCATGGAAATTCTCCGCCAGCGCCCGGGGACGCTGGACGCTATCTTCGTGCCCGTGGGCGGTGGGGGCTTGATCGCCGGTATCGCCGCCTATGTGAAGTACCTGCGTCCTGAAGTGAAGGTGATCGGCGTCGAGCCGGTGGATTCCAACTGCCTGCAGGCTGCCATGGCCGTCGGCGAACGCGTGATCCTGCCGCAGGTCGGCACCTTTGCCGATGGCGTGGCGGTGGCGCAAATCGGTGCCCATTGCTTCGAGCTGTGCCGCCACTTCGTCGACGAGGTGGTGACAGTGAGCAGTGACGAACTGTGCGCGGCGATCAAGGATATCTACGACGACACCCGTTCGATCACCGAGCCGTCCGGGGCCTTGGCTGTGGCAGGTATCAAGAAGTACGTGGCGCGTGAGGGTGTGCGGGGGCAGACCCTGGTGGCCATCGACTCTGGCGCCAACGTCAATTTCGACCGCTTGCGCCATGTGGCCGAGCGGGCCGAGCTGGGTGAGCAGCGCGAGGCGATCATCGCCGTGACAATTCCGGAACAGCCGGGCAGCTTCCGGGCCTTTTGCCAGGCACTGGGCAAGCGGCAGATCACCGAATTCAACTACCGCTTCTACCCCGGCAAGGAGGCGCGCCTGTTCGTGGGCGTGCAGACCCACCCGGTGCACGACCCACGTGAGCAGTTGCTGGCCAGCTTGCGGGAGCAGGGGTACAGCGTGCTGGACCTGACCGACAACGAGCTGGCGAAGCTGCATGTACGCCATACCGTGGGCGGGCATGCCGCGCCAGGGGCTGATGAGCGGGTGATGCGCTTCGAGTTCCCCGAACGGCCAGGGGCGTTGCTGGGGTTTCTGGAGCGATTGGGCAAGCGCTGGAACATCAGCCTGTTCCATTACCGCAACCATGGTGCGGCGCAGGCGCGGGTGTTCGCCGCTTTGGAAGTGCCAGCGGACGAGCTGGCGGGCTTGCCGTTGACGCTGGATGAAATGGGGTATCAGTATTGGGACGAGACTGACAACCCGGCGTACAGGCTGTTCCTGGGCTGACGCACACGTGTGGGCAATGCAAGCGTGTCTAGCGGCTTGCTTGCCGCCTTTGATCGCTGCGTGAGCCAACGAACGGGTTTCAACGCTCGCGCATGAAAAAGCCGGCAACGAACTTGCGGAACGTTTCCAGGCTTTTGAAGTCGGCGTAGCGCTTGAAGTTCTCGGCATCCGGCTCGGGGCCGATGGGCTGTTCCAGCAACGATACTGACAGCACCCGGTCCTGGTCCGAGGTCAGCACCAGCTCATCCATCACCTGCCCACCGATCACGGGGCGACGCATCTGCACTTTCACGCCTTTACTGGCCATCCAGTCGATCAGCGACACCAATGCCTTGAGCGGTTCGCGCTCTTCATCGCGGTACACCGGGAACAGGTGCGCGCGCGACAGCACGGGCACACTGGCCACATGGATCAACTCATAGAAATGGCTACCGGCGCTGGTCGGCGAGTAGATCATCAGCGCCAGCAACGGCCCGGTGGTACGGCTCCCGCCCCAGTACAGGTGATGCCCCTGGAAGTCGAAGCCTTCCTCGTTGCGGTTGTTGAACAACTTGCGCCCTTTGATCTGGTCGACACAGTCCAGCAGCAGGCCGTGGCGGCGATGGTTGCCAAACACAGAGGCTTCGCGCAGACGGGACTTGAGCATCATCATGTGCTTCATGTCCAGGCGTGTTTCCAGGTAGTTGCTGGCGGGCACCCGCTCCAGCAGCGGATAGCGGCTGGCCACGCTGCGCAACTCGGCAAACTGTGTGGTCAGGTCTTTTTTCAGGTGGGTGGCGTAAAGGTTGAGCCCGCTGGTTTCAATCCAGGTCAGCAGCAGTGACAACAGGCGCTGCTGTTCGCGTCTGTCGTTGCCATCGCCGACGGCACCGGCCGTGCCAGCACGGAAGTCGCTGATCAGGCGCAAGGGTGTGTCGGGTGGCAGCCAGGCGGCGGGGGGGACAGGATCATTTTCGCGTTCGGCGGCTTCCCGCTCGTCCTTGGTGAACGGGCAGCCTGGCGCGTGCTCGGCAGTGCCCGGGTTGTTCTTGAGGAAGAGCGTACCGGTGCTGCCGTTGAGGGTGACGTTGAGCACCGGCAAGGCATCGTTGCGGCAGTCGCAAGCCAGCCACTGGTTGGCGTTGCGCACTTTCATCAGTAGCTGGTTGGCCTGTAGCAGGCGCGGGCCGGCGAGGCTGCCGGTGGCAAAGCCGACCAGCAGTTCCTCTTCCGCGGGGGTCAGGCTGCGCACCTGGGTGGCGGTTTTGTCGATGATTCGCATGAAGCAGCTCCAAGCTACGAGCCCCAAGCTTCAAGCAAAGTCGTGTTGCTTTCAACTCGCCGCTTGGCTACCGCCGAACATCTTCGCGGCACGGGCGCGAATCTCATCGGGGGTCAGGTCCTCTTTGTGGGTGGAAACGAACCAGATGTTGCCAAACGGATCTTTCAGAGTGCCGCTGCGGTCACCGTAAAACTGGTCGGTCAAGGGATGTAACTGGATGCCCCCGGCGGCCAAGGCCTGGGCGTAGACCTTGTCGCAGTCTTCAACATACAAGTGCAGGCCTACACCCGCACCGCTGAGTTTCTGGCTGGCGGTGAGGCCGCCTTCCATGTCGCAGGGGTCGCCCAGCATCAGCGAAGAATCGCCGATTTTCAGTTCGGCATGGCCAACGCGACCGCCCGGGGCATCAAGGCGGAACATTTCCTCCGCACCAAAAGCTTGCTTGTAGAATTCGATGGCCTTGGCGGCGTCGTTGATGGCCAGGTAGGGCGTGATGCTGCGCTGGCCTTCGGGGATGGGTTTGACTGCCATGTTCGACTCTCCTGTGCAATGGGCGCCGAAGGGCGCCCTGTTGCTTAGAGTCGTTCGCCCAGATGGAAAATCGACAGTGACGCTAGATCGATTGTCTATAAGCGCGGCGGTCAGAAGATGTAGTCGGTGGTCAGGAAGCTCGACTGGCGGTTGCGAATGATCTCGCTGATCAGCGCTTTGTTGGCCTCCTGGAAGCGTGTGGCGACCAGCGTCCGAATGGAGAACACACGCAAAGCGTCATGCACGGACAGCGTGCCCTCGGCGCTGTTCTTGCGGCCGTTGAACGGGTAGGTGTCCGGCCCGCGTTGGCACTGAGCGTTGATGTTGATGCGCCCGACCTGGTTGGCGAAGATGTCGACGAGGCTGCCGATGGTGGCCGGGTCGTTGCCGAACAGGCTCAGTTGCTGGCCGTAGTCGGAGTCCAGCACATAGTCGATCACCGTCTGCAGGTCGCGGTAGGGCACCACCGGTACCAACGGGCCGAACTGCTCCTCGTGGTACACGCGCATTTCCCGGCTGACCGGGTACAGCAAGGCCGGGTAGAAGAATGAGCCACGGCTTTGCCCGCCATTTTCGTTGAGCACGCGTGCACCCTTGGCCGTCGCGTCGGCTACCAGGCCATCGAGGTAGTCAACCTTGCCAGGCTCGGGCAACGGCGTCAGTGCCACGCCAGGCTCCCAGGGCATGCCGGGTTTTAGCGCGGCCAGTTTGCGCTGGAACTTGTCGAGGAAGGCCTCGACCACATCCTCGTGCACGAACAGTATCTTCAGCGCCGTGCAGCGTTGGCCGTTGAACGACAGCGCCCCGGTGACGGCCTCTTCGACAGCGTTGTCGAGGTCGACCTGGGGCAGCACGATGCCCGGGTTCTTGGCGTCCAGGCCCAGTGCGGCGCGCAGGCGATGCGGGCGTGGGTGCAGTTTCTTCAGGTCGCTGGCGGCCTTGTGCGTACCGATGAAGGCGAATACATCAACCTTGCCGCTGGCCATCAGCGCGCTAACCGTTTCCCGGCCGCGTCCATAGATGACATTGATCACGCCTGCCGGGAAGCTGTCGCGGAACGCTTCAAGCAGGGGGCGAATCAGCAGTACGCCAAACTTGGCCGGCTTGAACACCACAGTGTTGCCCATGATCAGCGCCGGGATCAGCGTGGTGAAGGTCTCGTTCAGGGGGTAGTTGTAGGGCCCCATGCACAGGGCCACGCCCAGCGGGACGCGACGGATCTGGCCGAGGGTGCCTTGTTCCAGTTCGAAGCGACTGGAGTGTCGGTCCAGGTCCTTGAGGGCGTTGATGGTGTCGACGATGTAGTCGCAGGTGCGGTCGAATTCCTTCTCCGAATCCTTCAGGTTCTTGCCGATCTCCCACATCAGCAGCTTGACCACGGCCTGGCGCTGTTCACGCATGCGTGCAAGGAAGGTTTCGACATGCTGGATACGCTCGGCCACGCGCATGTTCGGCCAGGCGCCACGGCCTTTGTCATAGGCCTGCACGGCGGCATCGAGGGCGGTAAGCGCGGTATCGGCATCCAGCAGCGGGGCGCTGCCCAGTACGACCTGATGCTCTTCGTTGCCTTGTTTGAGCCACACCGGGCTGCGCACCGTGGCCAACGGGCCGTCCCAGCGCCTGAGTTCACCGTTGACCAGGTAGTCGCGTTGTTCCAGTGGGGCTCCCAGGCGCCAGGTTTCCGGGATGTTCTCGGCGCTGGGGAAGAGTGAATCGAGCAAACGGTCCATGGGTACTGCACCTCACATCAAAGGGCGGTTTTCAAGTCAGGTGAATCGTTTCATCTAGAGCATGCACTGGCTGCCGGAAAAACACCAGTCTGGCTCAACATGGCCGCCCATGCCTACTGGCAAGCAGTCGGCGGCCTGACGGTCGTTTATGCTAGAGAAGGCGTCAAAGGTTATTCATTGATAGCAAAGTGGGCGGCGGACGCTTGATGGGCACGGTTATAGCAAAAGTGATGCAGAGCATCGGTTTGATGCGGGGAATTTGACGCCATGAAACTTGATCTAAAGTCAGCCAGAAGCCGCTTGCCAAAGCGTTTGCAGGCATCTTAAATTGTTACTGAATGTGATAATAAAGTTTCAAGTAAAACAATAAAAATCAAAGTGTTAAGTGTTTTTGCGGGTTTTTTCTCTTGTTCCGATTGGCCAATAGTGCACTTCAAAAGGACGTCGAAGAAGAAATGAAAAAGACCTTGACGACTGTGGCGCGCAAGCTCCTGTCGCCCTCCATGCGCTACGAAATCAGGCTGTTGGCCAGCAAAGTGCGAGAAATGTTGGCGCGTGCCTGTCTCTGGCGTTGGGAAGTTGCCAGGTTTCGCCCGCAACAGGAGAGCCCGTACGAAATCCTCTACATCGGCCGCAAGCAACAACGGGAGATGGCCAAGCTGCTGATCGGTGGCAAGGGCCAGGGCAGCGCATCGATCGTAGACGGTGCAAGTGCCACGGCGGCTGCCAGCCACGTAGTGGTCATCAGCGAAATGCCCACGTCGGGGGCGCTGTCGGTGCCGCACTATCTGAGCGCCGTAGTGCCGCTGGGGCGCCCGCTGGAAGACATCACTGCCCGCTACGACAGCGAACTGCGGCGCAGCATTCGCAAGAACCGGCCGCTCTATCACATGCGCCAAGCCCTTTCGGACGAAGAAATTGCCATGGCCGACCGGGATCTGCTGCGCCCTTATGCTTCGGCCCGGCAGGGCATTCATGCCGCGCAGTTTCCTACCGAAGAAGTGTTCCGTATTGCCAAGAGTGTCGGCCGGCTTGACTTGATCATGCTGGGCGATGAGGTGATTGGCTGCCACCTGGGGTGTGAAGTGGTACGCGGCGGCAAGCGTTACTGGAGCACGTTGCGCTTTGGTTATTGTGAAGCGGTGTTTTCCGATGCGAAGAAATTGCGCGAGGTGAATTCGATCACCACCTTCATGGCGCTCGAATGGGCACTGGAGCAGGGCTTCGATTATTACGATATCGGCCTGTGTCTGGCGCGCCCGGACGACGGCCTGTTGAAGTGGAAGCGCCGCCGCGGTGGTGATATCGACTCGCTGGGTAACCATGCGTACCTGTTTGTCCGTCTGCCCAAGACCGGTACGGCAAAGTTCTTGTGGGATACGCCGATGTTCGCGGTCGAAGGCGACAAGCTGACGTTGCATCTGGGGTTGCCGGATGGCCCAAGCGATGAGGAAGTTGCCAGTCGCTATCACGAAATGGTGTTTGGTGGCCTGCACAAGATTTATCTCTACGGAGGGAGCGGGGCAGGCGAACCGTTTGTGGAAACGTTGCGCAGCCGTTACGCCAGCTTGCAATCACCGCCCACCATGGAAAGAGTCACGAGCGATTGAGTGACAGCCAGGGATGCATTGATCTGGCGCCTGGCGCCGGGGTCCAGACTTCGTCATCAGGGGAGGACGCTTCATGGGAAGCGACATCTCGCAGTTCAGTGCATCGCCCGCAGCCAGGCAACACACCTGGACCTTGGCCGCCTACCGCTACATGCTGCGCAAACGACTTGGCAGAAAAACGGCGATCGACATCAAGAACCTCGCCACCAAGAGCTGGGACATCGCCCCGGGCGAAGCCACGGTTTCGCCGCCGGCCATTTTCCTGCCCGGCCAGCTGGAGCGGGTGACGGGCTGGGAAGGCAAACGGTTTTACCCCTACGTGCACCCGGCGCAGACCATGGCGGGAGGCGTCAATGCGTTGCAAGGACCAACCCGCGGCTACCTGATCAAGGATGTGTGGCTGGTCGATGGGGCGTTGTACAAGGGCAAGGCCAGCCATTGGCTGTCACAGAAGCCGCATACCTTCCCGACCATCCTCATCGACAATGAAATTGACCGCGCCGCGATCTATTGCACGCAAAACGGTAACGCCTGGTTCGGCACCTGGCTGATGGAAGATTGCCCGACCTATGCGCTGGCCTGCAACGAAGGCATCCCGGTGACCACCGCCCCCTCTGCCAGGTATCCGCTGTTTACCCAGGCACCGGCCTATGAAGACTGGCTGGACATGAAGCCTTTGCGCCTGCGCAGTGCGTTCTTTCGCGAGCTGGTGCTGTTCGATGACCAGAGCAACAACCGCAGCCGGCATGCTCGCTACCGAGCCATGGGTGACAAACTGCTGTCGCATGTGTCGTACACGCAGCACCCGGGGGTTTTCCTGTTGCGGGGCGGTGATGGTGACCTGCGCCTGTTGCGCAACGAACTGGAGCTTGCCGAGCACTTGCGCACTACCCGCGGTTTTCGCATCGTCAACCCGCTGAAGTCCGATCTGCCGAGCATTGTCGCGGCGTGCGCCGGGGCTAAGGTAGTCATTGGGGTAGAGGGTAGCCAGTTGGTGCATGGCGTGAATGTGCTCCAGGCTGGAGGCTGCCTTCTGACCTTGCAGCCGCCGAACCGTTTCGTCAGTTACTACAAGTACCTGACGGATCGTGATCACCAGCATTTCGGCTTTGTGGTTGGCTTGCCGGAAGGCGATGGTTTCAGGATTGATATTGGCGAAGTGGAGCGCACGTTGGATCTGTTCCCACGATAAGTGTGTAGTATCCGTGCATATGTCAGCGGCGGGCAGGGCAGTAGAGGATGATCGAGGTATCACGGTTTTGGCGCGACTCTGCCTTGCCGTTCGTCGAAGCCCGACGGGTAGGGGACGGGCGCAAGGTGTGCTACGCCGCGCACTCCCATGAGAGCTTCTCCATCGGTGTCATCACGGGGGGGCGTAGCACTTACATCAACAGTGACCAGTGCATTGAGGTTGGGGCGGGTACCACGGTGTTGATGAACCCGGGCGTGGTGCATACCTGCAACCCTATTGCCGGGGAACCCTGGTCTTACCTGATGCTGTTCGTCGATCAGCCTTGGTTGAGGGCATTGGGTTTTACCCTGCCCACGCAGACCTGGAGCCGCTCGCCTGTGTTGTATGGGCGGCTGTTGCAGGCCTTTGCCGACCTGTTCGATGCCAGGCTGCCTGATCGTGAAGCCCGCCTGGCGGCCCTGTTCGTCGAGTTACCGGGCATGCTTGGCGGTAATGCCAGCGAGATTGACCAGGGCAATCCTCGGCTGGATGCAGCGGCAGCTTTCATACGTGCCCATCGCAGTGACCCGCTCAGCCTCGAGGATATCTGCGGGGCTTGCGGCCTGTCTCGGTCCTACCTGATTCGTGCCTTTCGCCAACGCTTTGGCCTGACGCCGCATGGCTACCTGCTGGACCAGCGCGTGCAACTGGCCCGGGCGCAGCTGCGCCAGGGCCGGGCCATTGCTGACGTTGCACAGGAGGCCGGGTTTGCTGATCAGGCGCACCTGCAGCGGGCATTCAAACAGCACCTGGCGGCGACACCGGGGCATTACAGAAACGCCGTCGCTAGCCTGGGCGCTCCTGCAGGAGCCGGGCAAGCCTTAAAGGATCAGGTAAACCGCGCTGGCGACCAGTAACACGGCCAGGCTCCGATTGAGCATGCGCAGGTGACGTGGGTTGTCCAGATACTGGCTAATCACGCTGCCGGCCCAGGCCCAGCAGGCCACCGAGATGAAACAGATTGGGCCGTAGATCCAGGTAAACAGCCACAGCAAGTGCTGTTCACCGCCGGTGTAGGCTCCCACCCCGGCAACGGCTGCCAACCAGGCTTTGGGGTTAAGCCACTGCATCGCTGCGCCGTGCCAGCCTGATGGGGCATGAGTAGGCTGTGCGTTGTTCAGGTTGCCGTCGTCACTGGCCAGTTTCCACGCCATGTACAGCAGAAACGCCACACCGCCCCAGTGCAACATCTGGCCCAGCAGGGGCCAACGCAACAGCAGTTGATGCAGGCCCAGCCCTACCAGCACCAGCAACAGGCAGAAGCCCAGCGTGGCGCCGGCTACATGTGCCACGCTGGCGCGCAGGCCATGGCGGGCACCACTGCCAAGTGCGACGATGTTGACCGGGCCGGGGGAGATCGAGGCCGCAAGCGCGAAGGCGGCCATGGACAGGTATAGGCTCATGAGGAAGATCCGCGTGGTTGGGGAGGCGTTATCCTCGCGTGGCTGGCATTCTGATGTATTGAACAAAAGTACCTGCGCACGACTTGCGCCTGCAGGGCTAATGGCGATGCAGGGTTGTTACAGGTTTTGTAATAGTTTTGCGCTACTACAGAAACCTGCTGTGCTTGTAGCATCGTTCTCCCAATTTGTTATCAAGGTCTATATGAGCACCTTCGCGGAGCCCCCCAGTCTTCGGCCTTTCTGGCCATCCTTCCCCCGTCCTTGTGACGTGCCCCTCGTGAGTACCCGCTAATGGAATGGCTAGCCGACCCCACGGCCTGGTTAGGCCTGTTGACGCTTATCGTCCTCGAGCTGGTGCTGGGTATCGACAACCTGGTGTTCATCGCCATCCTTGCCGACAAGTTGCCGCCCCATCAGCGCGACCGCGCGCGGGTCATTGGCCTGAGCCTGGCGCTCATCATGCGTCTGGGCCTGTTGGCCAGCATTTCGTGGATGGTCACCCTTACCGCACCGCTGTTCGAAGTGTTCGACAAGAGCTTCTCTGGCCGTGACCTGATCATGCTGTTCGGTGGTGTGTTCCTGCTGTTCAAGGCCACCATGGAGCTGCATGAGCGCCTGGAGGGTCACGTGACCCAGGCCAGTGGCACGCTGCGCCATGCCGCGTTCTGGCCGATCGTTGCCCAGATCGTGGTACTGGACGCGGTATTCTCGCTGGATGCCGTGATCACGGCGGTGGGCATGGTCGATGAGCTGTCCGTGATGATGATCGCGGTGATCTTCTCGATCGGTATCATGATCGTTGCCAGCAAGCCGCTGACCCGCTTCGTCAACGCCCACCCCACGGTGATCATGCTGTGCCTGGGCTTCCTGATGATGATCGGTTTCAGCCTCACCGCAGAAGGCCTGGGTTTCCATATCCCGAAAGGCTACTTGTACGCGGCCATCGGCTTCTCGATCCTGATCGAGATGTTCAACCAACTGGCCCGTGCCCGCCGCAAGCGCAGCTTGCAACAGCATCGGCCGTTGCGCGAACGGACTGCCCATGCCGTGCTGCGCCTGCTGGGCGGCCGCCGGGTCGAGGCTGACGAGGTAGGCGAGGAAATTGCCGACCTGGTCGAGGGCGGCGGGGAACAGGTGCTGTTCGACCGGCGTGAGCGGGTCATGATCAGCGGCGTGCTGAACCTGGCTGAGCGGCCGATTCGTACGGTGATGACTGCCCGTGCCGAGGTTGACGTGATCGACCTGGCGCAACCGGCCGACGCCACTGCCCAGGCCCTGGCCAATTCGCCGTACTCGCGCCTGCCGCTGATCCGCGATGGTCGCGTGGACGAGCCCTTGGGCTTTGTGCACAAGAAGGAACTGCTGAAAGAACTGCTCTCGGGCAACCAGCCCGACCTGGAAAACATGGCCCGGGCGCCGTTGAACCTGCTGGAGAGCTTCAGCATCCTCAATGCCCTGGAGCAAATGCGCGCTCAGTCGACCCATATTGCCTTCGTGGTCAACGAGTTCGGTGACTTCACCGGGCTGCTGACCATGACCGACATCCTTGAGTCGATTGCCGGTGAGCTGCCGGATGCCAGCGAAGTTGAAGGCCCAGGCATCGTTCAGGAGGGGGAAGGCTTTGTGGTCAGCGGCGCGCTGAACCTCAGCCAGGTGCAGGCGCGTACTGGCTTCAGTGCCCGTGCTACCGAGGATTACCAGACCCTTGCGGGCCTGGTGATGAGCTTGCTCGACCGTCTGCCGATGGTCGGTGACCGGCTGGCCTGGAATGGCTGGATGCTGACCGTAGAGGCGGTTGAAGAGCGACGGGTGCGCCAGGTTCGGCTCACACCGAACCGCGACGCTGACGTAGCAGGTGCTTGAAGCCTTCAAGCACCAGCACCAGTACCGCGGCCCAGATTGGCAGGTAGGTCAGCCACTGATCCGGGCCGATGGTTTCGCCCAGCAGCAACGCCACGCCCACCAGCAGCACGGGTTCGACGTAGCTGAGCAGGCCGAACAGACTGAATGGCAGCATGCGGCTGGCCAGTACGTAGGCGATCAGCGCCGAAGCGCTGATCGCGCCAAGGATTGGGATCAACACGTAGAGCCCCGGGTGTGCTTGCAGGTCGGCGCTGGACAGTGGGCTCTGGATCACGAAGTACAGTGCCCACGGCAGCAGCAGGCACATGTCGCACCACAGACCGCCCAGGTGGTCGGTGCGGCAGCGTCGGCGCAGCACGAAGTAGACCGGGTAGCCCATCGTGACCAGCAGGGTCTCCCAGGCAAAACTGCCATTTTGGTACAGCTCGTGGCCCACGCCCAGCGCGGCGCAGGCCACGGCAACCGTCTGCAGGCGTGACAGGCGCTCGCCATATACCAGCCGCCCGGTCAGGACCATGGCCAGTGGCAGCAGGAAGTAACCCATCGACACTTCCAGGCTGCGCCCATGCAGGGGCGCCCAGAGAAACAGCCACAGCTGCACCCCCATCAACCAGGACGTGCCGACCATGCCGAGCAACAGCACCGGTGTGCGTTTCACCCGGCCCATCAGTTCACCCACCCGCTTCCAGTCTTTCGAGACAAGCATGAACAAGGTGAGGCACGGCAGTGTCAGCAGGGTACGCCAGCCAAAGATTTCTTCGCCATCGAGTGGCTTGAGCAGGGAGGTATAGAAGTACATCACAGCGAACAAACAGGACGCCATGACCGATGAAACAATGCCTTTTGACACGAATGCCTCGAATACGGGAATTGAGCGGGTTGATCAGCCGCGCATGATCTCAGGGGGCGCGCCTTGCGGCAACTGCGTTGCGCCCGGGCGAGTGGCCAGGGCTTCGAGGAACTGGGCGGCTGGCATGGGCCTGGCGAACAGGTAACCCTGCTGGAAGTCCACCCCGTGCGCGGCCAGGTAGTCGCGCTGCATGGCGGTTTCCACACCCTCGGCGACGATGCCCAGGTCCAGCTTTCCTGATAGCTCGATGATGGTCTCGAGAATGTGTACTGACAGCGCATCGGCGCCGATCATGGCAACAAAGCTCTGGTCGATCTTCAGGTAGTCGACCTTGAATTGCCGCAGGTAGTTGAGGCTCGACTGGCCGGTGCCGAAGTCGTCGAGGGCGATCATCACGCCCATGGCGTGCAGCTTTTCGAACAGCTCAAGGGTGACCGGCGTGGGCTCGATCAGCTTGCGCTCTGTCAGCTCCAGGGTCAGCACCACCCGGCCGGGCGGAAAGTGCTGCAGGAATGTGCGGCAGTCATCCAGCAGGCTGAGGTCGCGGCAGTGGTCAGCGGTGATGTTGACACCAATATGGAAGCCGTCTTCCAACAGGCCGGCATAGGGCGCCAGGCTTTGCGCGGTATGTGTCAGCAGCGCGCGGGTCATGGCGACAATCTGCCCGCTGTGTTCGGCATAGGGGATGAACAGGTCGGGGCGAACCAGGCCCTCTCGCGGGTGGTGCCAGCGCATCAGCACTTCCGCGCCAGCCCAGCGGTAATCGCCCTTGCGCACCACCGGCTGAAAATAGGGCAGGAATTCATCGGCCTGCAGGGCACGCTCCAGTTCGGCACGCGGTGAGGTGGCGCGGCGAATCTGCCAGCGGCACACCAGCGCCGCCAAGGCACCCAGTACCAGCAGCAGACTGAGCAGGCCAGGGTAGTGGCTGCGTAACAGTTGGCCTTGCTTGTCGGCACTGTAGCCGCCCTGCACGCTGAAAGGGTAGCGGGTTGAGCCAATCAGCACGTTGGCACTGGGGGCCGCAGGGGATACGCCTTTGTGGACCACCCCGTCCTTGCCCATCCAGGCGTCGCCCACGCGGATCTGCAGTTCTTCATCGGGGCCGATCAGGCGCAGTGCAGTCAGCAGGTGGTCGCCATCCACCGTGGTGATTGCACCGTGGTCGCCGTCGCTGGCACGGTAGACCAGCAGCGGGTGGCCCGGCGTAACCGAGTTGCCGTCCATCAGCCATAACTTGCCGTCGACGTAATCGCCAGGATTGACCGGTTCTTCGAACTCGCCGAACAGCGAAGTGCAATAAAGGTTGTTGTGCCTGAACAGGTTGGTCGAGCGCACGAAGGCATTGCGGGTAACCTGGGCCCGTAGCATAAGCTTGACCTGCTCGCATGGGCTGTCAGTCAGTGGAAGCAGCGAATTGGCGGCACGGGACAGGTCGTCGAGAATGTGTTCGACGTGCTCCAGTGCCTGGCGGGTGGTGGCCTGGCTGCTGGCCTGCATTTCACGCTCGACCTGCCAGTTCATCACGGCCAGGCCGCACATGACCGGCAGCACGCCGACGACCCAGGGCAACAGCGTGCGCCAGCTGAGTGTGGCGCGGCGTTTGACGGTAAGGGGCATGCTGACCTGACTATCATGAAGTAAAACGAGAGGATAGCCGTTTGTCGGCGCGTACGAGTAACTAAAACGCGACAAACCATTTTACGCAATGTAGAATCGATTTACGAATACAACAATAAGGTCCTTCACTTCCGAAGGATCAAGCCCGCCGAGAATGGGTCCATATGACATACCATGGGTTCAAGCTGATCATAGGTGATTACCTCGCCCGTAGCGTGCGGGGCATTCCGTGCTCACCGCCGTTCCTGTTCCACATCCCACGCAATCAATAATTTTCGCTGCAGATGAGAACACGAACATGGCTGATATCTTCGAAAATCCAATGGGCCTGATGGGCTTCGAATTCATCGAACTGGCTTCGCCGACCCCAGGCGTACTTGAGCCTGTATTCCAGATACTGGGCTTCACCAAAGTGGCCACTCACCGTTCCAAGGATGTGCACCTGTATCGCCAGGGTGACATCAACCTGATCCTGAACAATGAACCCAAAAGCATCGCCTCGTACTTCGCCGCTGAACACGGCCCGTCGGTGTGTGGCATGGCCTTCCGCGTGCGCAATGCCCATGAGGCTTATGCCCGCGCCCTGGAACTGGGCGCCCAGCCGGTAGAAATCGAAACCGGCCCGATGGAACTGCGCCTGCCGGCGATCAAGGGCATCGGCGGGGCACCGCTCTACCTGATCGACCGCTTCGAGGAAGGCAGCTCGATCTACGATATCGACTTCAACTTTATCGAAGGCGTGGATCGCAACCCGGTGGGGGCTGGCCTGAAAATCATCGACCACCTCACCCATAACGTTTACCGCGGGCGTATGGCCTACTGGGCCGGGTTCTACGAGAAGCTGTTCAACTTCCGCGAAATCCGCTACTTCGACATCAAGGGTGAATACACCGGCCTCACTTCCAAGGCGATGACTGCTCCTGATGGCATGATCCGCATCCCGCTCAACGAAGAGTCGTCCAAGGGCGCGGGGCAGATCGAAGAGTTCCTGATGCAGTTCAACGGTGAAGGTATCCAGCACGTGGCCTTCCTGACCGATGACCTGCTCAAGACCTGGGATGCCCTGAAGGGGCTGGGCATGCGCTTCATGACCCCGCCACCGCAAACCTACTACGAAATGCTCGAAGAGCGCTTGCCTGGCCATGGTGAGCCGGTCGACCAACTGCAAGCGCGTGGCATCCTGCTCGATGGCGCCTCGCAGCCCGAAGACAAGCGCTTGCTGCTGCAGATCTTCTCGGAAACCCTGCTTGGCCCGGTCTTTTTCGAGTTCATCCAGCGCAAAGGTGACGATGGCTTTGGTGAGGGCAACTTCAAGGCATTGTTCGAATCCATCGAACGTGACCAGGTACGCCGTGGCGTGCTGAGCACAGACTGACCGCCCTGGAGTACCGTCGTCGTCATGCTCGTTCGGCGGCGGTACCCCGCCTGTTTGCACGTGCCCTGAACAGGGCCAGATAAACGATCGAGCCGGTCACGATCCCCACCAGCATCAGCGAGGGTGCGATCTGCAGCACCGACTGGCGGATTTCCTGAGCGGTGAAACCCTCCGGGTAGCCACCTTTGACCGTGTAGCCATATCTGGCCGACATTGCGCTGGTAAAAAACTCGGCCTGTGAAGGGCGTTCAAGGCCGCGGCTGTCACCATTGCTCCATATGTAGCGGTCGCCAAACTCGACCAGCAGTGTCAGCCCATCCTGAAAGCCATCCAGTTCGTTGCGAATCTGCATGGCATAGGCTGTCACGATCACGCCATTGTTCTTGCCTTTTTGATGAAAGTCGACCAGCAGCTTCTGGCGCGTGTCAGGAGGGCCGTAGGACAGTGCGACCCGCTGGCCGGACAACGCGAACGATGAATAATGCTCCAGCGAACCTGAAGCCGTGCTGCAGTAAGGTTGATTGTCTTTGAGTAAGGTCAATGACCTGACCATGGAGCGAATGGCAACCTGGTCCTGCAAGGCACTTTTGACGTCGTCGCAAGCTTGCCCTGCAAATGGCAGGGTACGCAGGGCCGTCTCGTGCATTCTGTCCAGTGCATTGTCGACGCTGAACACCGCCTCCTGAACGGAGATGTCCGCGTTTTCCGCAAGTTTTGCTTCCAGCTGGAAAGCCATCACCAGCAAACCGGAAACCACAGGCACCAGCGCCACTGCAATGAGCAGCAGCAGCTCCACCATGCTGCGCCCTGCGTGCATGATTTTCGACATAGGCTAATAGTTCTCCGCTCTGAAACTGTTCGTGGTGAACAGCTGAGCCCTGAGCCTATGTATTTGCTGTCCGGGCTGCTGTAGTCCGGCTGCAGTTGAAACGGTAGGAAATCGAGCGCCTTGATGTAGCTAACTGCCGTGGAGCTTTTTAAGCACTGCTTCGGCCAGCAAGGCAGTGGAAGCGGGGTTCTGCCCGGTGATCAGCCTATCATCGTCGACCACGTACGGCTTCCACGGATCATCATGTTTGCTGTACTCACCGCCGCGAGCCCCAAGTTCGGTCTCCGTCAGGAACGGCACTTTGTCGTCCAGTTCGACGAGTTTTTCCTCTATGTTGGAAAAGCCGGTCACCTTGCGGTCTTTGAGGAGCAGGCAGTTGTTACTCAGCTTGATGTTCAGCAGGCCGACAACGCCGTGACAGACTGCTGCGACAATGCCACCTTTTTCGTAGATTTTGCGTGCCAGTTCCTGCAACGGCTGGTTATCGGCGAAGTCGTACATCACCCCATGCCCACCGGTGTAATAGATGACGCTGTATTCGTCGGCCTTCACCTGGCCTGGGGCCAAGGTACTGCCCAGGCGTGTCATGAAGCGCTTGTCGTCGTACCACTGCCAGTCCAGGTCAGGGGCCATATGCAGGCTTTTCGGGTCGACGGGAACGTAGCCGCCCTGCGGGCTGACATAATCGACCGTATAGCCGGCCTTTTCGACTTTCTCGACAAAGTGTACGGCTTCACCCAACCACAACCCGGTTGCCCGTTTGAGGGTTGGATACTTCGCGGTATTGGTCAGCACCACCAGAATTTTCTTGCTCATGACCCTGCTCCCGTCGGCAACCTGAATGGGCCTGTGCTCCCTGGCCCGAGGGAAAACCTAAATAGCATAGCTGTCACCTGCAAGTACGCCATGGCATGCAGTATATGCTGTGCTAACTTGAACAGATTCCACGGGCGAGCCTTGGGCCTGGCGACACCGTGGTCAACCCTGAGCATTGCTGGAGTCACGATATTGGTCGCAAACGGTACGCCACGCGAGCCTGCGCCGCAGGTCATCCTGCATTCGCCTGCTTTGCCATCGATCGAGCCGATGGGCGAGCGGATAGCCCAGTTCGACTGGTGGCGTACCTCGCTTGGGCCATTGTCGCGCTGGCCTGCCTCGTTGCGCATTGCCGTGGACATGATGCACTTGTCGCCCTTTCCGTGTGCGGTGGTCTGGGGGCCAGACCTGTGTGTGGTGCATAACGACGGCTACCGGGCGTTGCGGGCATTACCGGATGCGCTGGGCATGGCGTTCGATACCCTGTGGAATGATATCTGGCCAGCAGTGGGGCCCTGGGTGTTCAAGGCACTGGAAGGCCACTCGAATTTTGTCGAAGACCCACCCCTGCGCATCGTCCGCAGTGAGGGCACCGAACCGCTATGGTGTGCATTCGGTTATGCACCCCTGCACGATGAACTCGGTAACGTGGCCGGGTTTCTGCATACGGTGATCGAGACCACAGCCAGCGTCGAGGCGCACCGCCATTGGCGTGAACAGGTCCAGAGCTTTGAACGCCAGGTTGAGCACCATGTGGCCGAGCGAGAGCAGTTCTGGTTGCTGTCGCGCGAAGCGATGATGATGCTTAGCCCTGAATTGAGACTGCATGCTGCCAATCCGGCCTGGTACCGCATTCTGGACTGGACACAAGAGCAGGTGCAGGAGATGTCGGTGATGGAACTGGTGCACCCGACAGAGCGTGCCGAAGTGCGATTGGCAGTGTCCGCGCTGCTGCAATGCAGCCAAGCGGAGCAGTTGGAGATCCGGCTGCGACACCGCGATGGCCACTACCACTGGTTTCGCTGGCGCGCGCGGTTTGACGGCAGCCTGCTGACTGCGGTTGGCCGGGACATCACCGCAGACCGTGAAGAGGCGGCGCGTCAGGCAGAGGCGCTGATGCGCAATAGCGAGCGCATGGAGGTGGTTGGCCAGTTGGCAGGTGGCATGGGCCATGAAATGAACAATTTGCTGTCCGGTATCGGTGGCAGCCTAGAGCTGCTGCAACGGCGCCTGCAGGAGGGGCGGCTGGAGCGGGTGGGGGCCTACGTGGATGTTGCGCGCGACTCGGTGCAGCGGGCCATGGACCTGACCCATCGGTTGATTGCATTTTCTCGCCATCAGCCATTGGCCCCTCGGCCACTGGACTTCAATCGGCAATTACCTCTGAGCGAACCTCTGTTGCTGCGGGCCTTGGGGGCAGAGATGCGTTTGCACTGGCAACTGGATGTTACGCCCTGGGCCGTGAGCCTGGACGTGCCCCAACTCGAGAATGCCTTGATCAATTTGTGTGCAAATGCGCGTGAAGCGTGTCTGGAGCAGGGCAATGTCACCATCAGCAGCGTCAACGAACGGCTGACAGCCTTTTTCCCGGACGAGGGGGGCTTGCCGCCAGGCGACTATGTGGCCTTGCATGTCGAGGACGATGGCCATGGCATGTCAGCAGTGGATATCGCCAGGGCTTTTGAACCGTTCTACACCACCAAGCCGCTCGGTCGTGGGGCCGGGCTTGGTCTGTCGATGGTGTATGGCTTTGTCCGTCAGTCAGGCGGCTATGCCTGGATCGAGTCGACGCCGGAACAGGGCACCAAGGTTTCCATGCTTTTCCCGAGGAGCCATGAGCAGGTTCCCGCTGAGCCTGAGCCAGTAGCCTTTTCGCAGCGCATGGCACGGGGCGAGCGCCTGCTGCTGGTGGATGATGAGCTTGATCTGCGCGCGGTCATGCGCGAGTACCTGACTGAGCGTGGTTTTGACGTCACGGATGTGGGCGATGCCAATACCGCACTGGAGCGCTTCCGCCATGGCGGCCCTTTCGATCTGGTCATAACCGATATCGGTTTGCCGGGTGGATTCAGTGGCCGGCAAGTGGCCAAGGCCATGCGCATGCAGCTTGCACAACAGAAAATTCTGTTTATCACCGGTTATGCGGACCAGTCTATCGAAGCGCAATTGCTCGATCAGCCTGGCACGGCATTATTGAACAAGCCGTTTTCGCTGGCACACCTTGCCGATGAGGCGCTACGCATGCTTGACGCGTAAGGCGCTTCAAGGGTTGCCTAGAATCTGTGTCACTTGAGCCTGCAACTGCTGCAACTCGAACGGCTTGCAGATCAGGTGCATGCCAGCGCCCAGGAAGCCTTCACGGGCCATGGCTGTTTCCGCGTAACCGGTGATGAACAGCACCGGTAATTGTGGCCGCAGGCTGCGGGCAATTTCTGCCAGTTGCCGGCCGTTCATGCCGGGCAAGCCCACATCAGTGACCAGCAAATCCACCGGTTGTGCCGAGCGCAGCAGCTTCAGGCCCTCGTTGGCGTCGGCTGCGCTTTGGCAGGGGAAGCCGTTTTCGCGCAGCGCCTGGCAGAGCAGTTGGCGCACATGGGGATCGTCTTCGACAATCAGCACGTGTCGGCTGCAGCCGTCTTGCCTGGGCGGCACAGGCTTGCTGGATGACAGGGCCTGGCCGAGATGGCGCGGCAAATACAGCTCCACTTGGGTACCCTGGCCAATCTCGCTGCTGAGGGTGATATGCCCGTGGGACTGCTTGCTGAAGCCGTACACCATGGACAACCCCAGGCCAATGCCCTGGCCGGTCGCCTTGGTGCTGAAGAACGGTTCGAAGGCGTGCTCCAGTGTGCTCTGTGCCATGCCCTGGCCGCTGTCGATGATCCGCAGGCGCACATAATCGCCAGTGCGCAGAACGCCGCCAGCGGCCTGCTCGGTGGTGATGTGATGATTGTTTGCCTCGATGCGTAGCCGGCCACCGTTGGGCATGGCTTCGCTGGCATTGAGCAGCAGGTTGTCGAGGGCTTCTTGCAACTGCTGGCCATCCGCCTCCACGGGCCACAGGTTTTTGGCCGCGTGCACTTGCAGGGTTATTGCCGGGCTCAGGCAGGCCTTCAGGCGCTTTACATCGAGCAAAGTAGGCAGGTCTATACGTTGGCTGTGCAGCGATTGGCGGGAAGAGAAGGCAAGCAGGCGGTGGGTCAGGCGGGCGGCGCGTGAAACGGCCTCGCGGCCCATACACAGAACGCCATCCAGGCCGCCGACGCGGCCTTGGCGCAGGCGTCGCTGGATAAGTTCGAAACTGCCGCTGATGCTGGTGAGCAGGTTGTTGAAGTCATGGGCGACGCCGCCGGCCAGTTGGCCGATGGCCTCCATCTTGCGTGCCTGGTAGCGGGCGAATTCACTGTGCTCCTGCTCCTTGCCTGGCGTTGAAGGCTGGCCGTCCAGGCGCTGCTGCATGCCATAGAGCTGGTCACGGGTAACGTACTGTCGCCGGCGGTTGCGCAGCGCGGACCGGGTCATGTGCAGCAACTGGGCATTCTCGAAGGGCGCGACCAGCCAGAGAAGATTGCCCACCGGATGATGACTCACGCAAGCTGCCGACCAGGCACCCTGGGTCACCAGCACAATGGGCAAATCCGACCAGCTCGGTTGCTGGTCGATGAATGCCTGTAGCAAGGCACTTGGGCCTTGGTTGAACACCTGCTCGGCAATGATCGCCAAGCCTGCGCCTTCGGCCAGACGCGCCTGCAGGTTGGCCAGGTCGACCGCGCAGAGGCTGTTGATGCCGGCAGAAGAGAGCAGACGCGAGGTGTCCGCCGCCAGTTCTGGCGGTGCGAGGATCAAGGCACGTTCATCCAGCGCCAACGAACTGGCCAAAACGACTCTCCTTTAGGGTGGCCTGATACCCACTGGACCTTGCTACAACCTCAGGGTTCAACTGAATCCAGGTTCTGCCTACAGGCCTTGTTGCAGTGCAGGGTCGTCCGGGTTTTGGCGCTCCAGCTCGGCTAGCGATACTTGCACGTTCTGCAGTTGGCCGGACTCTTTCCAGTACTGGATCAGCAGCACCCGTGCCCGGCGATTGGCTGGCTGGCGATTGAGTATGGTTTCCAGTTGCTTCTGGGCGGCGTCGAGCTGGTCCAGTTCATGCAGGGTGACCGCCAGTGTGTAGCGGTAGTCGGCGTTGTCCGGGTCCAGTTCCACGGCGCGGGACAGCGCCAGCAAGGCATACTCACGCTGTTCGTGGCGATTGAGCCAAAGCCCTAGCTCATACTGCAGAAAGGCCGAGTCGGGGCTCAGCGCAAGTGCTTTGCCCAGGACCTGGCGGGAGGCATCGTGATGGCCCTGGCGCTCGAGCAGACGTACCTGAGTCGCCAAGGCTTCAAGGTTGCCGGGGGCGACCGCGAGCGCACGGTGCAGGGCCGCCGCGGCGTGCGTGTAGTCGTTTTCGTGCAGGTAAAGGCGCGCCAGGTGCACCTGGGCGTCGGCATCTTCGGGTTGTTGCTCCAGGGCCTGTTGGTATTGTTCCAGTGCTGACTGCAGCGGGCCGAAATAGAGGCCGATGGCGTCGGGATCGAGGCCCAGCAGGGCATCCACGGCGGCAAAACGCACACTTTGCTCGCCGTCGTCCAGCAGCGGGCCGAGTACCAGGCTGCGCTGTGCGGGCGGTAACAGGCGGCGGATACTGGCAATGGCCGCTCGGCGCACCAGCGGGTCGGCCTGTTCCAGGTCCTGTCTGGCCAGTTTCAATGCCTGCGGCGAGGGGTAGTTGGGCAATTCGGCGTAGAGCGCCGCCCGGCGGATGGCAGGCAGGTCGTTACGCTGCAATTGCTGGTACAGCACCCGTGCGGCACCGGGCTGGCCGTCGTGGGCCAGGCGCAGCGCCTTGGCGTAGCTGTGTGCAGGCAAGTTCGGCGGGCTTGGCGGGGTGTCGCGCCACAGGTAGCCGAACAGGGCCGATACCAGAACCAACAACAGCAGGGCGATCAGGTAGCGGTTGCGTCTGGGCATCGGACGATCCGTGGCGGCGGGAAGGGCTGAGCTTGGGCCAGCCGGGGGGTAAATGCAACCGAGCCGGCCAAGCCGCTTGCCATGAGCCAAGCCTGCGCTGGCATTCCATGCATTGTGTATTGTTGTAAATAAATGGCAAACGTAAAAAAGCCCCGTAGACCATGGCCTGCGGGGCAAGAGGTTGGGGGAGGAGCCAACCAAAGGAGCCGTTGAAACGGGGTGTGTCAGTGTGCGCTGGCCACCGTCTCCGGTTGCCAGCCGCCGCCCAGGGCCTTGTAGATCGAGACGATGCCGCGGTACAGCTCGACTTCACCCTGAGCTTGCGCATCTTCAGCACTTAGCCGCTCACGCTCGGCATCGAGCAGTACCAGGTAGTCCACGGTACCCTCGCGATATCGAATCGAGGCCAGTTCTGCTGCCTTGCGGCTGGCATCGCTCTGGCGCATCAGCGACAGCAGGCGCTGCTGGGTCTTGTCGTAATCGCTGAAGGCATTGGCCGACTCCTCCAAGGCCAGCAGCACCTGCTGTTCGTAGTTGGCCAGTGCCCCTTCGGCATCGGCCTTGGCGCCGCGCAGGCGGGCCCGCACGCTGCCCAGGTCGAAGGCTGCCCAGGTAATGCTCGGGCCCAGCGCCCAG
>AZIG01008363.1_pt1 | contig 27585 bp, 36 predicted proteins | sample 359071 | NCBI WGS metagenome assembly AZIG01 (sample SAMN02429714, study PRJNA222667) | marine sediment metagenome | biome: Sediment sample; isolation source: enrichment culture of sample MGS-AQ(UA) from oil contaminated terminal site... | place: Jordan: Aqaba | collected 2011-05-15 | depth 18 m m | reverse complement strand
AGGGCCCCACCCGGGCCCTTTTTAATGCCTATAATTCAGCAACTTACCCATCACTTGGCGCAAATCTGGCGTAATTAAAAGCAGTGCGCCCGGGCCCTGCGCCAGCAGAGGCCGCTATTCTGATGAGCCCACCCGCAAAATGCCAGCAGGAGAAAATAGGAAAGGAAAGCTCGCGGCTATACACTGACCACATGGACAGTATAGGAGCTATCAACATGCACACCGTTCTATTACCTATGTTCTCAGAAACCATCAGCGCCGGCTTTCCCTCGCCAGCCCAGGGCTACATGGAAGATCCTGTCAGCCTGAACGATCTATGCATCAAACACCCTGCCGCCACCATGCTAATGGTGTGCGAGAGCAATGCCATGGAGGGATTCGGGATCGGTGAGGGAGATATTCTGGTGGTAGACCGGAGCCTGACGCCCCGCAATGAGGATGTGGTGATTGTGGAGGTGGATGGCCAATGCCTGGTGCGTAAGCTGCTCACCCGTGTAAAGGCCCGGCTGGTGGCCAGCGCTGGTGATGCCATCATGCTGGAGGATCACCGAATCATCGGTGTGGTGTCTAGCAGGCTGAGGCCGCTGCATGACAAGCAATAACCGGATAGAGCACCACCATGTCAAGGTCGTGACCGGTGAGAGATAAGGGGTTGAGAGGAAAGGGAAACAGGGGGAAATTAAGGCGGGAAATTCGGCAGATTCGGCACACGCGAAAACAACGGCTTACAGTGCGATACCCCGACAGATTACGCCGGGTTAATCCATCGCCTACAGACGCCCTCCCTGGCATCTGTGACGATGACCTTGCCCGCCGCCGGCAGCAGGGAACCTGCCAGCGACTACCGTGTCAGCGCTACGCGACGGGCTACTACACCCCATAGTAACTGGCCAGCTCGGTCAGAAGCGCCTCTACTTCATCCTGGTGACTGCTAATGACGTTACCCGCGAAAAAGTGATGCTCAAGGGCTACGATTTTCAGATCAGTCTCAGCCGTGGTTGAACCGTCGCCCACGAGATCACCGAAACGGCAGAAAATGTCGTCAAATGTGCCTGCGCCGCCTGCGCCGATTGCAAGGCCACCCCCGTTTCCGCCATCCGCCAGTGCTGCTGACTCGTTAATGGTGACGCCATCGACTGTGTCGTAGGTCTTGCGGGTTGATTGGTCGAATGAAACAGCGGCGATGATGATGCCGTCTGTACCTTGACTAATCTGTGCTTTTGACTGCTCGCTCGGTGTGCTAACTGAGACGACGCGGTTGCCGCTAGAGTGCTGCGCCCGTATGTGCCCGTTGCCGGACTCCGTAGCGGCGAGACCAAACAAATACGGATAGCGAACCTGCGTACCGCTAGTCAGCAACTCAACATAAATAGCGAATACCACAGTTGTTTCCCACGGTGCGGCAGGAATGAACCGCCCCTGCGCCTGCTTGTCCAGCAGCATCCCGCGCCGATTATTGGCCCCGGTATCCTCAAATGCCGGCGTACCGGTAGTGATCTCAAGATCAAGAAAGTCGCCGTACCCTGAAAGGTCTTTGAATTTCAGATTGTCGGCGTCGTAAAACACGCTGCTCTCGTCAGAAAAGCGGTGGCCCTGAACGTAGCCGGGGATCTCATGTGCTCTCATTATAGGCTCCTTACGCCGATTTCTTGCTTGTTTGCCCAGAAGTAGCTGGTTTGTGTCGGGTCATAAATGCCCCCGACTGCGCCTTGAGTTGCTCGAACCTGGCTGCCGGAGTGGTTTTCGGCGCCAGCCGCAAGAGCGCCCGTTGTGGTCTGTGATGCAATCCGCAACACTTGCTGCTCAGTAGTGCCAACCGGGACGCTTGCGAGCGTCCCTGAAACCAGTCGTCCGTTGTAGGTCAGCCCGGTGATCTGAATGAACGACCCGTTATCCAGCCACTCAAAGCCGTCCAGAGCGTTTGCCGTATTCAGGTTTGTGCCTGCGTTCATTGATGTATCACGCTCTACATCTTCGCTGAAAGTCACGTAGAAGTCGGCCCCATCCAGTGCCACATCAGTGATGTAGGGGCCGGGCCACTTAATACCACGCTCCATCATGTTGCGAAGGACGGCCCCCACGAATTCCCCGCGCTGGATATAGCCGCCAGGCGTCGGGTGTACTCGGTCGGCCTCTGCTGGCCACTGGTAGACGCCGCCAATGTCCATGCCATTCGGAAGGTCACGGGCAATTCGGGTGATAGCCGTGGAAATTGCCAAGTCATTCGCGCCTTCGGTGCCATGCGAATTTTGCAGAGGCTGAGACAGGATAACTGGCGCTCGATAATCACGCGCCTGCATGGCTTGGGATGCGGCAAGCTGGCACATGGCGTAGTAGGTCATGCCCTGACTGTAATAGTCAGCTTCGCTTGTCCCTGCTGCTGCGTCGGCTTCGCCGTGAGCACTGTAGAACATAATCTCCGGCTCATAGCCATCAGCCCTGACCAGTTCTGCGAACCTGTGGCAGAATGCGAAAAGATTACAGCGGGGGCCACTTGTTGAAATCGTCGCCATGGTACGCGCCCCGATAGCGATACTTCCCGTGTAGCACCGCTCATATTTTCCGCCCACAATAGTCGAGGCCACGCCAACACACGGGGACTGATAGGTCCCCTCAGAAAAATCTACAACTGACGCCACGTCAGACCAGTTTGTGGGAAACACCTGATTCGCGCTCCAGAACTGGAAATCAGATATATGAGCCCCGCCCGTGAACATGTAACTGTTACTGTTGGCAACAGATTTCACAGGAGAGCCGCCCCGAGCAGCATTCAGGGACTGGCCCAGCAAAATAACAACCGCCGCTTTTTTCTGCGCGGTTTCGTGTTCAGATTGCTGATTGTCGCGTAGTTGCTGGACGGCCTCGAAATCAGGGACATATTGAGCTAGGTTGAAAGCCGCGATTGCCTCAGATGATGGCGAAGTGCCAATCGGATCGGCAACCCCGCCAGTTTCATGCTTGTACAGAATCAGCAGCTCATCATCGTCGGATGATGGGACGTAGAAATAGTCGCCCTCGCTAGTCCCCGAAATGCCATCAGCTGTGTCGTCGTAGATGCCTCCTGCATTCGCAGCGGCATCGGCATAAGTCTGCGCGTCGCTGGCACTCGTAGCGGCGTTAGTTTCGCTCGTAGCAGCACTGGATGCGCTACTGGCTGCGTTGCTCTCCGCCGTCTCTGCCCCTGATTGCGCTGCCTCCGCAGCGGCTTGCGCCGCTTCGGCGTCGTCCCTAGCAGCCTCCGCCCTGTCTGCGTCCACCCCGGCGTTAGGGAAATCATCCTCTAGCCGCTTGAGCGTTGGCCGCACGGTGCCGGTTCGGTCAGTCCATTCCTGGTCGGTGGAGTTAACCGCCGCGTCCAGGTTTTCCGCGTTGTCGTAAAGATCGCGGGCATCTGCCGATGGTACGGGGTTTCCGGTGTTATATGTCGTCATGTTTCAGCCTCACTCTGGCGGCGTGTTGTCATCGTCTGCATAAACGCGGGCATCGTAATTAACGGCACTGATGCCCACCTCCAACCCGCCTGATGGCTCTACTGATTGCACCAGTGCGGGAAACGTCCATTTTTCAGCCGTACCGAAATACACATGCGGCGGCTCTTGTCGTGCTGTCGTGTCGGGCCAGTCAACTGCCGGGATGTCCGCCACGATTTCTCTGTCATTGTTGCCAATTGCAGCAGAATATGGGCCGACTAACTCCCCGTATTCGTTTCTGAACGCCACGACATGACCGGTGCCTGACCAGTCCATGTCCTCGGTAACGGTTATCTTCGCGTCACCGCCGCCAGCATCAACAATGCTGCGCATAATGCTGGACTGGCCGTAGCCGGGGACGTCATCCAGCACGGATATGTAGGATTTGTAACCCGCGTTTAGCCCTTCCAGTTCGGTATTGAATTTGTATTCCCACCGCTGGTAGGCCAGTCTGCGCCGGTAGCGCATACCAATGCGCCACGCCTGCGTGCGGTCTGTCACGCCATCCAGCGTGATTTTTTCCACCTTGTTACCAAGGTCGCCAGGCAGGCGGCATTCCACAGTTTCCTGCGCCCATGTATCGCGGTCGGTGTACTCCACGTCCACACCGTCGGCATCGTCGGGGCGCACGCTAGAGAATGCGCGGGTGAGGCCGTCGCCTGTCATGTTCTGCGGGCTGAACGCCTGCTCAAACGAGGATCGCACGCCATCGCGCACAGGCTTGATAGCCCCGTCCTCAATGGTCAGCTCGGCCATGCCTGCCGCTAATGCTGTTTTGATGGCGTCCCGCGATGTGGTTTCGTCAAACACGTAGTCGAAATAGTCACCGCGTGATTTGTACAGGGTATCCAGTTCAACAAACGTGTCATTGTCGTACGCCATCCCGACCGATTCCGCCATGTAGCGTACGGCAGGGATAATGTCGCGGGTCTCTACGTTGCCTGCTGTCCATGAGCCGCCGGATAGGACGGGGATTTTGCGATTAGGCAGCACGTTGATTTTGTTCTCTGACTGCCCGCTGATTTCCTCGGCTCGCTCAATTTCAACTGACATCGTTGTCCACGGGTAGGACGTTGGCGGATCGAGTTTGGCGCGCAGTCCGTACCATTCCACCTCTTTGTATTTCCATGTGGTGTTGCCGCTTTCCAGTCTGCGCATTCGCACCTCGGGGCGAATGGCGGATGGCAAGCTAACCTGGAACGTGTATCCAATCTGATCCTTTGATTTTGCCGTGACCTTTTGCGTTACAGAATTCCATGCGCCCGCCGTTCCTGCCTCGCGCCACTGCAATTCAACTGTTTGCGTCTCGCTCCATGTGCGCGCCTCGTCGTCAGTTTCCCAAAGTCCGCGGGGGAAAAAGATGTCGTATTCCAGCAGGTCGGTAGTCTCGCCAACCGGGCAGGCATTGAACGGCCCCGCCCAACCGATTGCCGCCGTGGTGCCGACAACGTAAATGGTCGCGCTTGACGTGGTTAGATTGTCAAAGCCGGACCACGAACCATCGGAAGCGCCGGTATCGGTTAGGCGCGTCAACTCGATGGCGCTAGTGGTCGCAACGTCCACCTTGTACAGCATCCCGTCATAGCCGATAGCCATTCGGGCAGCGTCAGGCGTAAAGCCGAAAACAGGATCGCCGCCATCATAAGATAGCGTCATTTCTGCGGGCGCTGAGTCGGTGGTTTCATCGCCTGTAACCGCAACGGGAGAAGCGCCGAATACGTCCGTGGTGGTGCCTGACACTGTTAGCGCCCCGCCGGAATAGTTCGGGCCCTGCTCGACCAGTTCGACGCGCCCCGCGCCGTTATCCTGCGCGTCAACCGACCCGTCCAGTTGGGTATTCAGTTCAGCGATCAGGCCGGTCAGGTCTACCAAGTCGGTATTGAACGTGACCGTCTGCGGGTTTCCGTCCAGCGTTACAGTGAACGTGACCGGCGTAACGTCGAAATCATACCGTGCCGGGGCGGCGTTGCCGGTGAGTGTGGATGCCGAACCAGGGTCGTCAGGCACAGATGCGGTGTAGCTGTGCACCTCGTAATAGCCCGCATTGTCGCCCCGGATTTCCAGCTTCATCCCGACAAACGGCCCCAACTGATCCAGAGCGCCGCGAATAATGTCACGGGTGCCGCCGCTCTCGATTTCGTAGTCAAGGTATTGCTCAACCCGAACCGTTAGTGTGCTGTCCCAGCCTGCCGGGAACTCGCCCGCGCCTGCCGGGATGCTGATCTCGCCATTATTGAACGTGAATATCTGCGCGTCTGGTGTGTCGTCAACGTCGCTGCCCTTGATTAGCGGTATGCCTGCGTTGCCGGTAGATGTGCCACCCACCTCTGCGCATGAGTGCCACCATTCAGCGGCGGGATCTGATGCCACGCTCTCGTTTGGCTCATAGATGGCATGGGTCACGCCCGGGATGGCGGTCATCTGGCTTTCGCCGATCTTGCGGTCTGCCAGTGGTATGTCGTATTCGCCAACGCCCACGCACAAAAACATGCGCTGCGCCAGCTTGCCATCGGCAAAGTATTTTTTGCTCGGCACCAGATAATCAGGGTATCGCCGGTAGCTGCCGAAAACTTCAGGAACCGTGCCGCCAAGGCGGGCAGTGTTTGCGTCGGCTGCGGAAAGGTCTTGCTGTTCGCCCTGTTTTTGCTGCCCTGTTTTTGGTATCTCTGGGACAATGGCGTTAATGGCCACTGCCACCGCTGCGGCAACCAGTACGCCCGCAATCAGCGTACCCACGCCCTGCGGCTGAACCGTAATATCAACCACATCGTCCGGCCCAATCTCGCGCCCCCAATGTTCACGGGGTAGCAGTGCGCCGTTAATGGTCACAGCAAACGGGGCCACCTTGGCCGGATCGAATCCGTCGATATTCGCGCACAGCCAGCCGCGCAGGCTTCCCGACCACTCGTGGGTTTCTGCCGGTTCTGTGTCGGTGATGCTGGCGAAAACTCTAATCATAAAACTCAACCTTGCTGAACCGCGCCACAAAACGCTTGATGGGCATTAAGGTCATACCGCTGGCGTTGTTGGTTTCAAAAACCCATAAGCGGCCATCTGATTCGACGATTACACCAACATGGATGCAAAGCCGCCCGCGATACGCAAACGCGATGGCCCCGGCTTTCGGTTCGCATGGCGCAAGGCGGGACTGCACAACTGGCGCAGCCTTCGTCATCATCCGCTTGTCATCGGCTAACACGCCGCCGTATTCCGGCAATAGCTGGCCGGTCATTTCCTCGCGCACAAGTCGAACCAGCCCCCAGCAATCAAGCCCATCCATCGTGCGCCCGCCAGACACGTACGGCACATGCCTGTACTGGTCTATCACAGGTACTTGATCCCCGGCGCGGTGTTCGCGTCGTAAATCTGGCGCGGCCAACGGGTATTGAGAATGTCGAAATAACTGGCTTCTATCTGCACCTCGATGCCCTGAAATTCGCCGCCCACCATTGTGAACGAAACAGGCTGGCTGGCCGGGGTGCTAAGGTCGTTCAGAAGGAACTCCCGATAGATGATCGGCACTTGCTCGCCGGATTCCAGCGCGGCGGCCACGACCTCTTGCGCCCTGCCTGTTGCGTTCCAGATGCCGAAGTTTAGCGTTTGCTGGCCGCTGTCGTTTTTGCTCGGCAGCTTCACCGCCAGGTTTCCCGGCTCGAATGTGACTTCTTCGTCAGTCTCAAGCGTGGCGGTCACTTCGCTGAACCCGTTGCAGATTAAAACCGGGTCTTGTCCGGTCACACGAATGTCCAGCGTTTGCAGCAATACCGCATCGGTGGGGGCGCTGGCGTAAACTTTGTTTAGCAATGTGGTCATGCTTCCGGCCACTCCCTGTTCATGGCAAGGTCGAAAATATCCATGCCAAGAATGAATTCAGGGAACTGTTCCCAGCCCTCTGCAAGCGCCTGCCGTTCGCGCAATTCCAGATTAGCGGTAAAGCGCCAGTCGTAAGCGCCTTCTATCGCCTTGCTGTAAACACTGGTGAACCGGCATTCATAAGAGCTAACGCCGGGGTTGCCCCGGCCATCCAGTGCGGTGCGAAGGTCTACGTTAAACCAGTCAGTGCCGTTGCGGATGGTGTAGCGAAACCATGCCTCGAAAACCATCGCCTCTTGAGGCGTGAAAATCCACGAAACGGTGGACATTTCCGGCACGTTATCGAACTTCTGGCGCTGCTTGGCGCGGCCGGACGCCATCGCTGTGCGCGCAAACGGCTGCACCAGTTCCAGCGAATAGCCTTCACGGATACCGCACGGCAGCACGCTGGGGAAGTCGATAGCTGCGGCCATTATGTGCCCCTCCGCTGTAGGCCATAGGTGGATTGCATGGCCCGCGCGGCTGCGCCATCCGAACGGATATTCGCAACGAACACGTCAATCATCTTCTTGCCATCCTGCTCGCGCTGGTTGACGCTGCCCGCCTTGCTGGCGTCCTCGTACATGTTTACGACTACATCGCCGCCACCCATCATCTTGGCCGTATCGCGGCGACTTGTTACATGGGCCGGGCCTTGCACAATCTCTGGCCCGCGCTCACCTGCAATGCCCCATTTCCCAGAGGGAATAACCCCACCTTCATCGAACATGCCTGCAAAGGATGCTGCGGCAACCGTCGCTACAAAAGGAGCCGTTGCAGCCCCTGCTGCCGCTGCCGCCGCAGGCGCTGCCGCAGGGCCCACAATGGGAATGGCTGCTGTGCTGGCAAATGCATTCAGAGACGCCATGGCACTGGCCGCCTGAGCCTGCGCCACCATTGCGGCAGCAGACGCCGTTGCGGTAGTTTTCCCTACAACCATCTGTACAACTTGATAGGCGAGCCACTGCGCGGCCATCTCGCCAAGGGCGTTGATGATTGACCGCGCCATTCCTTCGGCAAGCCCTTTAAAAGCGTCACTGGCCGATTCAGCATCGAATACCATGCTTTCCAGTGCGTTACCGACGCCGCTAGAGAAATTGCTTATGGTGCTGGCTGCAAGATCATCCAGGGAAGTGAGCGCCGTTTCTGCTGCATCGAGGTAGTTGGCCCAGAAGCCTTGGTTTATCTCGCTGAGTTCGTCATTGGTCTGTTGCTCAAGACGCGCAAGCAGGTCACGACTAGCCAGCGACGTTTCTTCCGTATTCGCCAGAATTATGTCGCGCCGCCGCTCGTAGCTGGCGAGAATACTCTCTTCTTCCGACATCAATGACTGGGTGACAGAATCCAGCGCTGCGGAATCTTCATCTTTTGCCTTGCGCCATTCCCTTGTCGATGCGCTCGCGGCATCGATCAGCTTATCCAGTTCTTCCGCCTGCGCTTTCGCAGCTTCAGCAACATTAAAGGAACCAGCGCCACCACCATTGGCCCCCGCCATGGTTCTCCTGGCTTCCTCTGCCGCCTTTACTGCCTCCTCAATTTCCTTCTTGGCACGCTCAGCAAAACCCTTGATTGTTTCTGAGGGCATTGGCTCCATGGCCAATTCATGCAGCTCTTTCTTGGTTTCGGCAACCTTATCCAACAGCGCCGCGCTGGCATCATTGAGGACTTTCAGGAATTCCGGCTTCTCAATTTCACCGATAAGATCGATATCAACGCCCGGTAGATCGTTGGCCTTCCTGATCAGATCATCAATCGCTTCTGCCGCCCCACTGATGATGCTGTGAATGGTGTTGCCAACGGCAGACCACGACGTGGTCACCAGTAAGGCGGCTCCCTGGAAGCCAAGCTCAAGGCCTTTGACAACTACATGCAGGCCATGGATCACGTCGGCAACATTACCGAATGCCTCGACAGTCCAATCGGCTGCATCAGCCGCCACTTTCCCGAAGCCACCAGCAGCGATGATTGACTCCTCGAGGTACTCAACCAGCCCTTTTATCACCGGCGCCAGCTCTGCTGCGTACTGCTTAGTAAACGACCCAAAGAGCTGACCAAGGCGATCGATATCATCAGAAAGCTGCGAGAGGCTCTCTACCTGCATATCGCTAAGCACCAACCCGAGGTCACGCGCCCTGTCTGCCTGTTCCTTAAGAGCAGCAGCATTATTCTTCAATAGGGGCAACAACTTGGCAGAATCACCAGCGATTGCCTCCATGTAGAAGGTCATCTGCTGCTGATTCAGGTTGGCATCCTCAAGTGACTTCACATAAAGCTGGAGAGCCTGCGGGCCAGACAGCTTACGGAATTGCTCAGCGGTAACCCCTACCTTCGGGGCGATGTTGTCGAAGAAATCCGCCATGGGCCCACCACCATTCTCGACAAAGTCACCAATACGATCATTGGTGTCTTTGAGAATGTCGGACCACTTATCAGTTTCGATACCAACCGTTTTCACACCATAAGCAGTGGCTTGAAACTCGGCGGCGCTGGCATTTGCCACATCCGCCATGTTCTTAATTTCCTTGCCCGCCCGCGCAGCAATGGTGACAACACCGCCCAGCGCGGCACCCGCCGCAGCAACACCCAGAAACGCCTTGCCAATGGTCTTAGCTTGTTTCTGAAAGTCCTTAAACTCACGGCGGATCTTCTTCATCCGCTGCTCTGCAGCGCGAGCTGCACGATCAAGCCCTTTCTCGAAACCGCCAGTTTTGGCGATCAGATCCAGCGTTAAGCGACCCAGGCTACGCGATGCCACTATTGCCACCTCTCCATTGCTTCCTGAAGACCGATCTCATGGTCATCAGCACTGTCGTAAGGCATGAAATCCACCATCTCATTGCGCCCCCCTGCCTGCCGATCCAGCAGCATGGCCAGCAACGCAAACGACCAGTCACGGCGGCGCTGCTCACACAACGGCCCCCGTTTCTGCATGTAGGACTGCCACCGCATCACTTCCACATAACTGAGGCGCCGTTTTGCCTCTGCTATGGTGCGACCACCGACACCCGCCAATACCAGCTCATGCCAGAATTCATCAGCAGGGGTTAGCTCTTTACCTGGTTAACCTCGGTAACAGCCGCAATGATCGCTGCCGCCAGGGTAGGCTTGAGCTGATAAGCCTTCACATAGGGTAGAGGCTGATCCTTCTCCACCAGGACAGACGCAGCGATCAGCGCGGCATTCTGACTACGCTCGTCATCATGACCAGCGATGATCTTGTCAAAATCACCGTAAGCCAGAGGACGGATCCGGACAGTCAGAACGATGTCTTCCTCTCCGTTGTTCCACGTAATGTCCTTTTCCACCGGCTGATCACTGACAAGGCCGCCGATTTCCTCAAACTGCGAAAGGCTTTTCAGGTCCATGGGGATTCCTTATGGAGTTTTCTTGATCCAGGCGCTGCCACGGGAGCGCTGAATCGACACGTTAGTGGTGACCACCGCATTCAGCTGGAAATCAAACGGGAAATCGGCCACGTATCCTTCAAACACGAACCAGGTACGATCCGACGGCAGATCGAAATCACCACTGCTATCGATACCCGGGAGAGAGGTTTGCAGGCCATCGGCATCTACCGGGCCATCAGACCAGCCCACAACCCATTTCAAGGTGGGCGGCGGGTTATCTTCTGAGAGTTCATGCAGGCGGACATGACTGGCATTCTCCGGATCTGCGTTGATCGTCATGGACGCCTGGCCAGGGGTACGCAGGCCGGGCTTGTAGGACCGGTCATTAGCCGCCAGGCAGGTATCTTCAATCTGATCTGCCGGGTTACCACCGGGGTTGAACGAGGTGGCACATTCCACTTCCACCACAGACGGGGCACTGCCCTCCGGGTCAATGAAAAATACCTGGGTGCCTTGAGTAAGCTTACTCATGGTTGGGTCTCCATCGTTGGGATTGGCCCCGCTTCACAGCGGTGCTGACTTGGGACGTCTCACGACGGCCAATAAAAAAGGGCCCGATAGGCCCCAATAAATGCGCTACACGCCCTCGCCTCACGGCGATGGCGAGCAACGACTTAACTTAAAGAGGGAAGAGATGCCTGGATTGAAACTCTGGCACCAAACCGCGGCCTGGAATCACCGTGGCAGGTAATCTCAAAGTTATCGACATTCACATCAACGATCACAGAATCACCCACCACCGATTTGTACTCATTGATCAGTTTCTGGATGTCTGACTTGAGACGATCCGTCTCTTTGTAAATTTCCACAATCAAACCCTCTCAACAATAAACGCCACATCAAAATTGACGCGCCAGCGCTTGGTGGCCGGGTCTTGGCTGTGGCCGCCCCAGCGAGAGATATAGGCCCGCGTTTCCACGGCATCGCGAATAGCCCTAGCCACGGCTAGCACATCCGTTTCATCTCTGCCGTACACATCCAGCTGAACGTCATAGCTGTCTGCATCAGGGCGATCCTGAAGGTAGTTCTCCGGCAAGCCGCCGATGACTTGCCAGACCACATACGGGTCTTGCACGCCTTGCGGGGCACTACCGAACGGATAGCAGCGGATTGGGTTGCCCAGCAGGGCCACCACCGCGGCATTGGCGGAAAGAATGGGATACACCGGCGGAACCATCAGGCAGCACCTCCCTTCTTCTTCGCACGCTTGATGGCGCGATCAATTCCCTTCTCGAACTCTCGGATAAAAGTGTCCGTCACCGGGCTGATGTTGTTTTCCAGCGCCGGCCGCAGGAATGGCTGCGCACGCATCTTTTCGGTACCGAGTTCCCAAAACCGCCAGTGCGGAGTGGGCCCTGCTGCCCCTTCATCCGGGTTACCCTTCTTTTCCACCTTGGAACCATGGCGCACACCAACACGAAACGCCGGGTCACCCGTCCGCTTGAAGTGCTTGGTGTTCCATTTGATTGCCACGTTATCCGCAATGGATCGGCCTGTTGCCGGATCATCCAACCTCTCAGCATTCTGTTTGGCGGCATCGCGCACCAGGTTGGCTGCTTTGCGCAGCGCCGCCCGGCCCGTCTTGCGGCGGGTTTCCTGCTTGATACTGTCGATCTTGCCCAGCAGGGCATCGAGGCCGGTAATGCTGAACTGGATATCATCAGCCATCATTCACCCCCTCTTTGCAGGTGAGCCGCCATTCCTGCCGCCCGGTGCGATCGGTGGCCATGCCATCAATGTCGTAGATACGGCCATCCCAGAGAATTCTCATCGCCTGGTTAAGCCCCGGAAACCAGCGCAGATTGATGCGCGCATCGGTCTCCGCCTGTACGGCACCTGCCGCGCGGCTCTCTCTGCCCGGCCCGGTGAGCACTTCCGCCGGTACCGAACTCATGGCGGTACCGCTGACCACCAGGGTTTGCCAGCTGAAAATCTGGCCACCCGTTTCAGGGTTGCGGCCGGATTCCACTTTTTCCTGAATCTCGATCCGATGGCGCAGGCGATAGCTGAGCATCAGACCCCCAAGCCGCAGCGGTACGGCATGAGTTTCACTTCCGCCACATGACGCAGCTGCTCCGCATCATCCGGGCTGGCCTGATAGGCCGCCTGCAACAGGATCAGCACCCCCAGCCGCACGCTGGCCGGCATGACCGGTTCGCTACTGCTGGAGCCGCTGCACTCGCAGACTTCACCAAAGTCTTCCCGCCCCATGAACTGCAGGGCTTCATCGTGGGCAGCATCCAGCAGCATCTGCAGCTTGCTGTCATCCGCATCATGGATGACATCCAGATAGCCTTTGGCTTCATCCAGAGTGATGGTCATAACGGCAATACCCATGATTGTTTGGCAGCCCATGGCCGCGGGTTACCGTGGAAGCACACCACCCGGGCACCATGGGGAATCTGTTTCTGGCAGTGCACCTTGTAGGAGACCACCGTACCCGGCAGGGCCTGTTGCCAGGTCTGCGCGGGGAGCACGTCTTGCAGGAAACCCTGGTCACCCCAGCGCTCCCGGGTTTGGCACCGCGCCTGGTGGCCTTCCGGATCTTCCATCCAGGCATCCCACACTTGCGCCTTGTCATCTTCACGGATGTACATCAGGCCGGAGGCGAGCAGGCCGGGCTTGTAGAAGTCATCGAGCAGGGTGGTCTCCCCTACCCCCTCCAGTGTGGCGAGATCGCCAATGACCACGGTGTCCAGGTCCAGATAGAGCAGATCGCCCGGGATGGCACTGGAAAACAAATTCATCTTGCTCCACCAGCCAGCCCAACCATGCTGCAGCGGCACCACCGGAACCCCCGGCACAGCCACATCCGACAGACAGACCAGCCCCGGCACCTGCCGCGCCAACCACTGCACGTGCCGGGGAGTAAACTCACCACCGGATTTCAGCACACAGACGCGGGTTACTTTGTCCATAAAGCGGGATCCACCCAGTCCATGGCTGCTTCAGCAGCGTATTCAATGCCGAGGGCATCCAGCACTGGCTTCAGCCCAGCGAAGTTACCCTCAGCAAATTCATCCGGCCGCACACTGTGAGCACCCGGGATCTCGCCCATGAGCTGCCAGGCACGCTCGGTATGCCGATCGCTGGGGTCAAACCCTGCTCTCTCCCGGCTGGCACGAATTGCCCGCAAATCGCGGTAACAGCACACCACCACCGGATTGAAAGCCTCAAACACAGGCCACCATTCCGGCCCCGCTTTTACCGCCCACTGCTGAGGTGCAGCATGCTGCTCAAGCCACACCCGCCAGCTTTCCTGCCGGGCGATCGGCCCCGCGTTTCGCCAATCCATTTTCAGGAAGCGGGATTCATAGAATCCCTTCGGGTTGATGGCACTGCCAGGCACACACGGGCCGAACCACACACCATGGGCAGCGAAAAGGCCTGCCGTCATGCTGGTACCGGAGCGAGAGCCACCGGTAATAAAAAGCGGACGGTCATGCATGAAGCGCTGACTCCAATGAGATGCGCGGCCAAAGCTGGATGGCGGTTTCCCGGCTGGCGTTCAGCACTTCGGCACCGTGAAGGAAGCCGCTGGCTTTCTGGAATTCCGCCGGCCAACGGTTTACTGATACCGCATTGCCCAGCCCCTTGGGGTGGTCACCGTGCCAATGGCGCTTGCCATCCGGGGCGTACTTGCAGTCATACCCCAGCATGATGATCCGCCGCGCACCGTAGTGGTGGGCCAGGATCAGCGCGCCGGCGCCACTGTTGCCGGAGTACGGCAGCTCCACCAACGCCGCCCCGCGGGCATTCTTGGCGATGGTGAGCTTTTCACCCTTGAAGCCATGGGTGTCGTCGTAGTGCTTGCGCCACCAGGCGAGATCCATCGCGTAGAGGATGTCGGCCCAGGGCGCTATTCGGAAGGTGGTGTTGGTGACGATGACGCCGCGCGTTTCCGGCGAGGCTTCCTTCCAGGCTTTGACTTGTTCAACGTCTGCTTCGTTGAGGCTGGGGCCACTGGCGAGGCAGACGACTTCGTGCCAGCGGCCTTCTTGGGGTGAGCCTCAATCTCCCGAACCAACTGCTTTGCAGCCAGTTCACCCGCCAGATGCGGGGAGCAATGGAACCGCTCACCTCGCACCCGGTTATCAAAATACGTCAGGGCTACCACTTCTGGCATGGTTCACTCCTGGTAATAAAAAAGGGGCCCGAAGGCCCCAATCACGCCAGTGATCAGCTACCGCTCAGCGAGCCCTTCACAAAGGCTTCCGGACGGTAGATGGCCAGCACCGCGCGTTCTTCCACGCGGATGGTCGCCATGTTGCGTTCGAAGTTGTCCTTGTTTTCGTAGGAGATAGCTACGCTGGCATCTTCGCGGTCCAGCAGCTGGGCATGGGTAGCGAAGTCACCCACCACGGTTTCACTCTGCGGCATGGACTGGGTAGAAACCACATCACGGCCCCAGATGCGCCCGGTGGTGGTGTTCTGCGGGTTGGTAAACAGGTACTGCTTGTTGGCATCCTTCAGCAGTTCCAAGTTCGCCCAGTCAACCGGGTTCAGGACCACACCCGTTGCATTGGCTTCGGCCAGCTCCACCTGCAGGAACATCAGGCGCAGGCGATCCAGAACGGTTTCGGTATCGACTACGGCGCCAGAAGGTTGCGCATACGCAGTGGCTGCAGTGAACAGGCCTTCCAGGTTGCCACCGGTGCCAGAGCCCAGCAGCAGCTGCAGTTCTTCCTTGAGCTTCAGGCCATGCATACCACGGCCATCCAGGTAGCTCATCAGGTAGGGCACATCAGACAGCATCTGGATAGAGACATCCAGAGTATGCGCGATAGTGGCAACCGCCCGGGTCACATCCTCAAAGGCGATTTCAGACTTGCCTTTCAAGCCACCCTGGCTGGACTGGATGCCAGCGTTATTCGTGAAGCCGGACTCACGCGGGAAGAAGATGGCAGAGCTGGAAGTACGACCGGCCATCAACAGGTCACGGATAGTGAGACGGCGCTGCAGTGCCGGCACCAGCCCGAGATTGTCAGCCGGGTAGGTCAGGGAGCTACCGCCACCACTGGTGTCAGTGAGCGCGGCCTGGAAGGCATTACGCGGCACCGCCACACGCATGGTCTGACCCTGGACAGGGTTAGCCAGGAAGGCGCGGGCATCTTCATGCTCCTCAATGTGAGCAGCCAGCAGCTGACCACCAGTTTGCGCTTTGGTAGGGCCAGCATTGGAGGCATCCTGCAAACCCGCCATGGTCTGCTCCAGCGCACGCAGATTCTCTTGCAGGCCACCCTGGGCGGTCAGCAGTTCGTCTACCTTGGCTTTCGCCTCTTCGCTCATGGAGCGGTGCGCCTTGATGTCTTTTTCCGACTGCTCAGCGTGGGCCTTTAGCTTGTCACCAATGTCTTTCAGGTTGGTCTGCACTTCCTCGTACTGGGCCTCGATATCTTTTTCCGAGCCCACCTTACCGAACTGGGCGCGCATGCCACCGCGATAATGGGAATGGCCGGGCTCGACCAGCAGGCCGGACGCCGCAACGGTCAGAACAGATGCCACAATGGTTTCCGGGGTAATACCGAAAGCCAGCGGCAGAGACGCCGCAATGGCGATGGTGGCCAGCACGAAGCCAGCCGTCAGTTGAAAGCGTTTCATAACGGTTTCCTCAAGCAGGGAATTGGATTTTGTTCAGGGGTTGCAGGTCGTACTCAGCAGCGTGGCGCGTGCTGTCATCGGCAGCGTTATGCGTGCCGTCGTCCCCAGCGTTACGCGTGGTGGACTTGAATTCGTTGAGCAGTTTGCGGCGGTCAGCACGGGACAGCCCTGCTTTGGCCAGGGCAATGTCCAGCTTCTTGGCGGCCACCTTGCCGCCCGCGGCGCTGGCGTCCGCGTCGATCTGGTCAGAATCCAGCAAGCCGTCCGCGAAGTGCTGCGCGACAGCATCGCTACCACCAATCCAGGTCTCTTGATCCATCAAAGCCTGAAGGGCATCAAGGTCATCACCGGTGCGAGCGCTGTACACATCCGCCATGGATCGGTCCAGCGGTTCCAGGAAGTCGGCAATGTCGCGCAGGTCATGGCGGTTACCGATCGCCAACGTCCAGGCGTTGTGGATCATGAAAAAGCCGGCGCGGGAGATCTGAACCTCATCGCCCGCCATTGCGATGATGCTGGCCGCACTGGCTGCCAGCCCCATGACTTTCACGGTCACGGCGCCTTTGTGTTCTTTCAGCAGGTTGTAGATGGTGAGGCCTTCGAACAGGTCGCCCCCCGGGGAGTTGATGTTCACGCTTACCGGGTTCTCAGCCCCAATGCTGCGCAGCGCGGCGGCAATACGCTTGCTGCTGACGCCTTCGCCCCAGTAGTCCTCGCCGATCACGTCAAAGATGCCGATGTCGTTATCATCTTCAGCGGCTGCCTGGACACCGGGGTTCCAGCGCTGCAGCGCCTTGGGGGAAATATCGAAACGGACGTTGGCGCCCTGGTGCAGTTGCGGGAAGCGGGTGCGCAGGTTCATTGCAGGGGCTCCTGTTTATGCGTGGCGTCATCGCCTTGATCCAGCCAGGCTTTCAGCACCGCGCGGGCGCTGTCGCCATCGTTCTGGGTACCGATCAGATCCAGCGGTACCATGGCACTCTGGACGGTCAGCACGTTGGCGTTGCCACCCCGCGCCGGCATGTTCTCTTTCTCGCGCACTTCGTCACGGCTCCAGATGCCGTTGTTGACCATGACGGAGTACAGGGCAGCCCGAGCGGCGGCATCACCGCGCAGCAGGCCTTCAATGCTGAATTCAGCGTAGTATCGGCCCTGATCCTGCGGCGGCAGCAGGCTCTTGTTGATGGCCTGCTCAATGCGCGTGAGCCAGGGGCGCAGGGTGAAGGTGATGAAGCGGAGCATTTTCTGCTCCAGGCCGGTACCCCAGTTGCTGTCCTTGTTGCCGTGGCCAACCATGCTCGGGTCCACCAGGTACCAGCGGCAGACTTCTTCTACCGAAAAGGATCGGCTTTCCAGCAGCTGGGCATCCTTGGGATTGATGCCGATGGCTTCAGCACTCATTCCGGCTTCGAGTAGCGGTGACTGGCCGGCATGAAGGGAGCCCCGGATCTTGTCCATGCTCTCCCGGTACTCTTCTCGCTGTTCCTTCTTCAGCACACGGTCCCACTTGAAATACACCGCAGGCTGCAGGCCTTTCTCAAAAGTGCTGTTTGCCGCCTGCGATGCGGCCAAGGCCGAACCAAACACGCTGGCCCCATAGCTGATGGCAGAAACACCCCAACGCCCATCCAGAGAGAAGCCCGGTACATGGAACAGCCGGCTGTTCTGCACCGGCCGTTGTTGGCCGTTGTCTTCGGTGTAGAAGAACTGGTACTGGCCGTCGGCCATGCGCCGGCGGGTGAGGCGATTCGGCGCTAGAAATTTGAGCCCAACCAGCCGGCCATTCAGGATCTGCTTTTCAGAAAGCCCATTACCCTGGTTCAGCAGGGCCGCAGATTTCGCTTCCCAGTAAGTGCTGGCTGTGGCGTTGGCATTCGGGCTGGAATGCAGAATGCGATACAGCGGGTGCTCTGTGGCCAGCCGGCGCCCGGCATCCGTGCGCTCATACAACTGCAGCGGCAAGGTGCCGATGGTTTCAGAGATCAGGCGAGTGCAGGCCCATGCAGCGGACAGAGTCATCACGCTGCTGGGCGTGATGTTCTGGCCAGCGGTATCCGTGCTGGCCGGGACGGTGAAATCCAGCGTGCGCCAGTCCACACCCAGCCAGCCCAGCAGCGCCGCTTTGAAGCGCCCAGGCTTTTCTGCGTTGCTGCGGTTCTTCACAGTATCGGATCCTTCAGGAAGTCATCGATGTCGTCTTCATCATCCGGCTCATGAGCCGCGATAAAGGCCATCAGCGCCGCCACGGCGCCATCGATCTTGCTGTCTCGGTTTTCTTTGACGGGGCGGAGCATCTTCCCGTCTTCGGTCTCCTTGGCCACCACGTTGCTGAACATCCAGCTGAGGCAAGGGTTGCCGTCGTGGTGGATCCGCCCGGCCTTGAGGAGGCGCTCAAAGTCACGCATCGGGGCGGAAAAATTGGTGTAGGTCTGCCCAACCTTCACGGCCTCAATGCCGTGGTGCTTGTCCAGCCGTTGCGCTAGGTGCGCTGCGCCATGCGGATCGTAGAAGCTCTGCTCGATATCGAACTGCTCCGCATCCTGGATGATGTGGTCTTCCACATCGTCATAATCGATGGTCTCGCCATCGCACTGGATCAGGTGGCCGCTCTGCACCCATTCGTCGTAGTGGTCGTGTTCCTGCACTTTGGCTTCGGTGGCGTAGTACCGACCAAAGAAGTAATAGTGCTGCTCGCCCTCCTCGATGCGGGTGAAGCATTTCACCGCGGCGGTGAGGTCATCGGTTTCAGAGAGGTCAATGCCCAGCTTGGCGGGCTCGCCTTCGAACTGGCTCACATGCAATGCCGGATCCGCCATGCGGTTCCAGTCCAGCATGTTGAGCCAGGCGTTCTTGCCGGTAACCCACACGTTGAAGTGTTTGGTGAGCACGATGCTCCGCTTGCGCGGGCTCTGCTCTGCATCCCGCACACGGGCTTCCAGGAACTCCCGACTCACAGAAATCCCCATGTTGGGGTTGGCCTTTATCAGGCCTTCCTCTGTGCGCCACTCGTTCTCCGGGTCATCCACGGTGTAAATCACACCGAAGAGTTCTTCATTCACGATGCTGCCCTGCAGCACCGCTTCCAGTTCCTTCTGCTGGGCATAACAGGGCCCGGCAATGTTGGAACCGGCAGTGGTAATCATCAGCAGCAGCGGTTGGTCCCGTGCGCCCATGCCCGTGAGCATGGTGTCGTACAGGGTGTCATCCGGGTGTTCGTGCACTTCATCCAGAATCGCGCAACTCGGGGACGCCCCGTCACCGGGCTTGCCGATCACCGGCTCAAAGCGGCTGCCATCCGGGAAGCGCTTGCTGCCATCTTCCCGGGGCTTGGTACCCACCTGGTCTGCTTCCAGCCGTTTCGCGTGGCTGGTGATGCCGTAGGCCCGGCGGAAGGAAGGCTGCTTCTCTGCCATCTTCTTGGCGGGCCGGAACACTTCCCACGCCTGCTTCTCGCTGGTGGCACCGCAATACACTTCAGCGCCGTACTCCCCATCCTGAGCCAGCATGTAATTCGCGATCACAGCGGCCTTGATGGATTTGCCGTTCTTGCGCGGCTCGCAGTCGTACACGATCCGGAACCGGCGCAGGCCGGTGTCGGCATGCACCCAACCGAAAATGTTGGCCAGGCCGAACTTCTGCCATGCCTCGAAGCGGATCCGGTTTGCCTTGCCGCTGGCCCGGGCCCACTTCCCTTTCACGTGCGGGAAGAGCTGGCCGAAATCGATGATCTTGCAGGCCCTGGTTTCATCAAACACGTAGGGGAAGCCTTCCGTGTTCTGCCTCTCCAGATCATTGAGGAAGCGCTGCACCGCCAGGCGCTCCCACTTACAGGCGGGCCGCTCACCACTGGTCACTGCATCGCAGTAGGCGTGAACGTCCGCCAGATGATCGTCACTAATCGGGATCACAGCGCCCCGAACTCATCGTCATCGAACAAGCCGCCCTGCTTATCGTTGAAGCGCAGCTCAGTGGCCGGGGACAGGCCCAGCTGGGCCACCAGGGAATTCCACTTCCTCCAGTCATCGTTCAGCTGCGCCACTTGCGGGCGGCTCTTGTGCTGGATGCCATGGCGGCCACTGGTGGCGTAGCTCCAGTGTTCGTCATCCAAAAAGGAGCGCAGATCATCCATGCGCACTTTCACCACGCAGTACTGTTCAATGAAGTCCACGTAGTGAGGGCGCAGCCGGCCCAGGCGGCTGAGCTCCGGTGCGATCCGGTCCCACACTTTCTTTTCGTCGCGGGTCAGCCCGCGGGGCTTCATCTGTTTGGCGCGGTCTTTGTGGAGCTGGTCGTTTTCAGCAGATGTAGCTTGGGCTTCCTCAAACTTCGGGTGCCTGGCTATCGCTGACTCTTTGTATCGACCGGCCATAACAAGTCATCACCACCAGCAAAACCGCCAATGGTGAAACTCCTTTCAATTCCAAACGCATAAAAATTTGATTGGGGGGGCGGTGTCCGTGAGGGACGGCCTAAGGTTTCGCCCCACCCCTCCCTTTCTGGGCTTCCAGCTGGGTCTTCTGGTCACTGCATGGCTGGCAAAGCGTCTGCAGATTGCTCTCTGCATCACTGCCACCCTCAGCTTTCGGGACAATGTGGTCACAAATGCCGGCCTTGGTGCCATGCAACGTGACAACAGTGACGATTCCTTGCCTTAAACATTCCTGACAAAGGAAACCATCGCGCTCGAATACCTGCTCTCGCTTGCGCCGCCATGGCCGGCCACCACGGCCAGACTTGGCCTTAACCGGCTTCTGCCAAGCCACACGGTTGGGGCACTCACCGGCATGCACCTTGCGGCACTTGCCGCACCAGCGGGACGGCCGGGTGGCCATCAGATCGGACGGCCCGAGAGATCCACACAAGGCGGAGCATCAGGGTCAGGCCCTTCATCATCCAGCAGTGTTGCTATCAGCTCCTGGTTCACTGTCACCAACTCCTGATTGGTCTGCACCATCAGGCCCAGCTGCTGGGTCAGTTCCTGCTGGCTCTTGATCAGCTGCTGGATCAACGATTCCTCTTGCTCGCTCATAAGCCAACCTGCTCATCTTGCGGATCCATTCACGCCGCCGCCGGCAGCCTTCACATGCCATCGGCCAGGCACACCTGCCGAACATAATCCTGCAACCCATTCAGGGCTCGGATCGCTCGGTCTCCGTCTCGGGTGATGCGGATAACTCGTGCACCATGCGCGGGGTCAAGTTCGGCTCGAACTGTTCCATCATCCACGCTGGTGGTGCCGGCCGCTTCACGGGATCCACATTGCCTGATAAGCACTGACAACCGCTGACGCCCAGACTCAACATCAGCAAGCAAACGCTGCTCACGTTTCTCAGCCTGCTGCCGCTCTTCGGTATGCTCTGCATCCAGCGCCTCCAGTTTGCTCTGCAACTTGTCGCGCTGCGCCATCACATGCGCCTGGTCCACTAGGGCATCCAATGCCTGCTGCTCGCGATACTTGGCACACTCGCCTGAGTGCCACTTCCAGGCAGACACAAAGCCAACACCGTAGATAGCGGCAACCACTGCCAACAGAGCCAGGCCACGAATCATTGACGGGCTCATGCATCACCCACGCAAAGCTGATATTCCGCCTCACGGCGCCGCACCAGGCCCCGCAGCTTATTGCCACCGGCATACACCCAGCGCTTCAGCTCAGGGCACCAGGCACTGTACTCAGCGCCCTGATTGATCTTCTTCACCAGCGTGCTGTTACACGCTGCACTCACGCCCACGTTGTACGTCCAGCTGAGCACAGCGGCCCACTGGTTCGGGGTCAGGTAACCATCAATGCAGGCCTCAATACCGGCCAGATGCGTCACCAACTCGCGCTGCAGCGCTTCATCGCACTCAGCATCCGTGGCGGTGTCACCCAGCTGCACGCCTGCTGTCACACCCTCGCAGATCGTGGGAATGCCAACGGGATCCAGATACGCCACCAGGGAACGCCCCTCAAACGGCGCCACAACGGCACCCGCGATCGTCAGCACACCAGCAGCAACCAACCCAGCCAAACGCGCCTTATTCGCCATCGCGGACATCCTCCTGGATCTGCTCCACCTTCAGCTGGAACAGCTTCTCTTCCCGGCGATCCTTGCGCTGCTGATAAATGAAGTTGATCAGCAACGTCACAATCGCCGTCACGATCCCGACAATCACGCCCCACTCAGTCAATGTCAGGCCGGCAATCACAGAAATTCCGGCACCGGCATAGCTGGTGGCCGACACAGCCGTGTCAGTCTTTGGCGTCATTCGGGCTGCCCCTTCAGTCGGAATTCGCACAAATAAAAAAGCCCACCAAAGGTGGGCCGGGGGAGAGTATCGCGCATAAAAAAACCCGCCGCTGATTTCTCAGGGCGGGTTTTTCGCACGATGGGAAAATGATGGTGTTTTTTGTCCGGTCCGTCAACAGGTCAAGAGCAGAAAACCAAAAAAACTCTCATGCCGCCTCATCAGCAAACTGGTGATAAAGGTGACGCAGCACTTTTTCCTCAAGTGACCACAGCAGCTTCATCACATCATCAGAGCGCTCTTGCCAGGCATCAGCAAACTGGCTTTTACCAATCCCCGCCACCGCCGCCTTGCTGCGCACAGTTAGCTTGGCCTGGCCAGATCCCTTGCAGCGATCGCATTCCACCCAGCTGGATTCCACCGCCTTCAGTTTTCCGCTGGCACGCTTTACGGGCTTCTGTTGCCACACACTGCCGCGGCCAACGCAGTGGCTACAACGCATCGGGTGGACCAGCTCAAACACGCACAGCTGCGCCAACCCTTCGCAGTAATCCTTCTTCCAGCCATTGCGATCGCACCGCCGCTGAAATTCATCACGCACCCACACCGCCAGATCCAGCTGCGCCTGGTTGTCATCGCAGAACTTGGCACGGCCCACCAGAGCAGCCTCCAGCGGCAGGCGGCCCATACCCAAGGCGCCCGCCACATCCACTGGACGAATCGCCACAGGCCCACTGCCGAAGCCCGCACCATCAATCAGTAAACCCTTGGCCGTCATCTTTCCCAGCAACCGGATCGGATTCATAACACTCCCCTGTCCATTTCCTGTTTGTTCAACGTGGAACACCCTGTTTTGGCCTCCGACACCTGAATTTCAGGTGTCGGTTTAGGTGTCTAGCCGTAACTCTCTGAATTACCTTACTGTTTTCTTTATTTCCGACACCTAGACACCTAGACACATGAAATTACGCGTATGCATGCGCACAGGCGCGCGCCTGCGCACAAGGGCCGTTTTTATCCGTCTAGGCGTCTAGGCCTGTAACCATGCGGCTTACAGCTGTCGGCCAGCTGTCGGCGCAGGTGTCTAGGTGTCGGATAAACACGATCATGCGGCCACCTCACGGAACCATTCACCCTGGGCAGCAGCATGAAACGCCCTCGCCTGCTCACCAAGCAGGTCAACGTAGCCAGGCATATCACGGCCCTTATAAACCTCGAGCGGCACCCAGAGCCGCACCGTCTTCTTGGGGCTCATATCCTTGGGGATGGAAACGTCACGCCGCTCTTGCTTCATTACGCGCTTCAAATCAGCAGCTAGATCACGCTGCCGCCGCTTGTACTCGTTGTTGCGTTCACACCAGCGCACAAATACATGCCACAGGTCAGCAGACGCTACAGCGCCATAGGGCAGGCCCAACTCGCCATCCTTCCACAGCTTGTGGAAATACAGCGCCGTACTCATACCCATCTCTACCAGGCCTTCTTTTTCCTCGCTCAAGGGCGGACGGGTCCAGGTACCAAAGTCACCAAGATCCAGCGATAACAGGTACTGGAAAAAACACCCCACCCCGTCACCGCGGATCTCTTCAAACAACAACTGGAAGTAATCCGCCCCAGGCACATCATCGGCATAAAGCACCATGTACCGGCGATCACCCTGATCAAGCAGCAAAGGCACCGTCTCGTTGGAGAGGAACACCATGTTCATGTGGTTCGATTCCACCCGTTCAGGCGCATGCTTCTCATTGATCCGCACGGTTTTCCCGGTCACCAGGTGCTTCAGCTGCCCCTTGTAATGGCTCTTTTCTGCCCGGCTCACCACTTCCTCTGCCAGAGCGAAACACTTGCCCGCCTGCCATCCGGTGAACTGGCTTTCCAACTGAGCCTGCCCGATCGTGGTCGCAGCATCGCCATAAATCGGCATCACCACGTTTTCCCACACCGCGCTTTTACCCGGCCCCTCAGCACCGAACATCACCACACTGGTATCCATCTTGGCGCCCGGGTGCTGCAGCGGGTAAGCAATCCACCGCATCAACCAGTTGAACATCTCATTGCGGCTACCACACAACTTCCAGAAGTGCTCAATAATCCGCTGGCAACCAGCCTCACCCTTAGGGTTCGGTTCAACACCAAAACCCCTCCAGAGATTCACCCAGTCCTTGCCCAAATCCCGGCCAGGTTCAAACTTCAGCCCGTACACAATTTTCCGGCTAGGGCTATCTTCCCAGCTTTTGAACAGTTCCCTGCCCACCGCATGCCGCAAGTGGGAGAGACGCATGTAGATCTGGTTCCGAGAGTCCCAAACCATATCCGTGCCGTAAACCAGCATGCAGTGCTGCACCAACCCGGACTTGTTCCATTTGGTACCACCCCCCTCGCCCCCTTGCGCGTGACCGCGCTCTTCAGGTGTGGGCGTGGGAGAGGACGGTTCTTCTGCATCATTCGCTGCCAGGGCTTGCTTCAGCCCCTGCTCCAGCTGCTTCTTCGCCTCGCGCTTGCCTTCCTGCTGCGCGAGATCATTCCAATCTCCATACATCAGGCAGCATCCTTCTTCGGGAAACTCGGAATCAGGATCACGCCACCAAAGGCCTCTTGGCACTTCAGCGCCGCATCTTGCCCAGCACGTTTGCCCGTCTTGGGGTTGGGCTCATCGTTATCGGCCAGCCAGATCGGTGTCTTGTCCACCAGCATGCCGGCCTTATGCATCTCTGCCGCCACAGCCTGCATGTTCCCGGAATCAAAACAGCACACCACCGGATAACCGCTACCCAATTCAAACGCCGTTGCCGCCGTGGCATAACCCTCAGCAAAGCCCACCAACTGAGCCCCCTCCAGACTGCCCAACACATGGAACAGGCCTTTTTTACGGCCATACTTCGGGAAAAGCTTGGTGCCCTGCTCGTTCACCGTCTGGATGGACCAGACCATGCCCTGGGCATCACACAGCGGCACCGCAATGGCGCCACTCTTCAGAAGCTGAAAGGAAATATGCTCAGGGCGGGGTTTCGGCAGGGAATTGAAAAAGGCCCGGATCTCGGGCCCCAGCTTGATCTCACAGGTCTGCGCCTGGTCATCGATCACCAGCAGCACCGCATTCCGGAAAAACCGCACACCATGAGCACCTACGCCTTTCTTGCCGAGGTAAGCACTCTTGCCCATGGCCTGGGTATGCTGTTCCCAAACCGTATGGCAGGCAATGGCGACGGCATCCTGCATGGCCATGGATCGCGCTTCATCAGCTTCAATCTCAGCTTGCCGTTCACGCCGGCGAGCTTCATGCGCATCACTCAGCTGGCGCTTCTCTTCAACAGTGAGCTCACGCCTGGGCCGTTCCCAGCCCCCATCTTTCGCCAACTTGATCAGCGTACCGATGGAGTAATGCCCAGCTTTGGCACTGCGCCAGGTGGCTTTGCAGGCCCCCTTATCGAAGGTCTGCCCCTGCTGGCTCCAGCTTTCGAACAGATCCCAACCGGCATCGCCATACTCACTCTTGAGGGCACCAGCAATGGAGAACCATGTATCCCGATCGCAATTGGCATCGATATACAGCAGGGCCTGCTCGGCCTCATGGATAGGTAGCGGATCAGACATGCAGCACCTCCGCAGAATAGGCGGCGGCTTCCACCGTGCTACCATTGGGTCTGCGACCAACACCAACAGCACACACGAGAGGAAGCCACCATGAAAATGGATTTTTCACAGCTTTCCCCGGAAGAGCTTGAAGAACTGATTAAAGCGGCTGCGCAAGAAAGAGCGAAACGAAGCCCGGCAGTTCCTGAAAAGGCCCCGGGCACCGTTGATGCCTACACGGACCCCGCCTGGCTGATTGCAGGCCATATGCAAGGCGCCATCTTCAATTTCAGACACCCAGGCATGGGATGGATCAGCTTCGCCATCCCGCCGCACGAGACCGTTAAAATGCGGGATCTGCTCAACCGCATTTGTGAAGAATTGGGATACACCGGGCCCGGCAAAACGCGTGCCCATTGAGGTACCGCCGCCTCCACTTGCAATGACATTGCCATCACGCAACGTCACAACCACAACCCGGTTAACACCCAAGTGATCACCGCCAGTACCAATGATGCGAGGCTTTTGATCTGGCGACATCACTCACCCCCAAAGCAGCGGGCAGCTTCCACCAGGCTGAAGCCAGACTGACAAAGGCGGTGCAGGCTCTTCTCCAGCACCGCCAGTTCATCCTGGTCCACCTTCCCATCGGCCAGCGCATCGCGCACATCGCTGGTCATCTTCCCAACCCGGCTCACCAAATCGGCCAGGCCGCTAAACAGCTCCGACTCTTCTGCCCCGTCCAGCTTCGGCATGGGCAGCCAGACACAGCCGGTGATCAGCGACAGCGCATCCAGAATCTGATCCAGATCCCCATGGTCACGGGCATACTCGGTGATCAGCTCGAACTGCTGCAGGGTCGGGTTACGATCGGGATCATTCAGGGCAAGATTGTTGTAGAGCGCCTGCGCACCAATATCGTAAGTGACAGCGATCTTCTTCATCCCCAGCCGTTTAGCCGTCATGGCCAGAGCAGTTTTCAGGTCGGGCAAGGTGTTCTGAGCCAGCTCAAGGCGACTCATGCGTGAATTCTTCATGTTGAAACTCTCTCCCGGGTTTCTCTCAACAGGCGGCCTCGCCGCCCCTATTCTGGAATCGTTAGGCGGCCTGCTCGGAACCAGGCTGAAGATAAAGATCAGGCCTCAACTCCTCACGCCGCACGGAAAAGTTGGTGGCTGCTTCCACAGCAATCACGCGATTCGCAGGCACTTGCCGCCCAGGTGGACGCTTTTTCCACTTCGTGATTGCCTGAATGCTGACACCTACGGAATCAGCCAAAGCAGCCTGCCCTCCGGCAGCCTCAATGGCCCTTGTTAGTGCTGGCTTGGTTTCTGTCATTGGACACCTCCAAACGAAATAAACCACAGGTTTACTTTTAGAGTCAACCTTTGATTTATTCCAGTAGGTAAACCAAAGGTTTAATATTGCGTAATGTACACACCAAAAGACGACCT
>AZIG01007326.1_pt1 | contig 27671 bp, 27 predicted proteins | sample 359071 | NCBI WGS metagenome assembly AZIG01 (sample SAMN02429714, study PRJNA222667) | marine sediment metagenome | biome: Sediment sample; isolation source: enrichment culture of sample MGS-AQ(UA) from oil contaminated terminal site... | place: Jordan: Aqaba | collected 2011-05-15 | depth 18 m m | reverse complement strand
GGAACCACCATTAGCGATTCAGAATACTGGGCTCAGTCTAGCTCGGCGCTGAATGACGTGGAGGGTGGCCTAGCTTTTCGGCGGCTAATGACAGCTGTTGGCCGTCAGGGGCCTTGCGCCAAGGGTCGCAATGGGTCGAAAGCCGACATTTCCGAGCGTTTCAACGTGAATCCGCTTCCTCCGGCACCAGCATCTCAGCCATGGCAGTTGAACGTCATCATCTGCGACTGCTTCTCCTTTGGCAGGCCCATCATAGGCCCGCTGATGTAAATGTGCATGTGGGTAATGGTCAGCCAGCACCGCAGAGGGGAACGGTTCAACTTCGACGAGCCAAGCCGCTAGCATGCCCAGCGATTCCCAGGCTGCCGTCGCGGCCTCCATGCCGGAGCACATTGAGCCGAAGTCGATTGGTTCGGTAATGCTGATCCTCGCCTGTGGCGTGATTCGTGATAGTGGGGTATTTATGTTAGTGGGGTATTTGTGATTCATCTGGCGTGGGGCCAGACCAAGGAGCCGGTATGCCATCGGGAATCTGTAGGTTATGTAAGATAGAAGCCGAACTTAAACTAAGTCACTTCATACCAAAGTTCGTTGGAAAATGGGTTAAAGAAACATCCGCAACTGGGTATATCCGTTTCAATCATAGCATTAACAAGCGGGCGCAAGATATAGTTAAAGATTACTGGCTTTGTGGTGTGTGCGAACAGTTATTCTCAAGTTGGGAGCGTGAGTTTGCAAACAGGGTATTTTATCCATTTTTAAATGAAAAGAAATCAGAGGCAAAATATGCTGCGTGGCTGCCTAAATTTTGTGCCTCTCTAACTTGGCGCACTCTGACTTACATTAGAAGTCAAAATTCAGCCCGTTCTGAGAAAACGAACCTTGTTCTCGATGAAGCCGAAAGTGCTCTCGCCTCCTACCTGCTAGGGCATACCAGTACTCTTGGGAAGTATGAGCAACACCTTTATCCGCTAGAGGAGATGTCAGAAACCAGCGTTAAGGGTGCTCCACCAAATCTGAACAGATATTTTCTCAGAACAATGCAGATGGATCTGCTGGAATCCGAGTCATCGATCATGATTTACACGAAACTTCCGGGTTTCATGCTGCTTGGACTCACTGGGCACAAGGAATCAAACCGCATGAGGTCGAGTAGAATCGCTTTGAGGGATGGCACGCTATCCCCGCGAACCTACTGGTGGCCGACGGGGTTCGCTGAGTATATGTTCGAAAAGGTCAGAGGTATCTCTTCAACCTATTCGAGTATGGATAAAGCGCAAATGGATAAAATCACGCAGTCTATATTGGATAACCCTGAAAAATTCCAAAACTCTGGCACCTTCAAAGCTTTCAAGCACGATCTTGCAATGTTCGGTAGTGAGGCGTTCTCTAAAAGTAGGGATGATTGACGGTTTCTGGCCTGATCCCACTATGCCCAGATGGCCTACGGTTATCGTTCCACAGCAGAGCAGCTCATGAGCGAAAGTCGGGACTTGGCGCTTACAGTAGCGCTTAAGTCAGTGCCTTCAGCAGCACCTCTGGGCCAATCCCGCGTAGCGGGTTTTCGCGCGGGCAGACCGCTTCGCGAATTTGGCCAAGGGTGAAGCTTTGCTGATCTAGCCGATGCCAGTCAACCAGCAAGTATCGGCCAGTAGGAACCTACTGGGGTCATTCCGCGTAGCGGGTTCAACAGGGATCAGACGGCTCCGCGAAGGCACCCAGGGTTAAAGCATGCACCTCTGGCTAATGCTCAACTACGGATCGCTATCGGCCATTTGCAGTCGTTATCGTACGGCTGCAATGGGTCGATCTCTGCCGGTCAAAGAGGCCCGATGTTCTGATCAACCCGATGCAAACGACTGGTCAAGTTCATGCAACTACACAGGCAGGCCGGTATGTGATTTGAAATGGTTGGGATGGTGCTCGGAGCGACTATTCGCGAAGCTCAATTTCCCATTGTCCCGTACAGGTGCACTCAGGGTAGGTCTCTACCCATTTACCATCCATGAGCCCTTCTTCAGGCTTGCTAAGGGTTGCTATACCGTTGAATGCATTTACCTCGGGCCAGTAGCCAAGTTGGTACTCCTCACCAACAAGATTTCCTTTGTAAGTCTGTGGTTTTCCATCTCGGACATATTCGACCACTACAGCGTTATCACGAAATATCACGATGCACGATTGCTCCTCGTGACCGCGGTAATCATCATAGTAGGTGGTCATGATAGAGTTCCCATAACGCATAGGTAATAGCTTCCTGTTGTTGATAAATAGCCGTTCATACTGTTGATGCCAATGCGCAACCTTTAGAGTAGCTGGTTTCATCCTATTGAGCTATACCGGTACTAGTAGTTAACTTGTTGGTTTCCCCGGTGTTCGGCAGCTGATAAAGTGGGATAGGTTGTTGTTTTCTCGCCTCATTAAGGGAGTGTCTTATGTCTCGTTTAGCAGAATTTCGTCAGCTAGAGCAGCAGCTAGCTGCACAGTTGGCAGAGCTGGAGTCGCTGAAGAATGATGCAGGGCTGAAGCGCGAGATTGAGTTCGAGCAGAAGCTCCGAAGGCTCCTGGACGAATATGGGGTTGGGCTGAGGCAAGTGATCGGTATTCTGGATCCTACAGCTCCAGTCCGCCCTGTTGCCCTGCCAGCGGCTAGCCGTAGACCCCGTGCGGTTAAGGTCTTCAAAAATCCACACACTGGTGAGGTCATTGAAACCAAAGGCGGTAATCACAAAGGTCTCAAAGAATGGAGAGATCAATACGGTGTCGATGCCGTTGCGTCTTGGCTCCAGTGATATCAAAAGCCCGTCAGAATGACGGGCTTTTTTGTCTCCTACGGTTCAGGCCCATACATTCCCCCAGTCGCAACGGTAACGAGAAACTCACGAGCTAGTTCGGGGGTAGGTCGACCACCGAGTGCACCAGGTACGCCATAGGGATTATCCATCCAGGTGTACCCGTCAGATCGGTCATATTGCAGAAAGTGACCCTCGATCCTGATGGACTCTCCAGACAATAGATGAGCGGCCAATTCTTCTGGTGTCGGAAGACCCAGCTCCTCCCACGCTCCACGCGCAATACAATCCTGCGCTCGTAGCTCGCGTTCTTTCTGTTTTCGCGCAGCTGCTTCTTCAGCTTCCCACTCTTCGAACTCGGCTATCCAATAATCATAGGTTTCTCGGTATTCCTGTGAGAGTTCGGGCACGTCTGAAAGAAGCGGTGGAATGGTTGCGCCATAGTGCTGCGAGGCCTCGACGGTGTGGGCCTCGTTCCCAGCCAATTCACATACCAAGGCGAGCGATTGCTCTTGTGCAGCTTGAGCTAGGGCGAGGAACCCCAGGGTTTCCAAGTAGCGTTTTTCCATCCAATGCAGCCGTGCTGATAACGCATGCTCAAATGCTTCGTTCATAGCGCTGGCTCCGCCTGAGATCCGGCCTGGGCGGCCAGGCCATCCATTGCCGACAGTAGCGTCACCTCATCCACGGCCCCCTCCAGGCGCACAGAGTGCCCCGTGAGGGTGTCAGTGATCTCCAAGGTTGGGGTAGCGAGGATGCCCCGGCGCTGCGCATCCGATCGCTGTTGGAACACCTGGGAGGCTACTACTCGGTCCGTGTCGGCACAGGTACTCAGGGTGTCAGAAGGGATAGTGCCGACCTCGATCTTGGCAGTCAGGCCCTGGCCATTGCCACGGCTGTGCAGCAGAACCTGGTCAATTGCGGTCCAGAAGGCTTCGGCACCTCCGAGCTGGCCAGCACACTCCACGAGGCGCGCCTCCCGTTCAGCGGCAAAGCCATGTTCCTGGAGCGGGAAGTGGTGCCACTTGAGCTTGACGTCAGGCTGTTGGCTTACCCACTGTTTGAGCTCTGGTGTATAGACCCTACAGTACGGGCATTCCAGATCCGCGTATTCGGTGATCAACCACCTGGCTGATGCAGGTCCAATGAACCAGGCCTCTGTGGCAGGTGCTTCGCTTTTGAGTGCCCGAACAAGAGACGGTCCCGCCACTCCCGCCACTAGGGCAACGGCCAAGACGGTTGTGCCGCCGATTATCCTGATCACCTCCCGCCATGATGGTTTGCTCATTCACCTAGCCCTTTTGGAGTTGGGGCAAGTGCCTGCCGGCGAAGTGCGTTGATCAGATCCTCCACAGCCCCTTCCGGTTGGGGATGCTGTTGCAGCCATTCATCCAGCGCCGTCTGGATCAGAGGCATGAGATCACGTCGATCGAGGGCGTTCTCTTTGATCTGTTGCAGCTCATCGATAAGTACAGGGGCACAGATCTCCAAGGACTGGAGAGTGTCCTGGCCGGGGTTTTTAAGCAGTTGGGTCAGGCTTTCAATCAAGCTCTGGGTCAGGTGATTCATGACTCTCATGCCATGCTCTCCACGGCCTTCATGGTTTCAGGAAGAGTGATGGGGTAGGGGGTAAGCCCGCGCTTCCGGTCCAGGTCAGCGGCCACCTCCAGCGCAGCTGTCAACTCGTCGCAGCCACGGGCCTGCATGATGTCGTAGCGCTGCCGCTTTTCCTCGGGCTCGGTCATGGCGAGGGCGAGACACAGGCTGGGAGGGACGACACGGAACAGCAGCTCGATCCGCTTGGCCAGGACAACACCCTCGGTGAACTTCCCGTTCTCCTTCCTGGCCGACAACATCATGGTCTTCTGTGCCGGCGTCAGCTCGCGGAACCGGGCAATCTTCTCGACCTCATCTGGCGGCATGTTTAGGCAAATCCACCACTCAATCATGTTCAGGAGGGCTGAAGCCTCCTTGGGAACGTCATCGACGTTCTGGGTGGCCATCCAGAACCAGGCGCCGAGTTTCCGCCACATCTTTGTGATCTTCACCGCATAGGGGGAGAGCAGCGGTACCTTCAACTGGATATGGCCCTCGTCGGTGAAGAAAATCAGTGGCCGGCCTTTGAACTGGTCACGCTCAGCAATGTTGTTCACGGTGTTGAGCAGCGAGATGTAGGCGATGGCCATCTGAGCCTGGTAGCCCTCACGGGCGTAGGTGGCCAGGTCCACAATTGTCACGTCCGCCTCGGGCCACGGGGTGCCAGGGCGGTTGAACATCTCCGCCTCGGTACCCATGGTGAACATCCCCATGGCTTCCGCCATTTCCATGAAGCGGTTACGTCGGATCTCGGGCACCTCGGCGTCAGCAGCCATCATTTTCAAGGCTTCGCCGATGTCCTCGGTCAGGACTGGGCGATCCTCGCGAACGCACAGTTCGGCAGCGTTCAGAATGCACTGGCGGATGGCACTTCGGTCCGCACGGCTCAAGCGAGCATCTTCACCTGGTTCGCCGCCGGTGATCATCAGGCGCGCCGTGATCTCAAGCTCACCCAAAATGTCGCGCTGCTCGTCCTCCATGCCCTCAAGAGCACCTGCTAAATGTTCGTCGGAGGCTTCGACGTCGTTGGGATCGAGAACTTTCACCTTCTCTTTATTTTTGACCAGCTGCACCGCATCCACGAACGGGGCCAGGCTGACTCCCGAGCCCGGGGCGAGGCGCACTCGGTTGACGCTCAAACCAAGACGTTTGGCGAACTCGCCTAAAAGGCCGAAGCTGTTACCTGCTTCTACGATGATCATCCTGGGACGGTATAAAGCCAGCGCCTGCATGATCATGTAGGTGGCCGTCGCGGATTTGCCTGCACCTGTAGGACCAAACAAAAACAGGTGAGCGTTCATTTGGCGGTCGTGCTTGTTCAGCGGGTCACAGGTCAGTGGTGCACCACCCCGATTGAAAAAAGTGAAACCTGGGTGGCCAGTACCCGTGGAACGCCCCCATACAGGGGCCAGGTTGGCGATATGTTGGGCGAACATCAGTTGGGTGTACCAGTCCATCGCCCGGCGTTCGCTTGGGTCGAAATTGCAGGGCAGCCATCGGAGGTAGCTATTCAGCGGGGCGACTTCATCCTGGGGTTGGACGGGTTGCATGCCCGCGGCGAGTAGCACGTTGCACAGACTGACAGTGCGCTCCTCAAGCACTGTCTGATTTTGGCCACGGAGGAAGAACGCGACACTGCCACGGTACAGTTTGTGTTTGCGACCCAGGATCGATCGAGCCTCGTCAACATCTTGTCGGGTATGGAGAGAGGCCTGGGTATCTCCCACTGATTTGTGAGCCAGCTTCTCCAGATGTCCTTCGAGTAGATCCTGTGGTGTCGGCACCATGGTGATGCACAGCACCGTATCCTCAGGCAGTCGGTCGAACAGGGAATTCAAGGCGTCCGCTTGCTTCGTTTCACCGGTCAGGTGACCCGTCGTAGGTGCTTTTTTCATCCGATCGAGCATCACGACACGGTGGGGCATGCCATCAAACACCCACAGACCTTTTTTGAGATCCGAGAGAGGCTCGCGAAAACAAAGGTTCTCAGAAAAGTCAGTGCCACTCGCCAACGGCAGTTCACCAGGTGCCAATTCGGGCACCGGCTCGCAGACAAGTTCGTAGAAACGGCGAATGTCACGATCGGCCTGGCCAAGGTGGTCAGGGTGGGGGTTGAACCAACGCAGCAGCCACTTTTTGATGTCATTCTCATCCATGCGCCGTGCTGTGACCCCGGCATTCGCCAGCGCGCCTTTGAGTCGATCGCAGATGGTTTTCAGGTAGGCGCCAGGGTCCTGACCACGGACCATGAAATCTTGTTTCTGTACTCGGCGATACACGACCAGTCGGACCTTCCGACTTTGGCCACGCCAAGGCAGGTTGCTCACCGCAGTGTCGATGAACAAACCACCAGGCTTGGAAATCGACTCCAAGTGGTGCCGAAACATCGCCAAGTACAGTTCGCTAAACCCGGTATCTTCTGCTCGGGGCTGAACATAGGCATGCAACCGCTGCAGATAGTCGTCCCAGTTGGTCTCATCCTGGGCATAGAGCTGAACAACCCAGGGGGAGCTTTCCAGTTCATCGAAACTGTCCTGCAGGACACCTTGCAGTGCATCTCGCGCTTGCTCAAGCCAGTCGTCTGAACGTCCTTCGGTACCGATCGGAACCAGTTCGAAAAATGCAGCCTGGGAAACACCATCCTCAAGGAGCATGGATTGTTCCTGGGGCAGGTAGTCGACCCAAGGCAGCAAGTCGACGAACGACGGATTCACATCATAGAGGCGCGACACATCCTGCTTCGTGGCTGGCCGTCTCTTTGGGTTTTGCCAGTCTGTAGGAGAAGGAATCCCGAGCGCCTGTAGGCGATCCAGGTATCGTTCGACCGCCTCCTCGCGTTCCTCTGCAGTTACGTCTGAGGTGTCATCGTTCTGCGACTGCAGTTGAACGGGGGCGTCCAGGTTGTCCTCGACGGTGGGTTCCACCTGTGGCTTGCTGGTGGCCGGGAAGAACCGTTGCAGGAACTTCATTAATAGTCCTCCGTCCGTTCACCGGGCATCGCGTACTGCACGCGTTGGTACATAGGGAACACAGTGGTGTAACCAGGGACCGGTACCGGATCTGTCCCTGCCAGGTGCGGGAACACGTACATGACCAGGTCGGGGTTGGGCAGCCGCTTGAACTGGCTGTAGATCTCGTTTTGAGGCGTGCGGGTAAAGGCGTCGGCACTCGCCCGGTGGCGAACCATCTGGGGTTCATCCAGCGGCCGGCGAAGCTCTTGGCGCGCATCGAGGAGGGTTCGGCTACTGGAGCTGCTTGCACCGCCCATCGTGCCGTGCTGCCATACGTCCATCATGCTGGCGTCCCCGTGGGGGAGCAGCTCGTCTTTATTGGTTGAACACCCACCCAGCAATAGGGCGAGCACCACGACCAGCAGGCGCGGCTTAATCGAGGTTTGCGGATACATGATTCGCTCCGGCGTTGTAGTCGACCTTACGGCCCTTGATCTCGTAGTCGATGGCGAGCTGCTGATCCAGATGGACCGCGACCTTCGCCCCGGGCTGGACGTACACGGCAGCAAATGCTTCGCCGTAGAGCTTGTTCATCCAGGCGCGGATATCGCTCACACCACCGGTGAGGATGGAACCCATGGCGGAATTCCCCGTCGAGCCCGTGGTCCCGAACGATGTCCCGCCGCTATTGAACGTCGTCGCACTGGTCTGCTCGTCCGCTTTCAGAAGTTTTGCGATGCCGGCGCCTGCAGCAGTAACCAGAGACTGGTTGGTTAGGTATTCCTTGGCATTGGATCGGCGCTCGCCGGAAATGCACGGGATGCCGTAGGCGTCGCTGATCCACCCGAGCCCGCCCTGGATGGATTGCTGGCCATTGCTACTGTTCTGGTTGTTGTTCTGGCTGCCGTTTGCCTCTTCGGCCGGAGCCGGGAACGAGCGCACAGTGCCGTCGGCGAACACGAATGTCAGGCTGCGGACCTGGCCACGCACGCATGACAACGTCCAGTCCCCCGAGGCGGTACCGCTGGCCACCGCGCCGACGACGTCAGGCAGCTCGATGCCGTTCGCGGTCAGGTTGTCTGGACCGATGAGTACCTTGAAGGGGAAGGGGTCGTTTACCGTTCCGTCGATCGGGACCCGGCCGATGAGAGCCGACATCGCAACCGAGCCCATCAACGTTGAGTTTTGCGGCAGGGTGTAGGCCTTCCGGACATGCTTGCGCGCATCCTGTGGGGAAATTTCTGCCCCGACGTTCTGCGCGGTCGCGGCCAGAACAGTCTGACCTTTGTCCATGGTGTTGCCGAAGCTGGTGGGGAAATTGAAGCCACTGGCTACCTGGCTAGACCCTGGTGGCAGGGGCTTGCCGTTGGCGTCCACTTGAGTGGCGTCATCGGGTTGAATCCAAACGGTCCCGTTCATGTCTGCCTTTGGGGCATGTTCGAAGCCTGCTCCATCGCCCGGTTGGATACCGATACCGATGGGCAGGTCCTGGCCAGCTCCGTTGGGTGAATTCTGACTCAAGTTGTTCAACTGATTCTGGAGCTGATCCAGCATGCCTTTGCCCTGGTTCTGAACCTCTTCCTTCAGTTGGTCCTTGGCATTGGCGAGCTTGCTGTCGACGTTGTCATCGATGTGCTTCAACCGGCGTTGAAGTTCCTCATTCTGGCTCTTCAACTGTTGGTTGTCGGACAACGCCTGACTGATCTGCTCTTTCAGCCCGCGGCCTTCAGCAACCAGTGTCCTCAGGGTGTCGGCGGGGGTATCGCCATCGACGCCCAGTCTTCTGGCGTCCCCCGCATCGATCGTCAGCGGTTCCCCATTGGTTGCTTCTTCCTGTTTTGGACGTCCACTGAAGACCAGAAAAAGTGCGACTACCACCGCGGCGGGGACTAGAAATTTCAGCAGTGGGTTACTGGTCAGCGTCATGACCACGGCCTCCTTTCAATTTGGGGTCGACCTGACTGATCGAGGAGGGCAGCAATGCCTGCTTCAGGCCCCGGCCCTTGGTCACCAAATAAAGCGTGGTCGTGTCGCTCGCATTCCCGCGTGCACCTAGATAGGGGTGTTGATAGGTAGCAGTGACGAAGTTGCCCATCAGGTCAGTCGGGTTCATCACCAACTGCTGTACGCTCAGATTGCGCAGCTTGACCGCCGTGACGTATGTGTCATCGAGCTTCCATGCGCCCAGGGCTGATGCTTCCAAGGGCAAGCCTGGCAAGAGGGTGCTGAGGTCCATCTGCCGATCGATGCGCACCTGGGAGATACCGGCTACCGGTTCGACGGTGCGCAGGGGGGCATACAACATCTGGGCGGCGTAGCGTGTAAGGGCTACGGGTGCGGGTGTTTCGTGACGCGGTGGGGCAGGGGTGTCCTCATCATCAGCATCCTGGCTTGGGGGTGATGCGGTGGATTCCACGACTCGCGTTGCTGATTGGCCATAGCGTGTGGCAGGTGTCACGCCCGGAACAATTTTCACTGGCTCCAGCGCCGACTGACCTTCTTTCTCAGGGGTTGCGGCGATGTCGACCAGCATGATTTCACCGGTCGCCACATTCTGCAGTTGCAGGCGGGTCGGAGGGATTTCACGAGTGGCCATGAGGTAGACCGTTCCACCAGTGCTCTGGACTCGCAGCGAGCCCACCAGATCCTGTGGCATGCCTACACGGACATTCTGGTCGACAAAAACAATGCGTTCCTTGCCGACCTGCAAGGGGATGGCCAGCGGAATTCGCTCCCACTGCATGATTTCGATGGCATGCGCATCAGCCATGGCGGTCAGGCCTAGGGCCAGGACCCAGTTGCGTATCGTCATGGCTTGGCTCCGGCGACGGCTGGAAGGTCCACCTCGATGCGCTGGGGATCACTTGCGTAGCAGTTCAGCATCAGCCCATAGGGGTTTTTTTCGGGGTCAGCATCTGCGCGCACAACGCTCAGTGGATAGCGAGACAGGGCGCGCTTCACCCGTTCACCGCTTACGTACTCGTCTGCTACAAGATCCAGTTTTACCGTCCAATCATTGATGCTATTGACGACGACCCGTTGCAGGTTCGGATCCGAAATACCCCGGCCTGGGATCTCGGACACACTACGCTCACGCTTGCGCAGCTCGCCGGCATTGCGGCGAAGCTCGTAGTCCTTCTGCAAATACTCCTTGCAGCTTGGGGTGAGGTAGTTGGTCAGCCGATCGATGTTGTCCTGGTAGTCGACATCACCGTCTTTTTCCCAGCGCTGCAGCTGCTGGAAAATGTAGAAGCCGAATGCGTAGACATTCTCGGGCGGTACGTCCCACCACAGCCGGGTACTGCCTGAGCGAAGATCTGGCGGTACATGGACGGTGAGTGACCGTGGGGCCGACCACCATCCGTAGGCCAATACCAAGCAGACGGCGGTTATCAACCCGAGCGCTGTGCGTAAGCTCAGGATATGCGCGTACTGCGCATCCACCTTTTTTCTGAATGTCATGAGATGTCCTATTTTCCGGTGCGGCGGCAGGTCCAGGCCCCTTCCCGGACCACCAGCGTGGTGTCACCAAGGAATGGAAGGAATGGCGCTCGATGCGTGGCTTGTAACTGGATTTGGCGGTAGAACCAGGTATCTGGGCGGCCACGTTTCAATTGACGAAGAACCCGGCTGGCGACGGTTAGACCCAACACGCCGCCAACCAAGGCGCACGCGATCAGGAGCGCCCAGTTGCCAAACAGGAACGACATTGGGATGCCCAGCACAAAACCTGTGCCGCCGCATGCTCCAATGGTTCCCCAAAGTTCGTCTGCGGTGAGGCCGCCCATGACCATGGGCTGCCTGTTTAGGTTATGCGGAAGGAAGTCGAGCGTTCCGTCCTTGAGGTACTGGGTCTCGGCCATGCGAACCTACCCGCTTAAAGTACGCCGGTAGCCTTGGTAACCAGCAAGATGCCCACGCCGATCAGGACGACGCCGACAACTGCGGTCATGCCGAGGTCACGCCACTTCTTTTTGCCCTCATGAATATCGTGGTAGGTGCCGTAGGCATGGTGAGCCACGCCGATCATTGCACCACCAACAACAAGCAGGCCAAGCAACATGAAGCCGTCATATGCATAGTTCTGGATTGTTTGGATCATGTTGGTGCCTTCACCGCGAGTGGGTGCTTGTGCTCCTGGAAGCGCGGCCTGAGCCAATATGGGGACCGCCGCCAATACGCAAGTGATGGCCAAGAAAATGGACTTAAGGTGATTTGATTTAGACATGGATGCAGTTCCTGGTGGTTTAGCTAAGGACGAGTGTGGAAAGAACTAGAAGCAGAACGAAGATGCGAACCGCTGACGCGCCTGCGGTAGAGCGATCAATGTTCTGGGTGGCCCAGCCGCGATAGATGCTGTAAAGGGCCCATGCTGCCCAGAGCATCGAGAGGGCAATGACGATGCTCAGGAAAAAGGTCGAGAATGCCTGAGGTGTTGCGGCGCTGGCAGCGTTGAAAGCAGCGACTTGTGCTCCACTCATGCTCATGGCATCCGGCCTCCAGTGAGGGTGTATTTCCCGGCGAGCTCGGCGGGGTCCCGTGGTTGGGCACGACTTGGCGTCAGGTACTCCTGCAGGCCCTGGCGCACACGCTCGATGTCGCCGGCCAGGCGCTCGTAATCGAAGTAGTAGCGCTGGCCTGGCTCACTGGAGAGAGCGGCGCTGCGGCGTGCTGAGTCTTCCAGAGCATTGAGCTGGCGGATCATGACCTCGATGTTGGTCTGCTCGGACGCGCTTGCAGCTTCTGCCGTGGGCACGGCCAGGAAACTGCCTGTGATGGCGATCAGCGAACCGCAGAGAATGCGGCGCGCTGTTGCAACGGATAGAAGGTGCTTGTTCACGGCTGGGCTCTGGCAAGACTGACTATGGGCATCAGGATGCCGAGAGCATCGGGGAGCGCGCCTCAAGAAATACTTATCTGGGTGGCGTGGAATTTTTTGAGAGGAAAAATTCCTTGCGCCGCCGCATTGGTGGGGTTACTCAGTAGGGACGGAGGCGGGAGTAGGAGCACAGAATGCCGTATCGGAAAACAGAATCTCCGGCATACCGGGAATGGATTGTTGAGTACCTGGGCGTCAATTTCCGGGATGAGGCCTGCTATGACAAAGCCCTCCGGGCTGCAGAGCAACTGCAGCTTGATGGCCTGGTAAGTACGGCTGAGCTGATCGATATGATCAAGCGTGCAAATGCTTTGCTGCTTCGACTTCCCAGCTAAGTCAGGTGGGACAGGGCTCGATGAGCACGTGTGTGGTGTCGGCTGAGCGATAAAATCAAGCGCTGAAATCTCATCTCCAAAACGCATCAGTTTTTCGATCACCGTTTCGGCGTCGATTTCGACGTGACTTTCGTCAACCGATTCTGGTTGACGACAAATGATACAAACGGCATCATGATCTCAATCGCGCCCGATCCTCTGGTGCTGGCTCAGTCCGGCATTACGTTCGGGCCTTCTTATTTCTGGGAAATGGATTTTGCTGGCTCCGAAACCTTTTCGAACCTATCCAGACCTCGTAGCCCTCATCCAACAGCGTAAAATGCACGTAGCAGATCCTGCTCGAGCGGAGCGCAAGCTGGCTCAGCTGGGCTACTACCGGCTAAGCGGCTATTGGTATCCTGCGCGTGAGTTCGATGTTGATCCGGCGACCAATCAAGCGAAAATTTGCCCGATCAGCAACAAGCCACTTCGTCAGGATGTCTTTGCTGCAGGGGCTTCGTTTGATGATGTGGTTAGCCTCTACAGATTCGACAAGCACCTTCGACTCCTGATGCTAGATGCGATCGAGCGGTTGGAGGTCAATTTAAAAACGGTCATCGCTCATGTCGTGGGTTATCACGACCCGATGGCGTATACGGACGTCAGCTATATTCAGCCTAAGTACGCGAGGAATTTCATCTCGCACGGCAAACCTCGAAACAAATGGAACGAGTGGGCTGCGAAGCAGCAAAAACTCTTGGACAGGAGCACCGAGGATTCCATTCACTGGCATCGGCGCTCAGGGAGACCAATTCCGTTTTGGGTTGCTGTTGAGGCGTGGGATTTTGGCGCGCTGTCCCGCTACTTCGAGATGCTCAAGGGCACCTATCAGAATCAGATCCTTGGTCGGTTCGGTTTGACCGATGCCAGGATCTTCGCCCGCTGGTTGCAAGAGATCAACCTACTACGCAACCGTTGCGCTCATCACACTCGGATTTGGAACCAGGTCACGCCGAACCCCTTGTCCGCGTTGCCTGGTGACCCGTATTTCACGTCGCTAAACCTGGATGGCAATGCACTGAGTAGGCTCTACGGCTTGGTATCCGTCGTCTGGTTCCTACTCAAGAAGCTCGCACCCCGTTCGGACTGGATCAAGAAGGTTGCGGATCTCATAGACAGCAAGCCAGGGTTACCAGGATGCACGTTCAGTTCACTAGGTCTTCCTGCTGAAACTGGATTTCCACGAGCAGCCTTTGGGATCTAACCCTAGCCCACTTCAGGCAAGTGGTATCGATGGAGGCGCTGCGTATGCGAATCGAATGGCCGTCGGCGTGGAGCCTAATCGAGTAGGTAGATCCCTGCTGCAGCTGCTGCCACCAGCGCGATTTCTATCATGACCACGATTAGTATCCCCCTCAAACCGTGGGTGACGAGATCCACGCCGCATGCTGTAGCAATAGCCGCGCCGGCGCATCCGAACAGGATTGAGCTTGCCTGGGGCAGACTCCGATCAAAGAGATGGATAGCCACGCCGCTTCAGGCGGCTCCAACATTCAGCAGGATGACAAACAATGGCAAATCTGCACGCCGGGGGAAGTGAAGCGGTACTTTGAAAATTTTCATGCTCGCTCTCTTTGTAGGAACAATAGATATCCTATGAACGAATAATGGGGAGTTGCTCTTGGGTCCATTGCATGACGCTTCCTCACAGGTATTTCTTGAAGGTGCCGGCAGTGATGCTCACCGCGATGCCCAATAGAGCCGCGCAGGGGAGCAGAACCAGCATCGGGCTGATGCTGATCGGGAGGGCCAGGTAGAACGTCCAGGGAAAGATGGCCAACGGTATGATGGTTCCGCGTGCCTTGTGGTAGAGGTAGCTGGATTCCCGACCTGCGCCGAACCTCCGCAGATCACGGCGAACCAGTCCATCGACCAAGCCAGTGAACGCGGCTAGGGCGAACAGCGGAATGGTCAAGGCAAGGACTACCAGGCGCACGCAGAAAATCAGAACGGTGAACAGGGCCGCCAGGGCGTAGTTCTGAATAGTCGTCACGCTCTGCGCTGCCAGATAGCGCACATCCAGCTCGCCCCGGGAGCCTGCATTGACCACATTCTCCATGCCCTGGACCCAGCTGAGCATCCCGGTCTTTACCACCAGCCAGTCGTAGGCCTCGGTGACCAACCAGGTGGCGGTACGGCCGGGCTCCTGGACGATGGCACTGTGCAGGAACCCCTGGGACAACCAGCTCAGCTCTGTCATCAACATGTGTTGGCCATGCCGCCACCCGGCCTCGGGCCAGAAGAAATAGAGGCAGACCCAGTCAACTACGATCGCAGTAAACAGCGATCCAAACATGACGCCGATGAAGTAGAACGGGAATCCGATAATTTTACTGAACAGCGACTCCTGCTGTTCCTGCTGATGCTGCGCCCGCTTGGAGACGTCATCTGCTGCCATGGCCTTCCCCTCACGCTACTTCGTCGGTTGCGACATGACGGAAGTCCTCCATCAGGTCTTCAGGGATAGCGGATTTAAGGTCCTGATAGCCAGGCGCTTCCCACCATTCGTTCGAGGCTGCAGCCGATCGGCGCATTCCCGTCGCGATGTCTTGCAGGCTGGCAGGCAGGACATCGTCAGGGTCGTTTGCCGGCAGCGGCATCCGGATCTTCCACAGGTTGCCGCCCTCAATCAGGGCGAAGCATTGGCCCTTGGGCAGGCCCACGACGTGCGCAGGCTCGATCATCGGCACACTGGTCAGCTGCACCGAGTCATTCGTGTTCGAGGTGAACGCCGTTTTGCCGTTCACCGAGTCGTTCGCACTGCTCGCAGGGGTGCTGTTGTAGATCTGCACCTTCGGTAGTTGATTTGTTAGCAGCTCGGCGGTGGCGGTTTCGCGCACGCGCAGCATGAAAAGATTGTTGAAGTTGCCGATCACCTGGCCGGCCTTCGCCTTCGAGCCGATCTTCGCCTCAATGTCACTCAATGTTTGGGTGTAGGCGGTCACCTGGATGCCGGCGCCGCCGGCTTTGTTCACCATCGGGATGAACTCGTCACCGATGAGCTCGTTGAATTCGTCGGCATGCAGGTTGATACGCACCTTGCCACCTGCCATGTGGCCTGGCAGCCCATCGTCGATGCCATGCTTATAGATGTGGCCAGCGATGGATACCAGGTCACTGAACATCGAGTTGCCCACGGCGGCGGCGACCTCGGTGTCGGACAGCGCGTCTAGGCCGACATACACCACGGCGCGCTTTCGGATCACCTGCATCCAGTCGAAGATTGGCCGCTGATCGTTGAGGTCCAGATAGTCGGGTGCGAGCAGCTCGGCAATCCGTCCCGTGGTGAGCTTCTCCAGGAGCGGCAGCAGCGATGCGACGATCTTGTCGAAATAGGTCTTGTCGTAGCGCACGGCGCTGCGTAGACCATCCATCACGGAGTCGTTGATACGCTTCTGTGTCAGGTACTGATCGATGGCCACCACCCGCAGTGGGCGATCCTTCATCGCGAAGGACAAGTTCTTGCGATCGATCTTTGCCTCCAGAGCGACAATGGTCTCCCAGGCCTTTGGGTCATGCTCCGCGAAGTACTTCTGGGCGTATTCGACGAAGAGCTCGTCGATGTTGATAACGTGCCGGCGGATCTGCTCGTAGTCGGGACGGCGGCCCAGGGCGACCAGCGATTGCGCAATGATGTTGACGAAACGCCAGGCGAACTCGCGGAAGGCTGCCGAATTGCCCTCGCCGGAGAGCTGGCCAGCGATACGCGTGGCCACCTCGCTGATCCGGCCAAAGCGGCCAATGGCGTTGTAGCGGGCGGAAATGTCCGGCCAGCCAAGATGGAAAATATAGAACTCATCCAGGCGCCCGGCGCGCTCGCACTCAACGTACATGCGCTTGAGCAGATCGGCGTCACCTTTGGGGTCGAACACAATCACGACTTCATGATCAGCAGCTTGAGTAGGTTGCTGCCGACGTGCCCACCGATGTCGGGCTTGGCTCCGTCGTCCCATGTGTACCCGGCGCCCACGGCGATGGGTGCGGCGGATGTCTTGTGTGATGAATACCTCGGCCAGGCGTGTCTTACCGACACGGGTGGTGCCGAACACGATGGTATGCCCAACCCGTTCGCCCAGGGGAAGGCTGACATTTTGTTCATCGGGCTCGATACCATGCAGTCTCGGTAGGCCACCCACGGGAGGCAGTGGCCTGGCGGGATTCCAACTGGAGTCCCAACTGGTGAGTTTTGTGATGGCCTTCAGTGGGAAGGGGGCGAATTCCAAGCGCTCTTCAGCCAGCCGCGCCCGGGTGTACAACTTGGTCGGCTCCACATACGACGCGTACTGAGGCAGGTAAGTATCAGCGAGTCGCTGTGTGTGCTTCTGTGTCCAGCGGAAGCCCCGGCCGATGAACAGGCGCTCATTGCTGATCGGCATCTCGGTGCTGGTCATGGTGTAGTGAGGAAGACGCCGGAGGTTGGCCTGGTAGCGCAGGACCACTCTGGCCTGAAGCAGCCGGACAGTGCCGATGTAGGCAAAGCCGAGTGCAGCCACTAACCCGAACAGGGGAGTCAGCGCAAAGGCCCAGGGAGCACCGATGCACAGGGCGGCTGCGACATAACAGACAGCCGTGGTGAACAGCTCGACGGGCGGTCGGAGGAGTGACTCAAGGGTGTAGGTGGCCATGTCGTCATGCCCTCATGAGGTTGACTAGAGAGAGGGCTTCGCTGCGAGCCACTTCGATCTGCTCTGGGGTGAGGCGTTCGGCCAGGCGCTGCGCGAAGGCGATCTCATTGATCCCCGAAAGCCCGGTCACGCGGCCACCGTAAAGCTCGCTCACATGCCGGATCTGCTCGAGCATCTGTTCTCGTCCTGGACGGTTTAACGGGTGGCTGATGACCAGCGTGATAATGGGCGAGCGCATCGGGACCTCACTGCTGGAGGGTGGTGGAGGTGATGAGGACCGGATAGTGCTGAAGCCCCAGTCGTATCGCGATGTCGGAGGCTGGTACCGGCATAACCTGCAGGCCCGGTGCCCAGCGTCGGACAACCTCGAGGCGATCGGCGCTGGCGACGTTCACCAGCAAGCCCACCGCCTGCAATCGCTGCAGGTCCTGGAGCTTCTGGCTGAGCCACGTTTGTGAGAGCTGGTCATCACCGATCAGGAACATGGGTTGCAGGCCTGGCGCGTTGATCACTCGCCCTTGAAATGTGCCTGGGCGCAGTTCGGGGGTCTCTACGGGGAAGGCACCGGTCGTTTGGAGGCCTGTCACAGGAGGCGGCTGGGTGGGCTCGGGCTCCAGGTCCTGGTAGTACGGCAGCGCGGATGTACCGCCGTAATCAGCAACGACCGTCAATTCCGCTGCGGCGGCACTGCTGATGGTTATGGTGGCGCTGGCCAGCGCTCGAAGCGCCCTGAGAGAAAGTAGGTTGCTCTTTGTCATGGAGTCGTGGCCAAGAAATTGATGCCGGTGACGCGGCTAAGGTGTTTCGCGAAGTAGCCGCGGTATCGTGCGGCGGGGGCACCGCCCGCTGGTCGGTGATAGCGGCCAGCGGCATCGATCCAGCTCCCACCCTTAGCCTTCTGTTCGGCCAGAATCTGGGCTGTCACAGTCAGGTTTTTGTAGGGGTCGAGGCCTTCGCATGGCGAGGTATAACGATGCCCGTTGGCCTTGATATTGGTTTGCCCAAGGCCAACGTCGACCCGAGCGGGGCCGACGATTGCGATAGCCATGTTCAATGCCCTGCAGGCATCTGCCCTGGTTGCAAACCGGTAGCCCTTGCCCGCGACATTCAATGTCCAGGGCCAGGGCACGAGCTGACCGCGTAGTTTGGTGCCACTCTCCTGCAGCGCCACGGAGTACAGAACAGCAGGCGGAACGCCGTGCAGGATTGCGATCGACTTGTACGCCGGCGGCGGATCCTCGGCTGCGGTGGCCAAACCAGAGACCATCATGAGGAGCACGCAGGCCGCCGAGCGCACGCTCATTTGCGCTGCCACTGGCCGCCGACCTGTGCCACGGATGCAGGTAAATCACCGCCGAGGCCAAGTCGGAGCCAACGTCCCTTGTCATGATTGAGGGTGATCAGTCGGCTTTTAACGCTACTGGGTTCGACCCCAGCGAGAATGGCCCAGCGGCGAATCCGCTCATCATCATTCTGGCTCCCGACGAAGTAGAGGTCGAACGGCGTCTGGGCAGTTTGGAGCTGTTTTACCTGGTTGATGCAGGCCTGACAGTTCTCCTTCACGAACACGGCCAGTCGACCATTCCCTTGTAGGGACGGCCCACTAACGGTGGCGGGTGACTGGACGGGCGCGGACGACAGCTCAATCGTCTTCTCCCCTGGATATAGGCGCCTGTACGCCTTGTTATAGGCCCGTTGGTACGCGAGCTCATTCTCAACTCGCTTGCGTTCAGCCTGGACCTGCAGCTCGGCAAAGCGGCGCCGTTCTTCGTCCGACCGCGCTTCTATGCCGAGGGCAGTCAGAGGGTCCAGGCCTGGACTCCAGATCCCGCGAGGCCCCTGCATCAGTTCCCGATAGCGTTCGAACTCTTTACTCGTGAGCCCCCATTCTCTGGCCAATTGATCCCGCAGGTTTTGCTGGGCGGTCGCGCCTTCTGCAGAGAACTTTTGCTGGGGCTGTTGGCTGCTGGATGTGCTGTTCACTGGGGCCGCAAGGGCGGATCCCGTGAACCCAAAGGCACAAGCATACGCAATGGCACAGAAGGTGTGTTGATTCATGGCTGAGGTCTCAGGGGTGGATATTCAAGGTTCGGGTGGCACCGTTGACGTCAAACGTGGCCGTACGATCGTTGACGGACTTGAGGTGCCAGGTGGTGTCGCTCACAACCTCACCTGGTCGGATCAGGTAGATCTGACTCAGTCGCGTACTTCCCGCTGGGGCTATGGCGAGGAAGCGTTCGCCGCCGCGGTACTCGAGCCCCACCATCTGGAATGGAGGAGGCGCTGATGGCACAGGCGGCACCTTGGCGATGGCGGCTTTGGTTTTTGGCTTGGGGGGCGCTTGAGGTTTCGTCGTGACTACTGCGGTAGCCCGGGATGCCGCCATTTTTTGCATTTTGCCCGTAAGGGATTCGAGATCGGCTTTCAGGACCACTAGCTCGCTGGCACTGGCTGACGTCCGGGCCATGTATTGGGCTTGGGCTGCCGCCGCCTGTGCGGCATCGATTCGCATCGCTAGCGCTTGTTGGCTGGCACGAAAATCGTCCATCGAGACCATCGGCTTGCCGGCGACAGTGTCGAGCCGATCATCGATCCCGCTCAGTCGGCTTTGCAGCGCATTGAGCATGGCTTTATCTGCCGCCTCGGTGAGCGTGCTGCGCAATGTTGCGAGCTGGTATTGCTGGAACAGCAAGGCGGCGCCGAGGGCGATCCCCCCCAGGGCGATGAGCAATTTGTTTCTGGACGGCAATTTTGGCAGGTTCATGGGTGTCCTCTCGAAGCCGAGTACACCCTCGCGCAGGCGTGATTTTGTTTCAGTAAAAAATGCGCAACCCATTTGGTTGGAATTTTTTAACAGCTATGAGTGTCGATTTTGGTGGAGAGGAGTAGGAGGTGACACTTGCGGCGGTCACCGCTTACGAGGAGAGTGTTTGGGGAAGCCCCGTCCTGACCAACGAGAGCGGGGCTTTTGATTGCCTCGCGAGGGAAGTCATCCTTCGCCTATGACTGCCAGGCTCGCCCGGGGGGGCAGGGCCTTTCATGATACCGTGCTAGCAGTCGAGCCAGCGTCCGGTCGACCTCGTGTAAGCACATGGACTACCACGAGGAAGGTGCCGATCGTGAGCAATGAAGTAACGGAGCTGCCCCCCGATTTCGTGATTGACAAGGACCTTCTTCGTAGCGAGCCCTGCACATCCCTTGCCACCTACCTACGCGCACGTTTTGCTCGACCAACACAGTTCGCTCTTGCCCGACAATCAACGGGATTGCCATGGGAATACGGCCCCATTGGAGCAGCTCTACCGCTTTCACATCGGCAACTGCGAAGAGGCCAAGAGCTAGGAGGCAGGCGCGCGCATTCATGGCTTCACCCCGACGGCTTGCAGATCGACCTCGATGCGTTGCGGCTTGGAGGCGTAGCAGTTCCACATCAACCCTAACGGATCTTTTTTCATGATTGATGTCTGGCCGAAACGCGGCCGCACAGATCGCTCCGGAATCATCGGAGAAGCTTATTTGGCTCATGAGGAAGGCTTGTGGGGGGGCGGCAGTGGACGGCTCTTTCAGCACAGGTCGGCTGACCCGTGCTGACTTGATCGGAGACTTCTTAGGTACCCGCTAATGCAAATTCATGACATTTATTCCTTCATGGTTCGAGTTGGGGGTTAAAAGGCATTCTTCGAACAGTACCTATAACATTCACAAGTCAAATCATAGATAAAATTAATCGCTTTCATAGGAAAGTTTTATGGGGGGGGATGCTACTCGATGATGGCATACCGCCATCTTTTGTATATAAAATTGCATTAAAATTCATCGATGCCCAGCGGAGAGAAAAAAGCATGTGCATGAGATATTTAAAAGTGGGCAATCGACTGGCAATTATTTTTATCGTACTGTTATCAATATTCATTCTCACTGGTATTTATGCGCTGGGAAAAATCAGCATAATGCAAAAGGAGGGAGATGACTTAACGAAAAACTGGCTACCGAGCCTAATGCTAACAAGCGACCTCGAATTTGAGCTGCAGACGTTGCGACTCGAAACCCTGAGAGTCAATGCGAGCACTGATCAGCGTCGTATTAATGAGGCTTTGGCATACCTGCCGGTGGGCTTGAAGCAGTTCGAAGAGCATATCTCAAAATATGAGTCACTTATAGCGTCGGATGATGAGCGCATTGCCTACGAAAAACTTAAGGCAAAAGCGGATCAATATACTCAGTCGATGAGTAAGTATCTGAGTAAGGCGAGGTCAGGCAGCATTGAGGATGCCCGCTCCATGGCCGATGAAATCTCTAGTCACACGGCCGCTCTTCCTGGACTCCTGTCTGATCTCGACAAATTAAATATGGGAGGAGTTCACGAAACATCCACAAGCCTAGGGCTTGCTGTAAGTGATGCATTCTTTGGGATAGTCACTGCTCTCGCAGGTTCAGCTATCCTCGCTCTTATCATTAGCTGGCGCCTTACACTCAGCATAAAGCGTCCGCTTATGAGTTTTCTAGAGGTTTTTGAATGTATTGCCAATGGAGACCTAAGGATGCTCCGATCAACTTGTCGTGCAGCCGCGGTAAGTTGCAATTTTCCAGGCACCTACAGCGTTATTGGACGAAAAGTGACCGAAAAATCATGTACGGAGAGCTTTTTCGACCGGTTCTCCGTGTTAAACGCGAACCTCACCCATACCCATGAGCTGTTTTCGAACCCTCCACAGGTTTGCCAGGGCGAACAGCGTGGTCAACTGAGCCGTGTTTTTCATCAGCCCACGAAAACGTACTTTCACGTAACCAAACTGCCGCTTGATCACGCGAAACGGATGCTCGACCTTGGCCCGTGTCTGAGCCTTGCAGAACTCGATCTTGCGCTTGGCTTTGTACAGTACGCTGCGCTGGTTCAGCTTGGAATAGGTGCTGCGACGCGCTGCAATCTGCCAGATCACCCCCCGATTTTCATGCTCTTCGCGCCTTTCGACACCGGTGTAACCGGCATCTGCATACACGGCGTTTTCTTCGCCATGCAGCAGTTCAGCCACCTGCGTGACATCGGCCACATTGGCAGCGGTGCCATGGACGTGATGCACCAGGCCGGACTCGACATCGGCACCGATGTGCGCCTTCATCCCGAAGAAATACTGACCGCCTTTCTTGGTCTGGTGCATCTCGGGATCACGCTTGCCTTCTTTATTTTTGGTCGAGCTGGGGGCATGAATAATGGTGGCATCGACGATGGTGCCTTGGCGCAGCGACAGGCCTTTTTCCTGCAGATAACCATTGATGACCGCAAGGATTGCCGGTGCGAGCTGATGCTTCTCCAGCAAGTGCCGGAAGTTCATGATCGTGGTGTCTTCGGGGATTGGCGCGCTCAGCGTCAGGCGTGCGAACTGGCGCATGGGCGTGATTTCGTAGAGCGCTTCTTCCATGGCCGGGTCGCTCAGGGAGAACCAGTTCTGCAACAGATGGATGCGCAGCATGGTTTCCAGAGGATAGGGTTTTCTACCGCCGCCGGCCTTGGGGTAGAACGGTTCGATCAGCTCCAGCAGGCCTGCCCAGGGCACCACCTGATCCATTTCGGCGAGGAAGCGCTCTCGGCGGGTTTGCTTGCGCTTGCCGGCGTACTCAAAGTCGGAAAAGCTCATCTGGCTCATGGGCGGCTCGGATCAGGTGTTGCGGGGATTCTCGCATAACTGAAGGCTTGTTCGGAGATTCCCTAACTGGCAAGATTGACGTGAGCGGTAATGACGAGTTCACCATCCTTAGTAAAAATGTAAGAAAAATGCAAAGCAACCTTCGGTCCACTGTGCAGAAAATAGGTAGTGCGTCAGCACAGTTGGCAACAGCTTCGGAAGAGTTGAGTTCAATAACGTCTGAATCAGCCCGTGGATTGGAGCAGCAAAACTATGAGGTCGAGCAAGCGGCTACCGCTGTGAATGAGATGACCGCAGCAGTCGAAGAAGTGGCGAGAAATGCTTCGTTAGCTTCGAGCTCTGCTCAGAGGACGGACCATGCGGCCCTTGCTGGTCACAATCGCGTACTAGAAACCATTCAATTGGTCAATACGCTCTCAGTCAACATGGATTTGACCGCAGAGACCATAATCGATCTTACAGATCAGACGAAAAAAATCAGCTCGGTACTGGATGTAATCCGCTCCATTGCGGAACAGACTAATTTGTTAGCGCTGAATGCAGCTATTGAAGCGGCACGAGCGGGCGAGCAAGGACGAGGCTTTGCAGTCGTAGCTGATGAGGTACGAGCACTCGCTCACCGCACGCAGAAATCCACTTCAGAAATTGAACAAATGATAATTGGCATTCAATCGGGTACCGAAAACAGCGTTAGAGCAATTAGGGAAAGTCAGGCAAGCGCAATCAAAACTCTAGAAGCTGCGGAAGTATCTGGCACGGCTTTACAAGCCATTACAGCCGCAGCAGCGGAGATCACTGAACGTAATCTTGTAATTGCAACAGCATCCGAAGAACAGGCGCATGTCTCAAGAGAGATCGACCGAAACCTTACGCGCATCCATGATTTGAGCGCGCAGTCAGCCAGTGGAGCACTACAGACCTCATCAGCAAGCTCAGAGCTTGCGAGCTTAGCATCAGACCTAGAATCGGAAGTGGCTAAATTTAGAGTTTAAATATTAATCTGGAGTTGTGGCAGATGTTTTGCCAGCTAATGCTAATGCCTGTTTGTTTGTTTGTTGTTTTGTGGGTTTCGCTAGTGAGTGCTTGATCATCTAATCAAAAAATGAAACTTTTAGTTTTGCTCGGTAAAAGACGGTGAAGCGAGATGACAATCCTAGAGCATGTACTGACCAAAGGACCTAGGTGGACTCCTCTGCTGGTTCTTATTTGTGGATTGCTGGGTACTACTGCCGCCTGGATGGTGTTGCATAACACCCAAAAAAAAGAGGCCGATGAAAAGTTTCAAAAACTGGGTGATGAATTGCTGGAAGCGATTGAGAGGCGGATGTCTAATCATAATCAGATACTGCTCAACGGCGCAGGCTTTTTCAAAGCAAGTAATCACGTTAGCAGAGATGATTGGCGGCGTTTTGTAGAAAGTATGGATCTAGGACGCAATTTTCCAGGAGTTCTTGGGCTAGGATACAGCCAAGTAGTAAAGCCAGATCAATTGAAAGTCTTTGAGGATAGCTTACGTAAAGAAGGCTTTTCCCAATTTGCACTCAAACCGGCCGGGAAGCGTGAACTGTACACTTCTATAATCTATTTAGAACCATTTGTGGGCCGAAATATGGCCGCATTGGGCTTCGATATGTTTTCCGAGCCACATCGGCGAGCAGCTATGACCAGAGCGGTTGAAACTGGCACGGCTCAATTGAGCAGCAAAGTCACTCTCGTTCAAGAGATTGATGCGGATCCGCAGCCGGGCTTACTGATGTATGTACCCGTTTATGAATCTGGAGTTTCATTGGATTCGCCCGAGAAACGCTGGGATGCTTTGCGTGGCTTTGTCTACAGTCCTTATCGTGTAAATAGCCTGATGCAGGCACTGCTTGACGGCCAAGAGTTGCAAATCGACTTTGCACTCTACACTGGTACTATGCCTTCTGCTGAGCAGCTCATTTATACCAGCAATCCGAGAATAGAGTCGGCAGATCTACCCTTGCGTTCAGAGTATATAGAAATGTTTGGCCAACCGTTCTATATAGATTTCTATCCACAGCATGATTTTCACGAGCGTTTCAATCAAGGCCAGGGACTTTTGTTGACACTTGGTTTCGTGATCAGCGTTCTTCTGTTCATTCTAACGCAGGTGGTGGCGAGTGGTCAGAGGCGAGCTATTAAACAGCTGATGGTACTGGAAAAGAGCGAGTCGCGGCTCGGGGCCATTGCAATGGTCACCAACGATGTAATCTGGGAGCTTGATGTCGAAAGCCGAATACTCTCTCACAATCAGCGAGGTGGCATCAGTCAGTTGCCAAAAAACCTGACGATTTATGACTGGCTGAGATGTGTTCATCCCGATGACAAGCAACAGCTCATCGAAGGCTTTCTCCGCGCTCTGGATGGGAACGATCTTACATGGGTTGCTGAGTTCCGATACTTCGACAGGTATAACAACATCGGGATTCTCGAATCCAAGGCTGCCTTCCTAAGAAACCAAAAAGGAAAGGCCATTCATGTCGTTGGAGGAGCGCAAGACTTGACGCGCCGACGAAAGATGCAGTCTGCGATGATGAATATGGCAGCCAGTGTCGCTGAGCTTGAGGACGAACAGTTCTTTACTGCGCTGCTTAGGAATCTTGTCAACGGTCTTGAGGCAGACGGTGGGTGCATCGCCAAGATTGACGAGACCTCTCCCTCCACTGCAATTACATTAGCAGTTATTGTCGATGGCGAGCACATTAGTAACTTTACTTATCCAATTGTCGGAAGTCCTTGCGAGAACCTTCTTTCGAATAAAGATTGCTTTATCCCTGACAATCTTTCTCAAAACTTTCCCAAAGCAAGTGGGTTGCCCGGCATTCAATCTAGGTCCTATGTCGGCGGCCAACTTATTGATGAGCAGGGCATCGTGATAGGCTTTATCTATGTATTGTTCAGGGCGCCGGTTGAACGTACAGATTTGATGACCTCTGTCTTACAAGTTTTCGCAGTACGCGCCGCGGCAGAAATACGACGTATCGAGGCCGAACAAAAACTTCGCGAGCAAGCAAACTTACTAGACCATGCGAAAGAATCAATCATCGTACTGGATCTGGAGCTAAACATCCGATTTTGGAATAAAGGTGCCGAAGACATGTATGGTGTCTCTAGAGAGAATGCCATAGGTCACAGTGTCAGAAAATTTTATGCGGATGCATCTGCTCTCTCCATTGCCTTCACCGAAACTTTACGCGAAGACCACTTCAGCGGAGAGTTCCAGCAAGCCGCTGATTCTAAAACATCAACCGTGTTAGTGGATGAAAATTGGACCCTCATTAGAGATGCATCCGGATCACCTAAATCAATACTCAAGGTGGGCATTGATGTGACAGATCGACATGAAGCTGAAAAACAAATTAAGAGGCTGGCATATTTCGATACGCTCACCGGCTTACCTAACCGTAGGCTTTTTATGGAGCGATTGAAAGAGGCTTTAGAAAACAGTGCGTCTGCAGGGAAATTCTCCGCACTGCTCTTCATCGATTTGGATAACTTCAAAAATCTGAATGATTTGCATGGCCATTTGAACGGCGATGAGTTGCTGGTATCATTCTCTCGCACGCTATCTAAAGCAGTAGGCAAACACGATACAGTCGCTCGGCTCGGTGGTGATGAGTTTGTAATTATCATTTCCAGCCTGGATGCCAATCGTTCTGTTGCGATAGAGCGGGCCTCTCAAGCTGCCAGAACAATAATCAAGGAGCTCGAAAAGCCGCTCGAAATACAGGACTCTTGTGTATACGCTACCGCCACCGCCAGCATTGGTATAACCGTATTTAATGACGCAAGCAGTCATCTCGGCGAATTGCTCAGACAAGCTGATATGGCCATGTATGAAGCAAAAGACTTTGGTCGGAATACGTATAGGGTATATAATGCTGAGAGCGACGATGCTATAATTACTAGAACCATGCTATCCACAGAATTTAAGCGTGCGTTAGAAAATGGTGAGTTTGAACTTTGGTATCAGACTCAGCTTGACGCAAACGAAAAAGTTTATGGAGCTGAGGCGCTGCTGCGCTGGCGACATCCCTCACGAGGACTCATACCGCCCTCTGATTTCATCCCTCTTGCTGAGCGCTCTAGATTCATTGTAGAGCTTGGGCGTTGGGTCCTAGATACTGCCTGTCATCAACTTTCACAATGGGAAGAGACCCTTTCGGATAAACCATTTAAGTTATCGGTTAACGTCAGTGTTCAGCAGCTTCGTCAGGATAATTTTGTAGAGGAAGTTCTTCAGTCCATCCAGCGCCACGGCGTAGTATCAGGAAGGTTGGTTCTTGAGGTCACAGAGGGCGTATTGGACGAGGCCAGTGCTGTCATCTCTAAAAAGCTTCACACCTTACGCGAAAAAGGTGTATTAATTTCACTTGATGACTTTGGAACGGGCTATTCTTCGCTTTCTCGACTCAAACGGATGCCATTTGATGAGATAAAGATTGATAAATCCTTCATTAGTGAAGTACCTCGAAATGAAGATGACTCAGCAATCGTTATGGCCATCTTGGCACTTGGCAAGGCGATGCATATGCGGGTGGTGGCTGAAGGAGTGGAAACCGCAGAGCAGCTCACCTTCCTGAAACACCATGGCTGTGAAGCGTTCCAGGGCTACTACTATTCTGTTCCGACTCCCAATCCTAGTCTCGACCGCTGTGACTCTGTGAGTGTATAAAAGCCAATGCGAAGACCACGGATGGTCTGAACTAGGTGGATGCTATTCCATTAACTCGATTTTAGCGTTTTGGATCTTATTTTTCACCCCAGAGGGTTTTACTACACGGCTTAATG
>AZIG01005256.1_pt1 | contig 28369 bp, 25 predicted proteins | sample 359071 | NCBI WGS metagenome assembly AZIG01 (sample SAMN02429714, study PRJNA222667) | marine sediment metagenome | biome: Sediment sample; isolation source: enrichment culture of sample MGS-AQ(UA) from oil contaminated terminal site... | place: Jordan: Aqaba | collected 2011-05-15 | depth 18 m m | reverse complement strand
GCCTCGAATGCAGTGCTGTACCCGTGTAGGAGGCTTTAGCCGCGAAGCAGGCGACGCGGTCTTACTCGCCAATCAGGGCCTTGTAGCCAGCAGCATCCAGCAACTTGTCCAGCTCGGCCGGGTTGCTTGGCTTCAATTTGAAGATCCACGAACCGTAAGGCTCTTCGTTGAGCAGTTCCGGGCTCTCAGCCAGCTCTTCATTGACCGCAATCACTTCGCCACCGACCGGGGCGTAGATGTCCGAAGCGGCCTTGACCGACTCCACCACACCCGCAGCGTCGCCAGCGCCAAACACTTTGCCGACTTCGGCCAGTTCGACGAACACCACATCACCCAAGGCTTGCTGGGCGTGATCGCTGATACCCACGGTCACACTACCGTCGGCTTCCAGGCGAGCCCACTCATGGCTTTCGGCAAAACGCAGGTCGGCGGGGATATTGCTCATGTCTTGAATTCCTCGATTGGCTCAGCGGTAGGCCCGCCGGTTATAAATTGTTCAGATCAGGATCTTGCCGTGGCGCACGAAGGTCGGTTTGACCACCCGCACCGGGTACCACTTGCCGCGAATTTCCACCTCGGCCCGATCACCGGTAGCCATAGGCACGCGCGCCAACGCAATGGACTTGCTCAGCGTAGGCGAGAAACTACCACTGGTGATCTCCCCTTCGCCAATACCGGCTACACGTACTACCTGATGGGCGCGCAGTACACCGCGCTCTTCCAGCACCAGACCCACCAGTTTTTCTTGCACACCGTGCTCGATTTCCGCAAGCAGGCCGGCACGGCCGATGAAGTCGCGCTCGGCCGGTTCCCAGGCGATACTCCAGCCCAGGTTGGAGGTGAGCGGGGTGTGGTTTTCGTCGATGTCCTGGCCGTACAGGTTCATGCCGGCTTCCAGGCGCAGGGTATCGCGGGCGCCCAGGCCGCTTGGGGCGATACCGGCGCCGACCAGGTCGTTGAAGAAGGCCACCGCCTGATCGCCCGGGAAGATGATCTCCAGGCCGTCCTCACCGGTATAGCCGGTGCGGGCAATGAACCAGTCGCCGTCGGCAACGCCCTCGAACGGGCGCAGTTCGCGGATGAGTGCAGCGCGCGCGGGGCTGAGCAAGGCCGCGACCTTTTCGCGGGCACGCGGCCCCTGGATGGCAAGGATGGCCAGATCAGGGCGGACCTGGAAGTCCACGGAAAAACCGGCACGTTGCAATTGCAGCCAATCGAGCACCTTGGCACGGGTGGCGGCATTGGTGACCAGGCGATAGCCGGTTTCCGTGCGGTAGACAATCAGATCATCGATCACCCCGCCCTGTTCGTTCAGCAGCGGGCTATACAGCGCCTTGCCGGTGTCGTCGAGGCGGGCCACGTCGTTGGCCAGCAGACGCTGCAGCCAAACAGTGGCATCAGTGCCGTCGACATCGATCACCGTCATATGAGAAACATCGAAGACGCCGCAATCGCTGCGCACCTGATGGTGCTCCTCGACCTGCGAGCCATAGTGCAGGGGCATGTCCCAGCCACCGAAATCGACCGTCTTGGCGCCTAGCGCCAGGTGCAGGTCATACAAAAGCGTGCGCTGTCCCATGGGTTTCTCCTTCCGGGCGTGGCGAAGCGGCGGCGGTCGATGACGTTGGGTCGTCAGCTTTTCTTGTTACTCACACCCGCCGCGCGAATGCCGCGCATTGTAGCCGCAAGGTCGCTAGCTGACATCCTCAGTGACTGTGACCGGGTCGACGTGCCGAACGGCGAATCAGGCCGATGACCGGTAGCAGCCCCACCAATACCAAGGTCAGTGCCGGCAGCGAGGCTCGGGCCCACTCGCCCTCGCTGGTCATCTCGAACACCCGCACGGCGAGGGTGTCCCAGCCGAACGGCCGCATCAGCAAGGTGGCGGGCATTTCCTTGAGCACGTCGACGAACACCAGCAGCGCGGCACTAAGGGCACCGGGCACCAGCAGCGGCAGATATACCTTGAAAAACAATCTTGCGCCGCCAACACCCAGGCTGCGCGAGGCTTCGGGGAGTGACGGGCGGATACGCTCCAGGCTGCTCTCCAGCGGCCCGTAGGCCACCGCGATGAAGCGCACCAGGTAGGCCAGCAGCAACGCCGAGAGGCTGCCTAGCAGCAGCGGCTTGCCGGCGCCGCCCAGCCAGCTGGACAGCGGAATGACCAGGTGGTTGTCGAGGTAACTGAAGGCCAGCATGATCGACACCGCCAACACCGAACCGGGCAGGGCATACCCCAGATTGGCCAGGCCAACCCCGGCGCGGATACCGCCCGTCGGTGCCTGGCGCCGGGCAAAGGCCAGCAGCAACGCCACGCATACCGTGACCAGCGCCGCCATGCTGCCCAGGTACAGGGTGTGCAGCACCAGGCCGACATAACGCTCATCCAGGTCATGCCGGCCGCGTTGCCAGAACCACGCCAGCAACTGCAGCAGCGGGATGACGAAAGCGCAGGCGAACACCAGCAGGCACCAGCCACTGGCCAGCAGCGCCTTGAGACCACGCAGTTGATAAAGCGCCTGCACGCGTGGTCGCTCGTTGCCGCTGCGGCTGGCACCGCGGGCGCGGCGCTCGCCGTACAGCACCAGCATCACCGCCAGCAACAGCAAGCTGGCCAGCTGGGCCGCACTGGACAAGCTGAAGAAGCCGTACCAGGTCTTGTAGATGGCCGTGGTGAAGGTGTCGAAGTTGAATACGGCCACTGCACCGAAGTCGGCCAGGGTTTCCATCAGCGCCAGGGCGATACCGGCACCGATCGCCGGCCGCGCCATGGGCAGGGCCACCCGCCAGAACGCCTGCAGGGGTGACAACCCAAGTACCCGCGCCGCCTCCATCAGCCCCTTGCCCTGAGCCAGGAAGGCCGTGCGTGCCAACAAGTAGACATAGGGGTAGAACACCAGCACCAGAACGGTGATTACCCCTCCGGTGGAACGCACCCGGGGCAGGCGCATTGGCCCGAACACCTCGCGCAGGGCGCTTTGCACCGGGCCGGCAAAGTCCAGCAGGCCGACGAAGACAAACGCCAGCACGTAGGCCGGGATGGCGAACGGTAACATCAGCGCCCAGTCCAGCCAGCGTCGACCAGGGAAGTCGCAGAGGCTGGTGAGCCAGGCCAGGCTGACGCCCAGTACGGTGACACCAATGCCCACACCCACCACCAGGGTCAGGGTATTGCCGAGCAGGCGGCCCATCTGGGTGTCGAGCAGGTGGGACCAGATCTGCAGGTCGATGGATTGCCAGGACAGCAGCAGCACGCTCAGGGGCAGCAGCACCAAGGCGGCGATCAGGGAGACCGGGAGGTACCAGCGGCGTTGGGGGGTGTGGGGCAAGGCTGAAATCTCGAGTGCGATGGCGACCGCTGCGCGGTCGTTCGCGGGTAAACCCGCTCCTACCGGGACCGCGCAAGGCAGTGCAGATCCTGTAGGAGCGGGTTTACCCGCGAAAGGGCCCTAAGGGGCCCAAAGAGGATAAAGCCTGGCGCTTAGTTGTAGCCAGCACGATCCATCAAGCGGATGGCTTCAGCCTGGCGCTTGCCGGCAATTTCCACCGGAATGCTGTCGGCCTTGAAGCTGCCCCACGCCGCCACTTCCTCCGATGGTTTCACCTTCGGGTTGGCCGGGAATTCCTGGTTGATGTCAGCAAACAGCTTCTGAGCTTCTTCGCCGGTCATCCATTCAACCAGTTTCTTCGCGGCTTCCGGGTGTGGCGCGTGCTTGGTCAGGCCGATACCCGAGAGGTTCACGTGAACGCCACGGTCACCCTGGTTGGGCCAGAAGATCTTCACCGGCAGGTTCGGGTTCTGCTTGTGCAGACGGCCGTAATAGTAGGTGTTGACCACGCCCACATCACACTGCCCGGCCTCGATGGCCTGGATCACCGCGTTGTCGTCGGAGAACACATCGGTGGACAGGTTGTTGACCCAACCTTTGACGATTTGCTCGGTCTTGGCCTCACCGTGGGTTTCAATCAGGGTGGCGGTCAGCGACTGGTTGTACACCTTCTTTGCCGTGCGCAGGCACAGACGGCCTTCCCACTGTTTGTCAGCCAGGGCTTCGTAGGTGCTCAATTCTTCGGGTTTGACCCGCTCGGTGGAGTAGATGATGGTGCGGGCGCGCAGGCTCAGGCCGGTCCAGTCGTGCGACGAGGCGCGGTACTGCGACGGGATGTTCTGGTCGATGACGTCGGACTCGATCGGCTGCAGGATGCCCATCTGCTCGGCCTGCCACAGGTTGCCTGCATCGACGGTCAGCAGCAGGTCGGCCACGCCGTTGTCGCCCTCAGCCTTGATGCGCTGCATCAGCGGGGCTTCCTTGTCGGTAATGAACTTGATCTTGACGCCGGTCTTGGCGGTATAGGCATCGAACACCGGCTTGATCAGCTCGTCGATGCGCGAGGAGTACACCACCACTTCGTCCGCTGCCTGGGCAGTGCCGCCGAACAGGGTCAGGGCCAAGGCGGCCAGTAGGGGCTTGCGTGGCAACATTAAAAGCACTCCTCGGATCGTATGAGAGGTGCGAATGGTAGTGAATCCCATTTTCTGGCTCACCTACCTAGGCGTTACCGGATGTTGCAAAGGACTGCTACGCAGCCCCGCCGCTCTCAAGCCTTGGCCAGATCCGGCAGGTCACCACTTAAACCCAACGCCTGGCGCACAAACATCGCCTTGGCCTCCGGCATCTGCTCTACCAGTTTCAACCCGCTGTTACGCAACCAGCGCAACGGCAGCGGATCAGCCTGGAACAACCGTTCAAACCCTTCCATTGCCGCCATTAGCGCCAGGTTGTGCGGCATACGCCGCCGCTCGTAACGGCTCAGCACCTTCACATCCGCCAACCGCTCACCACGCTCGCAAGCATTGACCAGTACCTCGGCCAGCACCGCAGCGTCGAGGAAGCCGAGGTTCACACCCTGCCCGGCCAGCGGGTGGATGGTGTGCGCGGCATCGCCGATCAACGCCAGGCCTTCACCCACATAGCGCTTGGCGTGGCGCTGGCGTAGCGGCACGCATACCCTTGGGTCGGCCTGCAACACTTGGCCCAGGCGGCCCTCGAAGGCACGTTCCAGAGCCTTCAGGAAGGCAGCTTCATCCAGCGCCATCAGTTGCTCGGCATGCTCCGGGGTGGTCGACCAGACGATCGAGCACCAGTCCTGCTGGCCATCGCGGGTCAACGGCAGGAAAGCCAGCGGACCTTCGTCAGTGAAACGCTGCCAGGCCGTGGCCTGGTGCCCGGCTCTGCAACGCACGCTGGTGACAATGGCATGGTGCAGGTAATCCCATTCGCGGGTTTCGCAGCCGGCCAGACGCCGCACCGCCGAATTGGCACCGTCGGCAGCGATCACCAATGGCGCACGCAGTTGCCGGCCATCCGCCAGGGTCAGTAGCCACTCATCGCCAGAGCGGCGTAACTGCTCCAGCCGCGCATTGGCCAGCAGGCCGATGTCGCTGTCATGCAGGCGCTCCAGCAGGCCGTCCTGCACCACGCGGTTCTCGACGATATGGCCAAGCACCTGAGCATGCACACTGGCCGCCGAGAAGTGAATCTGACCGGTGCCGCTGCCATCCCACACATGCATGTCGGAGTACGGCGTGGCGCGCCGCTGGGCAATGCCGTCCCAAGCGCCAAGGCGCTCGAGGATGCGCTGGCTGGCCGCCGACAGCGCGCTGACACGCGGCTCGAACGGGGCCTGGGCATCGAAGGGTCCGACCGTCAGCGGGCCACCATCGAGCAACAGGATTTGCAGGCCACTGTGGCGCAACGCCAGGGCCAGGGCGCTGCCGACCATACCGGCACCGACAATCAACAGATCTGCGCGCATTTCCATGCCTTACGCCAGCCTCGCTTGCGGCTTGAGCCGCACATATAGGGTTTTATCGACCCGCGCCACCAACTCGCCGGCGCCATCGCGGATATCGACCTGCAAACGCGGCAGGCATTTCTTGCCGGTGGCTGCCTGCTGGCGGATTTCGTCCAGCAGTGCGTCACCGACGTGAAGCTCGGCATAGACCGGGCCTTTGCCCGGCGAGATGAAGTCGATGCTGGCGGCCTTGTCCCAGACGATGTAGTCACGCCCCAGCTGCTCGATCAGCAGCAGCATGTAGAACGGGTCGACCATGGCATACAGGCTGCCACCGAACTGGGTGCCGACGTAATTGCGGTTCCAGCGGGTCAGCTTCATCGCCACCTTGACGCTACGCAGGTCCGGGCTGATGTGCTGCACACGGATACCGGCACCCAGGTACGGTGGGTAGAGGTTCAGCAGCCAGCGCAGCATGCGCGCCCGACGCGCCAGTTTACGCGGGTTGCTCATGCCCGGCCCCGCGGATCAGGACGGGTGCCCAGGCCCATGGCCTGACGGGCGAACCAGCTTTTTGCCGGTGGCAACAGGTCGAGCCCGAGCAGGCCCAGGTTGCGCCCGGCAGTCAGCAACGGCTGATTGCTGCCGAACAGGCGGGTGACCTGATCGGAGAAGCCGATGGTCATCACCTGGTCCAGGCGCTGGCGCTGGTGATAGGCCTGCAGCGTGGTCAGGTCGCCAGGCTGCTGTGGACCTGCCAGCAGCGCTTCGGCCAGGGATTGCACGTCACGCAGCGACAGATTGAAACCCTGGCCCGCGATGGGGTGCAGGCTGTGTGCTGCGTTGCCCAGCACCACCAGGTGCGGCCGCACCTGCTCCTGCGCCTCGATCAAGGACAGCGGGTAGAGGTGCCGTGCGCCCACCTGGCGCAGCGCGCCCAGACGGTAGCCGAACACGCCCTGCAGTTCGCGCAGGAAGCTGCGCTCGTCGATGTCGGCCAGGCGCCGCGCATCCATGCCCTGACGGGTCCACACCAATGCGCAGCGGTTTTCCGGCAACGGCAGCAAGGCCATGGGGCCCTCTTCGGTGAAGCGCTCGAAAGCCTGGCCGCCGTGGGCCTCACCCGGGGTAATGTTGGCGATCAACGCGCTCTGCTGGTAAGGCGTGTGACGCACATGGATACCCAACTGCTCGCGCAAGCCGGAGCGGCCACCATCGGCCAGTACCGCCAGGTCACATTCCAGCTGGGTATCGTCGTTCAGCCGCAGGCGGTAACCGCGTTCGGTGGCCTGCATCGAGGTCACTTCCGCCGGGCAGCGCCAGGTCACCACCTCGCTGTCCAGCCCTTGCCACAGGCACTGGCCGAGCCAGGCGTTTTCCACCACGTAACCCAGCGCCGGTACGCCTTCTTCCAGGGCATCCAGGCGGGTGGCGCCAAAGCGACCACGGTCGGAAACGTGAATCTGCCGGATAGGCTCGGCGCGGCGGCCGATGGCCTGCCACAGGCCCAACTGTTGATAAATCTGCTGGGTGCCGAATGACAACGCCGACGAGCGTGCATCGTAACTGGGCTGGTAGTTGTCGCCGGGGGCGAACGGCTCGATCAGCAGGATCTTCCAGCCGCGCGCCTTGGCGCCGGCCTGCAGGGCCAAAGCCAGGCTTGCGCCAACCAGGCCACCGCCGATGATCGCCAGGTTCACCCGGCTCATGCCACGGCCTTGCGGGCAGCCTGCATCAGCGCCTCGATCTCGGCGACCGTACGCGGCACGCCCGAAGTCAGGATTTCACAACCTTGCCTGGTCACTACCACGTCGTCCTCGATCCTTACCCCAATACCGCGCCACTTTTTGGCCACGGCCTGATTGTCGGCGCCAATGTAGATCCCCGGCTCCACGGTCAGCGCCATGCCGGGTTCCAGTACCCGCCACTCGCCGCCCACCTTGTACTCGCCCACGTCGTGCACATCCATGCCCAGCCAGTGCCCGGCGCGGTGCATGTAGAAGGCGCGATACGCTTCGCTGTCGATCAGCGCCTGCACTTCCCCTTCGAGCAAGCCCAGCTCCACCAGGCCCGCAGTGATGACCCGCACGGTCGCCTCATGGGCGTGGTTCCAGTGCTTGCCGGGGGCTATTTCGGCAAACGCCGCCGCCTGCGCCTTGAGCACCAGTTCGTAGATGGCCTTCTGCTCGGGCGAAAACCGCCCACTGACCGGAAAGGTGCGGGTGATGTCGCTGGCATAGCAGTCGATTTCGCAGCCGGCGTCGATCAGCACCAGGTCGCCATCCTTGAGCGGCGCATCGTTCTGTTGATAGTGCAGGATGCAGCCATTGCGCCCGGCCGCAACGATCGAGCCGTAGGCCGGCATCTTCGCCCCGCCCTTGCGGAATTCGTAATCCAGTTCGGCTTCCAGGCTGTACTCGTGCAGCCCGGCCCGGCAGGCCTGTATGGCCCGCACGTGGGCTCGCGCAGAAATGTCTGCGGCAGCACGCATCACCTTCACTTCCGCCGCCGATTTATACAGGCGCATATCGTGCAGCAGATGATCCAGCGCAACGAACTCGTTCGGAGGCTGGGCGCCCAGGCGTGCCTTGGAGCGGATCACGTTGATCCAGTCCATCAGCCGGCGATCGAACTCCGGGTTGCTGCCCATGGCGCTGTAGACCCGCTCGCGGCCTTCGATCAGGCCAGGCAGGATCTCGTCGATATCCGTGATGGGGAAGGCATCGTCGGCGCCGAAATCACGCACCGCCCCTTCCTGGCCGGCCCGCAGGCCGTCCCACAGCTCGCGCTCAGGGTTGCGTTCACGGCAGAACAGCACGTACTCGCCATGCTCGCGCCCTGGAATCAAAGCAATCACCGCCTCGGGCTCCGGGAAGCCGCTGAGGTACTGGAAGTCGCTGTCCTGGCGGTACACGTGCTCGACGTCGCGATTGCGGATGGCAACTGCGGCGGCGGGCAGAATGGCGATGCTGTTGGGGACCATCTGCGCCATCAGCGCCTTGCGCCGACGGGCATATTCGGCCTTGGGAATGTGGCTCATGGGCAGACTACCCCTGGTTGATCAGTGCAGCGACGGCTTGGGCGCGGGTGCGGCCGGCTTGGCCAGTTCGGAGAACAGCAGCAGGGGCGCCACGCGCAGGTATTCCATGACTTCCATGTAGTCGCTCTCGCCGTCTTCGGACTCTTCGAGCGCCTCCTGGACCTGCGAAATGGCCACCAGGTCCTGCAGCACTTCCTTGGCCTCGTCGGACAAGTCCTTACCGCCAGCGTTCAGGCCGAAACCGGTCACGAAGCCTTGGCACCACTGGCCCAGCGCGGTGGCGCGGTCGCTCAGTGCAGCATCATCGGAAGGCAGCAGCAGGACGATCGCCATGTCGTCGCTGGTCAGCTCGCCCTTGACCATTTCCTGCAAGCCGACCAAGGCATTGCGGACACTGTCACCAGGCTCGGTTTCCAGCAGTTGGGCGGCATCGGCCAACCAGGCATCGGCATCGAAGCCGGCGCCGGCGCAGCTGCGGCCAATCAGCAGGCCGTGCAGTTCGGCCGGGGTGACGGGATGACCATTGCTCGAGAGCAGCATGGCGAAGGCGATGTAGGGCGATTGAGTATTGGGCATGGGCAGCTAGGCGCCAGACGGCGCAATGTCTAGAATGAAGACCTTGTATCCTAGCATCGGCAGGCGCGCCAAGACTATCGGCACTGGCCGTTGCCGCCCAGGGAGAGGCATCATCGCCAGGTGCCTCAACGACGGAGCGAATCGAGTGCAACCCACGCAAGAGAACGACCTGCAGGCACTGATGAGCCGATTTGAGTTGCTGATCGAACGCATCGAGCAACTAAAACGGCAAAATGCACTCCTAGTAGCTCAGGAAAAATCCTGGCGCGAAGAGCGCGCCCACCTCATCGAAAAGAACGAGATCGCCAAGCGCAAAGTCGAGTCGATGATTTTACGCCTCAAGGCTCTGGAGCAAGACTCATGAGTTCAAGCAATAGCGTCACTGTGCAGATCCTCGACAAGGAATACTCGATCATCTGCCCGCCGGAAGAGCGCAACAACCTGGTCAGCGCTGCGCGCTACCTGGATGGCAAAATGCGCGAAATCCGCAGCAGCGGCAAGGTGATCGGTGCCGACCGCATCGCGGTCATGGCAGCGTTGAACATTACCCACGAAATGCTGCACCGCCAGGAAGACCGCAACGATGCGCCGGTCAGCGGCACAAACCGCGAGCAGGTGCGCGACCTGCTGGATCGGGTGGATAAGGCTTTGTCCGACGACACGGATACCAAAATCGGCTGAGATTGGTATACTGGCGCCACTCCCTGGGGGATGCGCCAGTCGGTTATGTCCCTGAGCCGATACGCACAACCACGGGGGTTGCACGCTGGGGCCGGTGTGCATGTCCGCTCGACGGAAAGCCTTAACGCCCCCTGCAATCTCCACCTTGAACTTTCGGGTTCAAGGGCTACACCGATAGCGGTCTTATCGGGGAGCCTGAATTTTCTTGCCCGCCCTCCCCGGCGGGCAATTCGTTTTGGCCGACTTTATTCAAGCTTTGTACGAATAGTCACCGCGCAGGCACTTTTCGTATAAGGCAGCACATCTGGGACCGCCTGTGCCATGACCGAAACCGTGCCGCTCACCCGCCCCCAGCTACGTCGCCTGCTTCGCAATGCCCGCCGCGCCCTTACCCCTGCGCAGCAACGCCAGGCCACCCTCGGCCTGTACCGCCAACTGGCGCAACACCCCTTGTTCCGCCGCGCCCGCCACATCGCCCTGTACCTGCCCAACGACGGTGAAATCGACCCTCGCCTGCTGATGCGCGAAGCCCAGCGTCGCGGCAAGCGCACCTACCTGCCGGTGCTGCACGCCTGGCCGCGCACGCGCATGGTGTTCCAGCTTTTTGAGCAGGGTGAGAAGCTCAAGCCCAATCGCTTCCGTATTCCAGAGCCGATAATCGATCGCAAACGCCAACGGCCAATCTGGGCGCTGGATCTGATTCTGCTACCGCTGGTCGGTTTTGACGAAGTGGGCGGACGCCTGGGAATGGGCGGTGGCTTCTATGATCGCAGCCTGGCCTACCAGGCGCGTCGGCAAACCTGGAAAAAACCGTTGCTGCTGGGGCTGGCGCATGAATGCCAGAAGGTCGAGCGGCTGGCGCAAGCCAGTTGGGACGTACCGCTGCAGGGCACGGTCTCTGACCGTGGCTGGTACCTGGCGCCACGTTGAGCGGCGCCAGCGGGGATATCAACGTTGTGGCTGGCCGGCGTCTACCGGCATCTGATAGGCGCTGTCCAGCTTGCGCTCCCAGAACCCTTGCGCATAACCGGTAGTGACCACACCCAGGCCAAAAATGAACACCAGGATCCACAGTAGATCCGGCTTTTTACGTTGATTCATCGAAGATTGCCCCCCAGGCAAACTGTTCTGTACTCGGCGACATTCTGGGTACCGCCGGTGCACGCGCTTTAAACGGTGCGCATTTTCCGACAACATGCGTCCGCACGCAAACCTTGACGCCAACCGGCTGTCGGTTTCGTGCAACAGGTTATTTCAAACCTTTTCAGGAGCAGCATTCATGGCTTACTGGCTGATGAAATCCGAGCCCGACGAGCTCTCCATCGAAGCCCTCGCACGCTTGGGTGAAGCGCGCTGGGACGGCGTGCGCAACTATCAGGCGCGTAATTTTCTGCGGGCCATGAGCGTGGGTGACGAATTTTTCTTCTACCACTCCAGCTGCCCGCAACCCGGCATCGCCGGCATTGCCAGAATCACCCGTGCGGCCTACCCGGACCCTACCGCGCTGGAGCCGGAAAGCCATTATCACGATGCCAAGGCCACGACCGACAAGAACCCCTGGAGCGCAGTGGATGTGGCCCACGTACAAACCTTCCCAAGGGTGCTGGAACTGGGGAGGCTGAAACAGCAGGCCGGGCTGGTCGAGTTGCCGCTGGTGCAAAAAGGCAGCCGCCTGTCGGTCATGCCGGTAACGCCCGAGCAGTGGGCGGTGATTGTCGCGTTGCGCTGAATGCGCAGCTAAGGTCAAGGGCTTGACCAATATCAACACGCCACACATGGCCGCAAGGCATGATGGACCGTGCATGACCGCAAGGATGCAGAACGATGAACCGATACGCCCCTAGAATCTTCGCCACTGCACTGATCGCACTGCTCGTTGCAGCCGGCGGGCTGGGGTACTGGAAGTCGCTCCACGACCAGTTGCCCGAAGGCCTGAGCATGGGCAACGGCCGGCTTGAAGCCACCGAAGTGCAGATCGCCAGCAAGATCCCGGGTCGCCTGGCCGAAGTACTGGTCGATGAAGGCGACAACGTTACCCGTGGTCAGCTACTGGCACGCATCGACACCCGTACCATGGAAGCCCAGCGCAGCCAGGCCGAAGCCGAAGTGCTGCGCGCCCGGGAAAACTACGCCGCCGCCCAGGCCAGCGTGCAACTGCGCCAGAGTGAACTGCTATTGGCCAGCCAGGAGCTCAAGCGCGTGCGCGAAATTTTCCAGCGCAAGTACGCCAGCCAGCAGTTGCTCGACCAACAGCAGGCGCGCTTTGACACAGCCAACGCAGCAGTGGTCGCTGCCCGCGCCCAACTGGCAGCGATCAAGGCTGCAATCGGCGCCGCCGAAGCTCAAGTGGCACAGCTTACCAGCGAAATCGACGACAGCAGCCTGCGTGCGCCCATCAACGGCATCATCCAGCTGCGCCTGGCCGAACCCGGTGAAGTGCTGGGTGCCGGCGGCCGCGTCCTGATGCTGATCGACCCCAGCGACCAGTACATGAACCTGTACCTGCCGGCGTCCACCAGCGGCCGGCTGACCGTAGGCGATCAGGCGCGCATCGTGCTCGACGCCCTGCCCGAGCGCGCGCTGCCGGCCAAGGTGGCCTTTGTTGCCGCCAAGGCCCAGTTCACCCCCAAACAGGTGGAAACCCGCGACGAACGGCAAAAGCTGGTGTTCCGGGTCAAACTGCGCCTGAGCGACCCGGGCGCCGTGCCGCAAGCCAAACCAGGCATGCCAGGCGCCGGCTATGTACGCACGGCTGAAGTGGACTGGCCGGCCAACCTGCAATGAACGCCCCGGCACTGCTGGCCGAAGGCATCAGCCACCGTTACGGCGACCTGGCAGCCCTGCACCCGCTAGGCTTCAGCCTGCCGGTGGGCACCCGCTGCGCGCTGATCGGCCCCGACGGGGCCGGCAAATCGACCCTGCTGGGGCTGATCGCCGGCGTAAAACGCCTGCAGCAGGGGGAGTTGCAGGTGCTGGGCGGCTCGATCCGCCAACGCCGCCATCGCACGGCGCTATACCCCAAAGTAGCGTTCATGCCGCAGGGGCTGGGCAACAACCTGTACCCGGAACTGTCGATCAGCGAGAACATCCGCTTTTTCGCCACCCTGTTCGGGCTGGGCCGCCGCGAGTGTGAGCAGCGTATGGCCAATCTGTTGCAGGCCACCGACCTGCAGCGCTTTGCCCAGCGCCCGGCCGGCAAGCTGTCGGGTGGCATGAAGCAGAAGCTGGGTCTTTGCTGCGCGCTGATCCACGAGCCAGACCTGCTTATCCTGGACGAGCCGACCACCGGCGTCGACCCACTGTCGCGGCGGCGCTTCTGGGAGCTGGTTGAGCAGGTTCGCGTACAACGCCCGCAACTGACCCTGCTGGTGGCTACCGCCTACATGGAAGAAGCCGAACAGTTCGAGCATTGCCTGATGCTCGATGGCGGCCGGCTGCTGGCCGCCGGCCCTAGCCACGAACTGGCTGCGGTAACCCCCAGCGGAAAGCTGGATGACGCCTTTACCCACTACCAGGGCGCTGGCAAGACGCAGCATCAACCACTGGCAATCCCGCCGCGCCAAGCCACGGACGGCCCGGTCGCCATCAAGGCGCACGACCTGACCCTGCGCTTTGGCGACTTCACAGCGGTGAACAAGGTCAGTTTCGCCATTGGCCGTGGGGAGATCTTCGGCTTCCTGGGTTCCAACGGTTGCGGCAAGACCACCACTATGAAAGTGCTCACCGGCCTGATGCCGGCCAGCGAGGGCAGCGCCAGCCTGCTGGGTCGCCCGGTGGACGCCAGCGACCTGGCCACACGCAAGCGAGTCGGCTTCATGTCGCAGAGTTTCTCTCTGTATGGCGAGCTCAGCACCCGGCAGAACCTGGCCCTGCATGCCCGCCTGTTCGACTTGCCCAAAGCCGAGAGCGCCCAGCGCATCGATGAGCTGATCGAGCGCTTCGACCTCGCCGCTATCGCAGACCAACCGTCTGGCGCCCTGCCCCTTGGTTTGCGCCAGCGTCTGTCGCTGGCAGTGGCGGTTCTGCATCGCCCGGAAGTCTTGATCCTCGACGAGCCGACCTCCGGCGTCGACCCGGCCGCCCGCGACGACTTCTGGCGCCTGCTGGTAGAACTGTCGCGCGAGCAGGGCGTGACCATTTTCCTCTCCACCCACTTCATGAACGAAGCCCAGCGCTGCGATCGTATTTCGCTGATGCACGCTGGGCGGGTGCTGGCCTGCGACACACCCGAAGCCCTGCAGCATCAGTACCAGGGCGCCACGCTGGAGGACGCGTTCGTCCGCTGCCTGGAGCAGGCCCAGGAGCTGGCGCCAGCCGCCACCGACAGCAGCGTGCTGGAACAGGCGCCCACTCCCACCCTGCCGCTACGCCAGGGTTTCAGCCTGCGCCGCCTGCTGGCAGTGGCCGGCCGTGAGGGCAAAGAGCTGCTGCGCGACAAGGTGCGCCTGGCCTTCGCCTTACTGGGTGCACTGTTCATGATGGTGATCTTCGGCTACGGCATTTCACTGGATGTGGAAAACCTCGCCTTCGCCGTGCACGATCAGGACCAGAGCCCGCAAAGTCGCGCCTACCTCGAAGCCTTCCGTGGCTCACGTTACTTCGCTGAACAAGCGCCGATCCGCGACAGCAGAGAGCTGCACCAACGCCTGCAACGCTCGGAAATCAAACTGGCACTGGAGATTCCGCCCGGCTTTGGCCGCGACCTGTATGCAGGGCGCCAGCCGGTGGTGGCCGCCTGGCTCGACGGTGGCATGCCGTTCCGCGCAGAAACCAGCCGCAACTACGTGGAAGCCGTGCACCAGGCCAACCTTGAGCAACTGGCACAGGCCAGCCCACAGCCGCAGCCGCGCCAGGACCCAGTGCGCCTGGAAACGCGTTTCCGCTACAACCAGGATGTGGTCAGCGTGAACGCCATCGGCCCTGGCGTAATGGCGCTGATACTGGCCTTCATTCCGGCCATGCTCACTGCGCTGGGCATCGTGCGCGAGAAGGAGCTCGGCTCCATCACCAACTTCTACGCCACACCCCTCACCCGCCTGGAGTTCCTGCTTGGCAAGCAGATGCCCTACCTGGCTGTGAGCCTGGTCAACCTGGCGCTGTTGGTGGCGATGAACCGCTGGCTGTTCGCCGTACCGCTCAAGGGCAGCGTACTGGCCCTGGCGTGTGGCGGCGTGGCCTACCTGCTGGCAACCACCAGCCTGGGCCTGCTGATCTCGGCATTCACCCGCACCCAGATCGCCGCCATTCTCGGCACCATGATCATTACCAGCCTGCCGACCATCCAGTTTTCCGGGCTGATCGTGCCACGCTCGTCGCTAGACGGCGCAGCAGCGGTGATGGGCCAGTTGTTCCCGGCGGGCTACTTCCTCGACATCGCAGTCGGCACCTTCACCAAGGCGTTAGGCTTGCGCGAGTTGTGGCCGCAGTGCCTGATCCTGCTGAGCTTCTTTGCCGCATTCACTGGCCTGAGCCTGGCAATGCTGAAGAAGCAGGAGGCCTGACATGTCGCGCCTGAACCACACACTGCGCCTGGGTCTGAAAGAACTGACCAGCCTGCGCCATGACAGCGTACTGCTGCTGTTCCTGCTATATGCCTTCAGCGTGGCGATCTACATGCCGGCAGCCGGCTCGGTGATCGGCGTACACAACGCCAGCGTGGCGGTGGTGGATGAAGACCATAGCCTGCTCTCGCGCAAGCTCAGCGAAGCCCTGCAACCCCCCGAGTTCCAGCCAGCCGTGCCGCTGCCCCCGCAGCGCCTGGACCAGGCCATGGACAGCGGCCAGTACACCTTCGTCATCAACGTACCGGTGAACTTCCAGAGCGACCTGCTGGCCGGGCGCTCGCCGGAGCTGCAGATCAACGTCGACGCCACGGCCATGAGCCAAGCATTCATGGGCGCCGGCTACATCGGCCGCATCTTCGAGCGTGAGCTGCTCGACTACAGCCAGCGTGGCAACGTGCAAAGCCCGGTGCTGATCAACCCCAAGGCGCTGTTCAACCCCAACCTGGAGGGGGGCTGGTTTCTGGCAGTGATCCAGATCGTCAACAACATCACCATCCTGGCGATCATCCTCACCGGCACCGCGCTGCTGCGCGAGCGTGAGCACGGCACCCTCGACCACCTGCTGGTGCTGCCGCTGACCGCGCTGGAGATCATGCTGGCCAAGATCGGCAGCAACGCGCTGGTGGTGGTGATCTGCACCTGGATTTCGTTGGTGGTAGTCGTCAAAGGTGCACTGGGCGTGCCGCTGTCTGGCTCGATGGGGCTGTTCCTGGCTGTGACCGCGCTGTACCTGTTCGCCAGTACTGCGCTGGGCATTTTCCTCGCCACCCTGGCGCGCTCGACGCCGCAGTTCGGCCTGCTGGCGATCCCGGTGATCATTCCGATGCTGTTACTGTCCGGCGGCAGCACACCACTGGACAGCATGCCGCAGTGGCTGCAGTGGGTGATGCAAGGGTCACCCTCAACGCACTTTGTCAGCCTGAGTGCCGCAATCCTGTTCCGGGATGCCGGGTGGGCGGTGGTATGGCCGGATATCCTGGCGCTGACGCTGATCGGCCTGGTGTTCTTCAGCGTGGCCCTCGCGCGGTTCCGCCGTACCCTGGCGTCTTGAAGGCATGCGCGAGCGTCCGCCGAAAATTGGAAAACTGGCACAAAGACAAAGGGCGCCTTTCGGCGCCCTACTCACAGACAGGTCGACTTGTCATCGCCATATACCTGCCCGGCTCTGTAATTGCTGGTTGAACCAGGATCCTCAGAGTCTTACAAGCCCCTTGCGGGAACAGGCTGATTATCACGCATCGAGCGTAACATTGACAACAGACCGCTCTGTTGCTGGATGTGTGAAACCCAGCGTAAAGCCAACTGCAGCCCTCACGGCGGCGAAATGCTCTGGCCGCATTGTAAAGGTCATGTATTCCCGACCACTTCCTTGCCGCGATTTGACCCGACATCTGTCCAATCTGGAGGTAGCCACCGTGTAGATCATGTCGCACTTGGCCCAGCATGTCAGGGCCGAACCAGGCAGATAACTCGGCAGCACAACGTGATGCCCTGCCATGTGATCCGGTGCAGTGGTACTCAACGGGACTATCGTCACTAACTGGCGATTTTGACTGTGCTTGCGAAGAACGACCACGGGACGCACCTTGATCATTTCAGGCACTTGAAAGCCTGAAAAGTCGCACATCAGTACAGTCGCCTCTTTCGGCTGGTACTTCAAAGCCATTGCCAACACTCTCGAGCAACTGAAGACAAGGCACAATCTAGCTTGGCCATGGCCCCAAAAACTGAAAACTGGCGGGCTTACAGGAAAGACAGAAGGGTCCTACACACGGGGTAAGCCTGAATTCAATCCGACTTACCAGTGATGGACCTCACACTGTTTCAGGTCACTGCACAATCAGGTTGTTGAACAGCAGGTCCTCAACGATCGGCTTGCCCTCTTCCGCCTCCAGCACCTGCTGCACCTGTTTCAGCGCCTCTTGGCGAAGATGCTCCTTGGCCTCGACGTTGCTCATGCTGTCCACCGTCTGCTGGGTGAACAGTGCCACCAGCTGGTTACGGATCAGCGGTTCGTGGTGTTTCACCGTCTTGGCCGCTTCGTCACCCGTCACGCGCAGGGCCACGTCAGCCTTGTACACGCGCAGCCGCGGGCTGCCGTCGAGCGCATAGTTGCCAACAAAGGGCGGGCTCAGACTGATGTAGGCGACCTTGGGCGCCCCTTCCTTGGCTTCTTCGGCCATGGCCGCAGCCGGCAGCAGCAGCGCCAGCACCATCAAGATCCACGCTTTCACGAATTCGCTCCTCAATACAATTGGCGCCAGCTTATCCAGCACACCGCTCAAACCCAAGCCCGGGCTTATGCCGCCCCATCAGGGCGGGCCATGCTCGTTGACCCGCCAAGCGGCCCTCCTACACTTATCGGCCACTACCCGCAAAGGAATAGCCCCGATGAAAGCTGTGTTGTGCAAAACCCTGGGTCCAGCGCGCAACCTGGTGCTGGAAGAGGTGGCCAGCCCACTGCCGAAGAAAAACGAGATCCTGCTGGACGTGCAGGCTGCTGGGGTCAACTTCCCCGACACCTTGATCATCGAAGGCAAGTACCAGTTCCAGCCACCGCTGCCGTTCTCTCCAGGTGGCGAGGCAGCGGGCGTGGTGGCCGCCGTCGGCGAAAAGGCCGGCGCGTTCAAGGTAGGCGACCGGGTCATGGCGCTCACCGGCTGGGGGGCGTTCGCCGAGCAAGTGGCGGTGCCGTTCTATAACGTTCTGCCGATCCCGGCGAGCATGGACTTCACCACCGCTGCGGCCTTCGGCATGACCTACGGCACCTCGATGCACGCCCTTCGCCAGCGTGGCCAGTTGCAAGTAGGCGAGACTCTGCTGGTACTGGGCGCTTCCGGTGGGGTCGGCCTGGCGGCGGTGGAGATCGGCAAGGCCATGGGCGCGCGAGTGATCGCGGCGGCCAGCAGTGCCGAGAAACTGGCCGTGGCCAAGGCTGCCGGGGCGGATGAACTGATCGATTACAGCCAGGCCAACCTGCGCGAAGAAATCAAACGCCTGACCGGCGGCCAGGGCGTGGACGTGATCTACGACCCGGTCGGAGGCGAGCTGTTCGAACAAGCGGTGCGCGGGTTGGCCTGGAATGGCAGGCTGCTGGTGGTGGGTTTTGCCAGCGGCAGCATTCCACAGCTGGCGGCCAACCTGGTGCTGCTCAAGGGCGCGGCGGTACTGGGCGTGTTCTGGGGGGCATTTGCCCAGCGCCAGCCGGAGGACAATGCCGCCAACTTCCGCCAGCTGTTTGCCTGGCATGCCGAGGGCAAGTTGAAGCCGCTGGTGTCGCAGACTTATCCACTGGCAGAGGCTGGGGCCGCGATTGAGAAACTGGGGCAACGGCAGGCTGTGGGTAAGTTGGTGGTGGTGGCCAGGTAAGGCAGGACCCGCGAATACGGTGGTGACGGCAACGGTGAACGGCGGGTGGAATTGGCCGGCAGGCCCGGCCCTTTCGCGGGCAAACCCACTCCTACAGGCGACCGCGCAGGGTTTACCCGCGAAGAGGCCGGAACAGGTTGTTCACACTTCGCGCAGATTATGGCAACGCCTGAATCGCGCCTCCAAATTGCGATCGGGCATCTGGTGACTGCGCAGTGCATTCAAGGTCTGCTCGACATAGTCGCGCGTGGTGCCATAACGCCCCTTGGCACTGGCCAAGATCTGGCTGAGCAAGGTATCCGGCAAGTTGCCGGCATAGCACGGCAAATGCCGCTCCAGCACAAAGCCCAAGGCCTGCACCTTGCTACCATCGCCCAGGCGGCAGTGGAGCCAGTGCGGCCGGTAGGCCGGATACGGCATCTCGCGTTGCCACAGAGCCATCAGTGAATCGTCCAGGTTGCGCTCATCCAGCCGGTAGGCAAAACCGCTGCAGGAACCACCGCGGTCCAGGCCAAACACCAGGCCGGGGGTTTCCGGGGTGCCGCGATGTTCATGCGACCACAGGTACAAGCCACGGTGATAACCATGTACCCGCGCGCGCTGGCGCTCCACCGAATTGCACTCCGGGCGCCAGATCAACGAGCCATAGGCAAACAGCCACACCGGCCCGCCCTGATGCCTGGACATGGTTGTCTTCATGGAGCTGAACAACTGTTCGCGAGTATGTTGCTGACCGAAATCGAGTGCTGGAGGGTATGAAACTTCCCAAGACATACTTTCAAGAGCCGACATAAGCTGCCGCCATTATTCCTGTGAACTACGGAGGTAGCGAGATTCGATTGCGCTGCGGCCCGAGGCCGCTTTACCAAGGGCGCTTGCAGTAACCATAGGCCAGAATTGCAGGAATACTCAAGCCCTTGAGCACGCGTTTCATGCACGGCTCCGACGACTGGAAAGTACTGTTTCAGCAACGGTGAAAGTTATTGGCCAAGGCGGTAATAATTACCGCCTTATACCCATACTTTCAAACTTCGTTTATTAACCGCGCGGCGCGTAGGCGAACACATCGGCACGCATGCGGTGCGCATCCATGCCGGCTTCGACCAGGGCGTCGAGTGTGGCGTAGATCATGTTCGGTGAGCCGCTGGCATACACATGCACGCTATTGAGGTCGGCAATGTCTTCGCAGACCGCTTCATGCAGCATGCCGCAACGGCCTTCCCAACCGCACAGGTCGCTGACCACTTGATGCAGGAACAGGTTGGGCAGGCGCTGCCATTCGTCCCAGTGCTCGATCTGGTAGAAGTCCTCAGGCCGGCGCACACCCCAGTACAGGTGCACTGGGTGCTTGAAGCCCTGGGCCCGGCAGTGCTCGACCAGGCTGTGCATCTGGCCCATGCCGGTGCCGGCGGCAATCAGCACCAGCGGCCCGTCGGGCAGCTCGGCCAGGTGGGTGTCGCCAAACGGCATTTCGATGCGCGCCAAGCCATCTCGCCTGAGCTGGTCGATCAGTTGCACCGCACTGGGTTCACGCGCCAGCACATGCAGCTCCAGCTCACGCCCGGCATGTGGCGCGGATGCCAGCGAGAAGGCCGCCTGCTTGCCGCCCTCACGTTCGATCATCAGGTATTGCCCTGCGTGGTAGCGCAGTGGCTTGCCGGCAGGCGCACGCAGGCGCACCCGCCAGACGTCGCCACCGACGTCGACGCACTCACTGACGCTGCACGCCAGCTTGCGCACTGGCAGCTCGCCCAAGGCAAGCACACCGTCCCAGAGCAACACGCAGTCCTCCAGCGGTTCGGCAATGCAGGTGAACAACTCGCCATGGTCGCGGACTTCGCCATCCTGGCGCACCCGCCCTTCAACCAACAACGCGGCGCAAACATGGCAATTGCCATTGCGGCAGCTGTTTGGGCAGTCATAGCCCAGCCGACGCGCCCCATCCAGGATCCGTTCCCCGGGTTCAAGCGCCAGCACCGCCCCGGACGGCTGCAACGTTACCTGCATCAATCTATTCCCAACTGATCCCACAGCTCATCGATACGGCGGGTGACGGCCTCATCCTTGACGATGACCCGGCCCCATTCGCGTGTAGTCTCGCCCGGCCACTTGTGAGTAGCGTCCAGGCCCATCTTCGAACCCAGCCCCGACACCGGTGACGCAAAGTCCAGGTAGTCGATCGGGGTGTTGTCGATCATTACCGTATCACGCTTGGGGTCCATGCGCGTGGTAATGGCCCAGATCACGTCGTTCCAGTCACGAGCGTTGATATCGTCATCGGTGACAATAACGAATTTGGTGTACATGAACTGTCGCAGGAACGACCACACACCCAGCATTACGCGCTTGGCGTGGCCTGGGTACTGCTTCTTCATGGTCACCACCGCCATGCGGTACGAGCAGCCTTCCGGCGGCAGGTAGAAGTCAGTGATTTCCGGGAACTGCTTCTGCAGGATCGGCACGAAGACTTCGTTCAGCGCCACGCCGAGAATGGCCGGCTCATCTGGCGGCCGGCCGGTGTAGGTACTGTGGTAGATCGGTTTTTGCCGGTGGGTGATGCGCTCGACGGTGAACACCGGGAAACTGTCCACTTCGTTGTAGTAGCCCGTGTGGTCGCCGTACGGGCCTTCCGGGGCCATTTCGCCCGGGTGGATCACCCCTTCCAGGATGATCTCGGCGGTTGCCGGTACCTGCAGGTTACTGCCGCGGCACTTGACCAGCTCGGTGCGGTTGCCTCGCAGCAGGCCGGCGAAGGCGTACTCGGAGAGGGTGTCCGGTACCGGGGTCACGGCGCCGAGAATGGTCGCTGGGTCAGCGCCCAGCGCCACGGCGACCGGAAACGGCTGGCCGGGGTTTTTCTCGCACCACTCTCGGTAGTCGAGGGCGCCGCCACGATGGCTGAGCCAGCGCATGATCACCTTGTTGCGGCCGATCACCTGCTGGCGATAGATGCCCAGGTTCTGACGGTCCTTGTTCGGCCCACGGGTAACGGTGAGGCCCCAGGTAATCAGCGGCGCCACGTCGCCAGGCCAGCAGTGCTGAATCGGCAGTGCGCCGAGGTCGACATCGTCACCCTCGACCACCACTTCCTGACACACCGCGTCCTTGACCACTTTGGGCGCCATCGACACGACCTTCTTGAAGATCGGCAGCTTCGACCAGGCGTCCTTCAGGCCCTTGGGCGGCTCGGGCTCCTTGAGGAAGGCCAGCAGCTTGCCGATTTCCCGCAGTTCGCTGACCGACTCGGCGCCCATGCCCATGGCCACCCGCTCCGGGGTACCGAACAGGTTGCCCAGCACGGGGATGTCGAAACCGGTGGGCTTCTCGAACAACAATGCCGGGCCCTTGGCGCGCAGGGTGCGGTCGCAGACCTCGGTCATTTCCAGGACGGGGGAGATCGGTACCTGGATGCGCTTGAGTTCGCCGCGCTGTTCCAGGCCACGAATGAAGTCGCGCAAGTCGCGATACTGCATGCAGGAGCCTCGTGTTGGCCGTATCGGTCGGGGTGCAGAGTGTAGCGCCGTTCGAGGCCTGTTTGGGGGCAAAAATGCACTGGGGCCGCCTTGCGCCCCTTCGCGGGCACGCCCGCCCCCACAAGGATTGTATTTAACCTGTGGGAGCGGGCGTGCCCGCGAAGGGCCGCAAGGCGGCCCCAATTACTGCCTGATCGGGAAGCTTACTTGCGCTTCATCGACAGGAAGAACTCATCGTTGGTCTTGGTCTGCTTGAGCTTGTCGACCAGGAACTCGATGGCGGCGATTTCGTCCATCGGGTGCAGCAGCTTGCGCAGAATCCACATACGCTGCAGTTCGTCGTCAGCGGTCAGCAACTCTTCGCGGCGGGTGCCGGAACGGTTGATGTTGATGGCCGGGAACACACGCTTCTCGGCGATGCGGCGGTCCAGCGGCAGCTCCATGTTGCCGGTGCCCTTGAACTCTTCGTAGATCACTTCGTCCATCTTCGAGCCGGTTTCAACCAGCGCAGTGGCGATAATGGTCAGCGAGCCGCCCTCCTCGATGTTACGCGCAGCACCGAAGAAGCGCTTGGGCTTCTCGAGGGCGTGAGCGTCGACACCACCGGTCAGCACCTTGCCGGAGCTCGGGATCACGGTGTTGTAGGCACGTGCCAGTCGAGTGATCGAGTCCAGCAAGATAACCACGTCTTTCTTGTGCTCGACCAGGCGCTTGGCCTTCTCGATCACCATTTCGGCAACCTGCACGTGGCGGGTTGGCGGCTCGTCGAAGGTGGAGGCAACCACTTCGCCACGCACGGTGCGCTGCATTTCGGTCACTTCTTCCGGGCGCTCGTCGATCAGCAGGACGATCAGGTGGCACTCGGGGTTGTTGCGGGTGATATTGGCCGCAATGTTCTGCAGCATGATCGTCTTACCGGCTTTCGGCGGGGCAACGATCAGGCCGCGCTGGCCTTTGCCGATCGGGGCGCACAGGTCGATGACGCGACCGGTCAAGTCCTCGGTGGAGCCGTTACCGGCCTCCATCTTCAGGCGCTTGTTCGGGAACAGCGGCGTCAGGTTTTCGAACAGGATCTTGTTCTTCGCGTTTTCCGGGCGGTCGAAGTTGATGGTATCGACCTTCAGCAGGGCGAAGTAACGCTCCCCTTCCTTCGGTGGGCGGATCTTGCCGACGATGGTGTCGCCGGTACGCAGGTTGAAACGGCGGATCTGGCTGGGCGAGACATAGATATCGTCTGGGCCGGCCAGGTAGGACGCATCAGCCGAACGCAGGAAACCGAAACCATCCTGGAGAATCTCCAGCACGCCGTCACCCGAGATCTCTTCGCCGCTTTTCGCATGCTTCTTCAGCAGGGCGAAAATCACGTCCTGTTTGCGCGAACGGGCCATGTTTTCGATGCCCATCTGTTCGGCCATTTCCAAAAGATCGGTAATCGGCTTTTGCTTGAGTTCAGTCAGGTTCATAAGGGGAATGACGTAATCATGTAAGAAGGGAGAATTAAGCTTCTGGCTTAATGAGGCCGCGCCGCTGGATGGCGACAGGATCGCGTACTGATTCGAATTAGGGATGCTTCGGCGACGGCATGTAGAGGGCACTGGAAAAGCAGTGCGAGGCCGAATGTAACACTTGCTTTTTTCTGCGTCTAGTGCTCTGAAAAAGAAAAGCCCCGCATTTGCGGGGCCTTTTCACATCACAGGTGGGCGTCGAGGAATGCGGCCAACTGCGATTTGGACAGTGCACCAACCTTGGTGGCTTCGACGTTGCCGTTCTTGAACAGCATCAGCGTCGGGATACCACGCACACCGTGCTTGGCCGGGGTTTCCTGATTCTCGTCGATATTCAGCTTGGCGACGGTCAGTTTGCCCTCGTAGGTGGAAGCGATGTCGTCCAGAACCGGAGCGATCATCTTGCATGGACCGCACCATTCAGCCCAGTAGTCGACCAGTACCGCGCCTTCGGCCTTCAGGACATCGGCTTCGAAGGAGGCGTCGGTGACATGTTTGATCAGATCGCTGCTCATGGATATCTCCAGGGTCGTAAGCAAAAAACGTGGCCCATGATAGCCGCACCCACGCCGGACAGGAAGCCACGGACGATTGAGTGTAACTATAGTTGCGCAAGACGCCGCGAATCGAAACTGTCATATGACCGTCATAGAATCGAATGGCACATTGCCTTGCATCAAGGCCAGTACAACGGCGGAGTGCCACGCGTTGGCGATAGCCTGCTATCGTGGCACGATTGCCAGGTTAACGACCGAGAACAACCAGATCATGCCGCATACCATCGCGAAGAACCTGTCCCTGATCGCCGCCATCGACCTTGGCTCCAACAGTTTTCACATGGTCGTGGCCAAGGCCCACCATACCGAAATCCGCATCCTTGAGCGGCTCGGCGAGAAGGTTCAGCTGGCCGCCGGCATCGACGAAGAGCGCATGCTCAGTGAAGAGGCAATGGAAAGAGGCCTGGATTGCCTCAAGCGCTTTTCCCAGCTGATCAACGGCATGCCGGCAGGCTCCGTGCGTATCGTCGGTACCAACGCCTTGCGCGAAGCGCGCAACCGTAACGAATTCATCCAGCGCGCCGAAGCCATCCTCGGCCACCCGGTGGAGGTCATCTCCGGCCGTGAAGAGGCGCGCCTGATCTACCTGGGCGTGTCGCACACCCTGGCCGACACCCCCGGCAAACGCCTGGTCGCCGACATCGGCGGCGGCAGTACCGAGTTCATCATTGGCCAGCGCTTCGAGCCGCTGCTGCGCGAAAGCCTGCAGATGGGTTGCGTAAGCTTTACTCAGCGCTACTTCCGCGACGGCAAGATCACCCCGGCCCGCTATGCCCAGGCCTACACTGCCGCGCGTCTGGAACTGATGAGCATCGAAAATGCCCTGCACCGCCTGACCTGGGATGAGGCGATCGGCTCATCCGGTACCATTCGCGCCATCGGCGCCGCCATCAAGGCCGGCGGCCTGGGCAATGGCGAGGTCAACGCCGAAGGCCTGGCCTGGGTCAAACGCAAGCTGTTCAAGCTGGGCGAGGTCGACAAGATCGACTTCGACGGCGTCAAGCCAGACCGCCGCACCATCTTCCCCGCTGGCCTGGCGATTCTCGAAGCGATCTTCGATGCCCTTGAACTGCACCGCATGGACCACTGCGACGGCGCCCTGCGCGAAGGCGTGCTGTTCGATCTGCTCGGCCGCCACCACCACGAAGACGTGCGCGAACGCACCCTGAACTCGCTGATGGAGCGCTATCACGTGGACCAGGGCCAGGCTGCGCGCGTCGAGCGCAAGGCCTTGCACGCATTCGACCAAGTGGCCGACGCCTGGGACCTGAAAGATGGAAACTGGCGCGATCTACTGAGCTGGGCGGCGAAAGTGCACGAAATCGGGCTCGACATTGCCCATTATCACTACCACAAGCACGGTGCCTATCTGATCGAGCACTCGGACCTGGCAGGCTTCTCCCGGGAAGATCAGCAGATGATGGCCCTGCTGGTACGCGGCCACCGCCGCAACATCCCCAAGGACCGTTACGCCGAACTGGGTGATGAAGGGGTCAAGCTGCTGCGCCTGTGCGTGCTGCTGCGCTTTGCCATCCTGTTCCACCATATCCGCGGCACCCAGCAGATGCCAAAGGTAGAACTGCACGGCGGGGACAACAGCCTGGATGTAGCCTTCCCTGATGGTTGGCTGGAGCAGAACCAGCTGACCCAGGCCGACTTCGCCAACGAGGCGGAGTGGCTGGCCCGGGTCGGCTTCGTCCTCAGCGTACGTTGAGGACCGGGTTGCTCAGGCGCTCCAGCAGGGTCGCCTGAACGCTGCGCGGGTTCTGGTTGCCGGTCGGGGTGCTGCGCACGTAGCGCCCGTCTGGCTGCAAGGTCCAGGCGTGGGTATTGTCGGTCAGGTAGCCTTCCAGCTCCTTCTTCACCCGCAGCAACAGCTTCTTGCCTTCCACCGGGAAGCAGGTCTCGACACGCTTGTCGAGGTTGCGCTCCATCCAGTCGGCGCTGGACAGGTAGATCTGCTCTTCGCCGCCATTGAGGAAGTAGAACACCCGCGTGTGCTCGAGGAAGCGACCAATGATCGAGCGCACCTGGATGTTGTGCGAAACCCCCGGAATGCCAGGGCGCAGGCAGCACATGCCACGCACCACCAAGTCGATTTTCACGCCCGACTGGCTGGCCTTGTACAGCGCCTTGATGACTTTGGCGTCGGTCAGCGAGTTGAACTTGGCGATGATGTGCGCCGGTTTGCCTTCGAGGGCAAACTGGGTTTCCCGCGCGATCATGTCGAGCATGCCCTTTTTCAGGGTGAACGGCGCATGCAGCAGCTTCTTCATGCGCAGGGTCTTGCCCATGCCGATCAGCTGGCTGAACAGCTTGCCGACGTCTTCGGTGAGCGCATCGTCAGAGGTCAGCAGGCTGTAGTCGGTGTACAGGCGGGCGTTGCCGGCGTGGTAGTTACCGGTGCCCAGGTGCGCGTAACGCACGATCTCGCCCTGCTCGCGGCGCAGAATCAGCATCATCTTGGCGTGGGTCTTGAAGCCAACCACACCGTAGATCACTACCGCACCAGCCGCTTGCAGGCGGCTGGCCATCTGCAGGTTGGACTCTTCGTCAAAACGCGCACGCAACTCGATCACCGCAGTGACCTCCTTGCCGTTACGCGCCGCGTCCACCAGGGCGTCGACGATTTCCGAGTTAGCCCCCGAGCGGTACAGGGTCTGGCGCACGGCGAGCACGTGCGGGTCCTTGGCGGCCTGGCGCAGCAGGTCGACCACTGGTGTGAAGGACTCGAACGGGTGCATCAGCAGGATGTCCTGCTTGCTGATCACACTGAAAATGTTGTCAGCGTTCGCCAGCAGCTTGGGGATTGCCGGGGTGAACGGTGTGTATTGCAGTTCCGGGTGGCTGTCCAGGCCGGTGATGCTGAACAGGCGGGTGAGGTTGACCGGGCCATTGACCTGGTACAGCTCGCTTTCGCTGAGGCTGAACTGCTTCAACAGGTAGTCCGACAGGTGTTTCGGACAGGTGTCGGCCACCTCCAGGCGCACGGCGTCACCGTAGCGGCGCGAGAACAGCTCGCCGCGCAGCGCGCGGGCCAGGTCGTCGACCTCTTCAGAGTCCAGCGCCAGGTCGGCGTTGCGCGTCAGACGGAACTGGTAGCAGCCCTTCACCTTCATGCCCTGGAACAGGTCGTCGGCGTGCGCGTGGATCATCGACGACAGGAACACGTAGTTTGCGCCCGGGCCGCCTACCTCTTCCGGCACGCGAATAACCCGCGGCAGCAGGCGTGGCGCCGGAATGATCGCCAGACCCGAGTCGCGACCGAAGGCGTCCACCCCCTCGAGCTCAACTATGAAGTTGAGACTCTTGTTCACCAGCAGCGGGAACGGGTGAGTCGGGTCGAGGCCAATCGGGGTAATGATCGGGGCAATTTCGTCGCGGAAGTAGCGGCGTACCCAGGTCTTGAGCTTGGGTGTCCAGTAACGGCGGCGGATAAAGCGGATCTGGTGCTTTTCCAGCTCAGGCAACAGCACGTCGTTGAGGATCGCGTACTGGCGCTCCACCTCGATGTGCACCAGTTCGCTGATGCGCGCCAGCGCCTGGTGGGGCTGCAGGCCATCGGCTCCGGCCTGTTCACGGGCGAAGTTGATCTGCTTCTTCAGGCCAGCGACGCGAATCTCGAAGAACTCGTCGAGGTTACTGGAGAAGATCAACAGAAACTTGAGGCGTTCCAGCAGCGGGTAGCTCTCGTCCAGTGCCTGCTCCAGCACCCGGATATTGAACTGCAGTTGCGAGAGTTCGCGATGAATGTACAGGCTGCTGTCGTCCAGGCCAGGGACGGTGATTGCCGGAGACGGCGCGGGCG